>Ga0209628_10003388_pt1 | contig 11156 bp, 8 predicted proteins | sample TergutCu122P4_FD_187285 | JGI IMG/M metagenome (GOLD analysis project Ga0209628, IMG submission 187285) | Cubitermes ugandensis P4 segment gut microbial communities from Kakamega Forest, Kenya - Cu122 P4 (SPAdes) (version 2) | ecosystem: Host-associated > Arthropoda: Insects > Digestive system >...
ACTTCATACGCCTCCATTAAACTCTTCAGCAGTTTTTCTCTTAGTCTCAAAAGTATAACAGGTAGGAAGGAAAAATGTAAACTAGCACTAAAAGACAACTTGGAATATATATACACACACCTTCTGTTTGAACAAATACATTGCTAATACTTAAAAATGACTACAAACTTTGACAACATTTTTAAATTACATAATTCTAGCTATGTGTCTATCATCTAATAGGCTACCATAATATTTACATGCAAATGCCCAGCCTCTTTGATTGGTCACTTTGTCATTCTTAGAGCTAAACAAACATTATCATCATCATATTATAAATCTAAATAAAAAAAATAAATAAACAAACTTGCATGTATTTTCTATATTTTATTATCAAAAACTTGTGATACAATGTCCATAATGTCTCATTATATAAAAGATTGCATGTTTTTTCATTTGGAGTTAAAATAAAAAAAATTGTTTTTTAAACAACCAACATAGAGCTGTTCACATGCCAAACATGGATTTTGTAGATCAAGCCCAACAGTTTTCAGTGACACCCTAATATTTATTGAAACTCACTGCAAATCCAAGTCAGAGTGGAAACTGAATTCTTTTAAGTGTGCATGGGTATTCCGATGGTATTATTGATACTATTGGAATAAATAAGTTTTATCTTGTCAAGTGCCCATTAATGACTATCGTCTATTATGAAATTAAAGTTGTTTCACCATGTTGTTTATTCATGTTGCAAGTCTTACACAAAAGTATAATGCCATACCACTCTGCATGACATTACATATTTTTATACGTTTCATGTATATATATATTTTTTTAATGTTAGCAACTTAAAAAGCAATATCAATGCAAAACCCAAACAGGTAACTTCAATTCTGCACATATTTTTGCTTTGCATAAGACAAGTTTACTGTAATTACCAACAGTCTTTCCACTCCTTGAAGCATTCACCATTCACATGCATTTCGACTTTTAATTCATGGCTTCATCAGTGACTATTTTGCTTTACTTTAACAGCCTCTAGAAAACATGTTTACATTATCAGTTTTACACTTTCCTGACATTCTTATATGTTTGTTTGTCAGGCCTCTTTTTCAGTTTAATCTTGGAAAATAAGTATTGCACTGGCATAGACTGTTATATATTGGTATATAGTGTCTCAGAGGCCTTATATATAACAAAGAGCACCAATGTTTAAAAAAAGGGGCAAGAATATAAGCTAAAGCTACTTTTAAACGATTTACTCTAACTCTGATGAGTTAAACAGAGAAAGTGCCATATAAGCCTACCAGTAGAATATTTACTTTCAAAAGGAAGTAGAAAATAGTCCCGACAAAGATAACAATAATTCCAAAAAAGGGTAAAGCTGATAATGTAAATTTAATATTCCCAAATGCAGATTAACTAAGGTACAATAGATAATCAGTGATGATGATGTAAATTAAGTGTTGAAATACATGTGACTGATGAATGGTTATTAGGTGTAGAAATATTGCAGTATCGTCTGCAAAATCACACTGTATGTACAGGTAATCATCAAAGTGAATATGATCTCACAGTCTGTTACTTATGTCTTACCTCAATTATTGTTATGCACAACTTGGCAGCAGGAAGAGCAAAGTAGACACTGGAAATAGCACGTTCCATGATTTGACGAACCAAATCCATCAGTGACCGGGCTGACACTTTGTTTGGGTCTGAATTATTTGTAAAATAATTTAAGAAAAGAACCATGTAAATATTGTTATGCTGCAACAAAAGACATGATATGCCTGCGGACCCAATAACGTACCATTTACAAAACACAAATAACTCTTGTACACTCTTTTAGCAAACCACTAAGCATTAAAGCAATTGGTAAAAATGCAAATGACTAGGTGTGTGTGTTTATATATCTTGAGGAGGAAACAGGTGTGTAAATGTTAATACTGTAAAACATGAAGAAATTAAAATAACTAAGATTATATAATTTCTGGCTTTAACATATACGAAAATGTAACATCCCAGTTTGCAGTCTCTTATTTCCTGTTTTCTACCTTGGACCTAACGGAAGATCCAAGAAAATTATTAAATTTACTTCACATTCTTGCCAACAGAATGACATCCTTGTTTGTTCAAGCAATATGCAAGTATTTCATTACAGTGTTGGTAAAATTGAAACCCTTTTTTTTTTTTAATTTTTAGTTATGTAAGTAAACAATGTTTTTATTTTAAATGTGGGTGTTTTTTCTATCTTAAAAGTTTTAGCTGCTGTATACTATGTTATCAACAAGGAAATGTAACACATCCCAAGTGAAGAAGAACTACTTCTTTTACTTAAACCATAAATATGTACAACAAAAATATGTTTAAATGTTTACTGTTATTATTCACAGTTTTCATAATTACATTTTCTAAAATTATCCATTTTTTTATGTTCTTTTACAACACTAAAACCCCAGTTGTCTTGGCTGTTTTCAGAGAAGAATAAAATAAATTTTCTGGAAAATTAAAATTAGCATGCTTGAGCTCTTTTATCTTGTTTAATCTCAGTAACAGTTTGTATTGCTGTACTGAGCTCTTCAACTATCCTACACACCAACAATCCAGTCTTTAATTTCCTCTGTAACCTCTTAATGTATGAGCTCTGCATTGTCTAGAACAGAGAGAATTCATACTCCAGTCCTCTAGGTTATGACACCATGTATTCTGGTAAAAGGTTACCAATTATTTTGGATAAATGTACTGCCTCCACTTTTAAAGTAGGAGACAATGGTACCACGTTCCCTGGCAATGGTAGTAATCACCTAATGGCCTGCACAGTCTCATAACTGAGAGGACCACAACATGAAACTTTAATTTATCAACATATCTCCAGGTAACTTACTCCATTGTCACTACACTTCTGCAAAGGGCAATTATTTATAATTAAAAAAACCTTAATGCAGTGACTACCACAGTAAACAGCATCAAGACTAATGTGGTTTTATTTTATTTGAACAATTTTCCTCCATCTCTCACCAATTTCTTTAGGTTTTATACTGAAACTATAAAAAGCTTCAAGAAAAAATTTGATGCCTATTTGCCTTTAAATGTTTCCAAGTGGCTAGAGGTGCTAAAATACAGTATAAATGAAAAGTTACTCAAATTAGTGATCCATTATAATGACAAGTATTTATTCAAATAAGTTATAAGTGACAAACTCCTTCACCTTCACATCCTTCAGGCACTGATATATCCTTCAGGCCAGAATCATCTCACTGTAATTAATAGTTCATGTTTCACTACTTTTTTGTGTTCTCTGTATTATATACTAACTACCTAATGCATGATATTCACAACATGCAGAAAACATATAATTTGTGTATTCAGCACTAGTGTGAAGAATAATTACATCAACTGGAAACACATATATTGGAGTTGGGCACAACATACATGCCAGACAGACGTGAGTAAATAAGTTGTTAGCCCAGCATACACACAACAGAGGTATGGGTATTTTTGTGTTGGTTCTGTAAAGTTTCAGAATATACACAGCCTACTGGACTTTAATGTCTACACTGTACTGTCTTATTCAGTTGCAAGAAGTCATCTGTCATAAACTCCCATAAGAAGATTAGAGAGTTATATCTTAAAAGGGGAGTGCTGGATTGGAGTCCTGACTGATTCTTGTTGAACTTTCAGGAAAAAAGAAATCCTGCTCTAAAGCAAAATGACCAAGCAGCAGGAATCTACATTTAGAAATATAAGAGGAGACTGAGAGGGGTTCTGTACCTTGCTTATCACTGTTGAATCATTACTTGCACTTACCAGGATTCACAGTATAGAGGTAAAGGCATGGTAATTCCAGGGCTTAGTTAACCAATTTGTGCATCACAGATGTATCTTTTCTTGTTTGTTCTTAACCTACACATGTTTTATTTTATAATTTTTATTACAATTTTCTTCATTTTCCTGTATATTATTACAGTGTTAATTTACTGTACAAATACCCCTTTATAAATGCTGTGAGAACAGTGGGTGATTTTATTTACTTTTTGTTTACATTGAAATAAGATATTCACACAAATGTAATGCCACTGTCTGACAGTCCAGTTCTTTTCTGCCTGTAGCGAAAGTAAGTTGATGGTTACAAAGGGTTTATTACTCTTGGGAAACCTATTCTGTAAAGCAGTCTATTCCACTGGTCCATAGGATAATATTTCTGAAGTTGTGCAATAATGATAATGGTGCATGTCATAGGATGTTATGGAGCAAGTGATGCATCAAAATTTACACACACGCATGTGTATGACTATGCAATTAACATGATGTATGTAGTTACTGGATACACAAATAAAGCGTTCAACTATGCTAATAAAAATTTTCCCCCAAACAGGTAACACAACAATTATGTTACAAAAACTATATTGCATTTTCTGTGACTAATTATCATATTTCCCGGCCCATAAGACGCACTTTTTTTCCCGAAAAATGTGACCTAAATTCAACATGCGTCTTATGCGTTGAGGGTAAGTATTATTTCCAAACTTATAAATACCCATACATTTATTATACAACATCTTTATCGTGAGATAGTGAAATTTGCTTCCAAATCATAAGAGCTGGCATCACTGCTTGTGAACAGCTTACTTTCTTATCCGGGGATTTACCCTAACGTATACATTGCATCACATGTGATTCTGGGTATTTACACTGCTGCAGTAACAAAGTGTAGTCAAGTGTAATTCAAGTGCATTACACGTTCCTTAAAGTATATCTGTTTTGTGTATATTTACGTTTTTATAAACAGTGATTATAGAGTTAAATTTAAAATTTAAAATCAAAGAAAACCCTCATGGGATCAAAAGAGAGATGATTATCTTACAGCATTGCATTTACAATTGAAGTCGTGAATTACGCTGATAAAAACATGGAAACAGGGCAGCTGAAAGGCGTTTTGGCTCACCTCCGACAGAGAAGATGATACGAGAATGGAGGAAGCAAAGGAAAGATTTAATCAAAGTAGATAAGAGTAAAAAAACTTTACATTCATATGTGCTCCTAAATGGCCAAAACTTGAAGAATATGTTAAGAACTGGATAATAGATCACAGGAAGAATGGAATTGCTGTTTCAACGAAAATGATTTTAATTGAAGCGAGAAAACTAGCCATTGAAATGTCTATTACTGATTTTGTTGGAACAACTTCATGGTGCGAAAGATTTATGAGAAGAAATGGCCTGTGTATGTTTGCTAAAACTACAGTAGTGCAAAAACTGCCCCAAGAGTATGAAAGAAAGATTACAGAATTCCATAAATATGTCATAAACATGAGAAAGAAGCTGTGTTTTGAGATAGGACAATTAGGGAACATGGATGAGGTACCTTTGACTTTTGATGTTCCATTGAATAAAACAGTGGATGTTAAAGGTGCTAAGACAATTATGATGAAGACTTTTGGTAATGAGAAGACGTGGTACACTGTTGTTCTTGCATGCTGTGCTGATGGCATAAAGCTTCCACCTTTATTAATCTTTAAAAGAGAACGCTGCCTAAAGATGTAATTCCACATGGGATTTACATTCATCTTCATTCTAAAGGATGGATGGATGGAGAAGGAATGAAGCTGTGGTTAGAGAAAGTGTGGTCCAAGCATCCAGGTGGTCTTCTTAAAAAACCATCTTCATTAGTGTGTGATCAGTTCAAGGCACATGTAACAGAATCAACAAAAAGGCTTGCCACTAAACTGAAGATGCGTCTCGCAGTAATTCCTGGTGGATTAACTAGTCATTTACAGCCTCTGGATGTTTCAGTTAATAAACCGTTCAAGGGATTTATGCATGAGGAATGGGCAAAATGGATTGTGGCACCAGCAAATCACATTACACTGGCAGGAATAATGAAACAGCCTTTGATTTCTAATGTTTGTGACTGGGTGAAAAATTCCTGGCAGTGAGTTAAAAGTGAGACTATTGTAAAGTCTTTAAAAAATTGTGGCATTAGCAATACACTAGATGGATTTGAAGATGACATTTTATATGAAGAAAGTGATGCATCGAGTGAAAACAACCATGCAGATGATTTTAGTGGCAGTGATGACAATTTTCTGGGTTTCTATGATGAATAAATTATATTATGGTTGCTAATTTTGGTATGTAACAATCCTGTTTTCTTCCAATAAATTACTAAAATTAAAACACATTCATCATTATTTTTTTCTAAAACATCTAACAAAAAAATCACGGTGTGTCTTATGGGTGGGTGCGTCTTACGGGCCGGGAAATACGGTAGTTGTCAAGTAAAAAAATACAAGCAACAGTAGTCTTCCAGCCATTTTTCCATGAAGTGCACATACACAGACCCATTTCCCATTTAAATAAAGTGAGGAAAAATACATAAAATTATAATAAAAACTATAAAATAAAAGATATACAAATTAAAAAACAAAAGGGACCATCTTTGAGGTCTAAACAAGTAACTTTCATCTCTAAGTACCACAAACTAATCCATATACTACCACCCCCTGGTAAGTGTGAAGCAAAGATGCATCATTGATAAATAAGTACATAATTCTACTTTAAATTTTCTCTGCAGTCTCTGAATTTGGGCTTGTACTACTAGGTCATTTTGTTTTAGGGCAGAAGTTCATTTTCCCCATAAAATTTAAGGACTGGTGAGAACTCAATCATGTACTGTCCCTGTCAAAACAGGGGTTCTCAAATTTTTCTGTCCATGACCCTCAATCCTAAATCACATTGGTCCTATGACACAAATACTACCAGGACCCTCAGCAAACTGTCACAGGCTTAAAGCATCACATATGTAAAAGATATTTAGCATAAAATTTGTGCCCCACTTCTCTAATTTAAATTTCATTTCTTCTAGAAAAAGTTACATTGTTAAACACAGAAACTGAAAACATGATCATTTTGTGAGTTCATGACCAAGTAAAGGGTTTTTACATTGTTTGAGAAACCCTGTCATGCAGTTACAGATAATTGGTAAGTGTTCAATATGAAAGAATCATTACTCACCTGCTATAGCCTTACTAATGACAATCTGCACTTCTGGAGAAAAGTTTCCAAGTTCAGGCACTTCCATGACATGAGCATGCTGTCTTGCTGCCATGTCTGCTGCTCCAAGACTCCTAGAACGTTTGAGACTGGATGGAGGAGGTGACATAGGTAAATGAACAGATCTCAGTCCTGTCACAGTATGGACTTCACTCTGCTCTGCCAGTTCTACACCATGTGCCTGTGATTAACATGAACACAGAAACAAACATTGTTGAAAAAAAAAGTGTTTTCTTGACCACAGTGACAACACTTCTGACTTGTCTTCAGGAGCTGCCTGGTTCAAACCTGTCAGAAAAATTACTCTCCTAGCGCAGGTTTTCATAATGTCCCTCTGTCTGGTGAGGATCTTCAATTATGTCAAATCACATTCTTCCATGTCCTTTCCAATTCATTGCTGTCATCTGATTACATGGTGACACAAAAGCTGAAATGCTGACAGCACTGTTCAGTAAACTAAAAATGAATAAAATACACACTCATCCCTTGCTTTTTGCATGTTTGTAGTTCATGGTTTTACAAATTCGAGGGGTCACCCCAAGACTAAAAATACATCATTTGGACCCTTCAATGGATAGCAACATCAGAATTGTTTGACAACTCAAGCAGGTCTTCAGACCATACCTAATGATGTTCAAGAAGTTTAGGGAAAAGAGGCAGCTCCCATCACAGTGTTTCTGTGAAGAAAGGGAAAACACTAACAAAATATTAAAACATAGTTTTTGGGTAGGCAGTCAATTATTTGTGAATTTTCACTTTTTGTATGGGGTTTTGGAACCCAAGCCCCATGAACAGCAAGGGATGAGTGCACAGTGCCTTTCAGCCTGTTACGTGTAGACCTTTCTGGATTCTATCCCCCACCAAAGCAAGGACACAGCAGACATTTCTGACATAGGAACACCCACAAAGGAGATTCTGTTATTCTCAGTAACAAAGTCATTATGATTGTGACGGCTGGCAGAAAGGACCTAGAGATGAATGAAGACTCTGCACCACGCCAAAGACATAGGGGGCTGGTGTTCTTCACATTCCCAAAGTTTGGCATCCCAAAAAAACTCATAACCAGCAAGTAAAAAAAAATGCTCCAAGAACAAGACAAAGATATAAACAACAGATTATGAAGGATGTCATGTGGAAGGATGGAAGAACATGGAAACTTAAGAGGAAGAGCTTTGTGGAGACAGAGACAGATGGTGTGGCTTGGTTGTTAGACAGCTCACACAGAAATGAAAACAAAGAGGTGCTGGTAGAAGAAAGTATTCTTAGAGTCATGTACATCAGTATTCCTGTTACAAACTTGTAAATACTTGTCTGCTGCTGTAAATACCTCTTTATACCTTGGTAGAGCTACACTCACTCTGTGTGAAAGACCAGCTCTACCAAGGTTCCAAAGGATTAGGTAACTTTTGACACTCCCTCTACCTGAAGACAGAAACATGCTCTGTTTCCAAACACTGTGGTATTTATATTATAAAGTAACAAATGGACAAAATCAAAACAAATATACCTCAGTGTTGTTGTCAGATCATCACCAAATAACTTTAAATGTATTTAGCAGTACTCATTCACCTAACAGCTGCAGTGCCTGGAGTTCATACATGACCATTTAACAATCCTCTTATGCAAATTGTCTTTTCTAAGCACATACAAGATTCTCTTTTGGAACAAGAATTTACTATGTACGTAAATGCCTAATAACATAAAATGCTTATGCCTGAATCGTTTCCTAGTGATGTCTCACAAGTGGTTGCTATAAGACAAATACAAAGTTTAACACATAAAGTTATCTGTGTACAACATTTGTTTCTGTGCTAGGTAGTCATATACAATTCAAGCAAACACTAATCTATTTTACAGTTTTACAACATTTATCATCATGTGGCATCACAACAGTCAACAGAAGGGAAGTCTGATGTCACATCCTTTGATTTATGTTATATGAATTTAATGATAAGTAAGAATAACTGAGAATCTGTTACTTGCAGCACATTTCAAATGCTAGTCAAGCAGTTGGTGCCCAATCCATATACTTAATAATGCTGTATAGCCATACTAAACACTCTGAGACACTTGTTCTAAAGTAATCTGACTTACTCCATGCATTTTATTAATATCATTACTCGACACACTAGTGGACTTCATTTCCGCCATGCTGTATGACTTCACTGGGGACTTCATGCCAGCAGGAACTGGCACCTTCACTAGAGGGGTGACCATAACTGGAATCTGTTGCTCAGCATCTTCAGCATCTAATTGAAAATGAACCCTGGGACCCTGGAATGAAGTTTTCCACTTTTAAGTTAAAATTAATACTGACCATTTGCAAACATCACATTTAACTCTGCTGCAGCTGATAATTTACTGGGAAACAACATATACCCCAATAACAAAAGGAAATGTAGCACTCTTAGACACTACTAGAAAGCTTGATGTGAAATTTAAAAAAAGAGAAAAACTAAGGTATTGATGTCTCATCAAAAGTTTAAGGTGAAAAATCATAACATACAGCTGGCAGCAAATGAGTCCTTAGCAAATGTAGGAGGGTCCAAATATTTGCAGAGGGTAGCAGGTTAAATTTTGCAGGATGCTTCCTACATTTCAGTTCATGATCCTTTGTCACCCCATCTGCTACTAAGTACAAGCACAAATACATATTAAAATCAACAAAAATATAAATTTACATTTAGTGTTGGATGGTGAATCTAAATCAAGAAAACCTATTGGGATGATATTACTAAAATATGCAATAAATAAATTAGGTGTGAGGGTGTGGACTGGACTCATCTGGCTCAGCATAAGTAATTCCAAGGGGCTATTCTTAAAGCTCCCTATACACTCTCAGTTAAACTGAGCGATTTTACTGTGTGACATCATACCTGACAGAAAAACTGAGTAAACTGCACAGTTTTTGCAGGGAATAGCGCAGGCCTCAGAATTGTCCTTTCCAGTTGTCTTTCACACAGAGAACTGCGCAGTTCATTCAGGAAATCCCACAATTTCCTCAGTTTACCTGCCGACACCACGATGGCATCGTCTCAAGGCACATCCATTTCTAGCAATTCATTCAGCAGATGAGCATCACATGATACATTCCTTTTCAAATACCACATCTTACTCCACATTTTGCGCTTTCTTTTCTTCTTTTCGGATAACATTATGGGCAATGTGGCTAGCAAACAGCAAACAACAGCCTTGTTTTCATCCACCATGGTAACATGCACAAGAAGACACAGAGAGCTGACAAAAAACTGACAAACCTGATGGAAAACCTATGCTGTGCCAGAGAACATTCAGTTAAGTTTTTCGTGCATTTTTTTTTTACACAGTTAACCTGCACAGTTTAACTTAGAGTGTATGGAGCCCTTAACATAGAAACATACCTGTAGATTCCATAAAAGCCAGGATACTTCTAGAATAGCAGAAGAATCACAAGATCGAGAAGGACTATGTTTCATAGGGAAAGGTCTTGTGAAATATGTGTACACTTATTGACAGACTCCTGTGGTCTGTAAACCCAACCAAGAATGAGTCAATCAGTCATGCAGGCAGTCCAGAAACCAAATAATTCCAGTTGAGAATGGTTCTGGCACAGGTTATTATTGTTATGTATTCCTGGATCTCTTTCAGATGACCAGTACCAAGTTTGTTTCAGTGACAAGATGATTTTGTATCATACAGAATGCTTCTGTTTTACATCAAGACATTTGGAATGTGTTTTGGGTGTAATGCATTGCTGCGGCCATCTAGACTGTATCCACCATAAATCACCTACCACAATATATAAAAAAGACAGTTAAATTGCAACAACAACAACAAAAAAAGTGTATGACACCATAAATTTACATAAAAATTAAGGTATGCTCAGCTACTCATCCTCTTACTATCCACCACATCCAAAATTTTCAAATAAAACCTATACATCTTCACCCTATAAGCTGGAAGTTTATCTTAGATAAGCACAATAATTAAGCTCCTACCTTGGTTGTGTGTCTTTTGCAAAGACCAATAAATGCTGCTAAGGAAATGGTTTCTCTTTATTTTATAAGTTCCACAAACATCAAGATATGCTATTATGTGTGCATAGTATGTCATTTTGTTAAAACTGTTTTACAGGAGATGGGGGGG
>Ga0209628_10003389_pt1 | contig 11156 bp, 6 predicted proteins | sample TergutCu122P4_FD_187285 | JGI IMG/M metagenome (GOLD analysis project Ga0209628, IMG submission 187285) | Cubitermes ugandensis P4 segment gut microbial communities from Kakamega Forest, Kenya - Cu122 P4 (SPAdes) (version 2) | ecosystem: Host-associated > Arthropoda: Insects > Digestive system >...
TGGTGAATATTCCTTTTGATGAACAACTCTTAGAGGATGATTTTCACCGTTTTATAGATTTTTTATTGGAAGCCGACCACGATTATTTTATGTTTCGCGATTTTCAGTCTAGAAATATTATGATTTGTAACAACGAACCCTATTTCATAGATTATCAAGGCGGTAGAAAAGGGGCGCTGCAATATGATGTAGCTTCTTTGTTGTATGACGGAAAAGCAGATTTACCCCCCGAACTTAGAGATGAATTGTTACATTTTTATTTGGAACAAATCTCAAAACATATTGACATAAAACAGGAGGTTTTTTGCAAATACTACTATGGATTTGTGCTGATTCGTATTCTGCAAGCACTTGGAACTTATGGCTTTAGAGGGTATTATGAAAAAAAATCCCATTTTTTGCTCAGTATTCCGTTTGCAGTAAAAAACTTGAAATATTTGTTATCTAAATTAGAATTTTCTGCAAAAATACCAACTTTAATAAACGTAATTCAAAAAATATGCGAATCGGACTTTGTGGCAGCCTGTATGCTCCCTGAAAATATGCTGACTGTTACGGTTACCAGTTTTTCCTACAAAAAAGGGATTCCGCAAGATATGACCTCCAACGGTGGCGGATTTGTGTTTGATTGCCGCGCCCTACCCAACCCGGGACGTTTACCGGAATATAAAAATGCCACCGGAAAAGATAAAAGTGTTATCGACTATTTAGAGAAACACAATGAAGTTCAACATTTTAAAGAGCTAACCACCCAGTTGGTTTTGCAATCGGTGGAGAACTATTTGGAGCGAAAGTTTTCCCATCTTATGGTCAATTTCGGGTGCACCGGCGGGCAACATCGCTCCGTTTACTTTGCAGAAAAATTAACAGAAAAACTCAAAAAAGAGTACCCGGAAATAAATGTAGTTCTTGTGCATAAAAACCAAACCATTATTTAATAAAATTAAACAAAAATTTAATAAAATTCATTTTTAACTTGACAAATTGAAATATTTGTTTATTTTTGCCGCAAATTTCATTGTCATGTTACCCACTTACTGTCCGAGTTGCCACGCTCAATTAAAAGTTACCTGCTTAAAATGCCATGAATGTAATACCGAAGTTCATGGTTCGTTTGATTTGCCCGCCCTTGCCTGTCTTTCTCAAAAAGACCAGGAGTTTATCCTGAAATTTATTAAATACAGCGGAAGTTTGAAAGAGATGGCGAATGAACTGAAACTCAGTTACCCGACCGTGCGAAATATGTTAGATGAAATCATCGAAAGAATTGTGGATGTAGAAAAACGTTAAATCTTTAAAAATTAATAAAATATGAAAACCAAAGAAATTTTAAAACTTATTTTTGTAAATCCCTTTGAAAAAATTGCCGGTTGGCAAGCGCTGGGATTAGGACTGATTGCGGTAATGATTGCAGCACTGATTGGAAGTTATAACGGCGTTTATTTTGATGGCGCTTTTGACTTTCATCCCACAGGAAATCCTTACTCATTATGGCTCGCATTAGAATTGTTGGGGATAGGTTTAGCCAGTATTATTATCATGTTTTTACTCGCAGGGGTATTTTTTTCTAAAAACTTTAGAGTAATTGATGTGATTGGCACGACTACTCTTGCCAAAATACCCTACTTGTTTCTTGTGCTAACCGGATTTATTCGATTGCCGGAAATTTTGAACGATGCAAATGCAATAACGGAAAACCCCTATGAAATTTTTTCAGTCTCATTTATTGTTTTTATTCTATTAGCTACTACTATAACAATTTGGCTCTTTGCATTGCATTATCATGCGTTCAAAGTTTCTTTGAATATTCGGAAAAACCTGCGTGTTGTGGTATTTATTTTTGCTTTGCTTTTTGCAGAAATTTTGTCAAAAGTTATTATTTATTATATTTTTTAAACATTAATCATTATGAAACGTATTTTATCACTCATTACCTTACTGGGAGTATTTTCCTGTGTTTTTTCTCAAACAACCCAATCCTGGGGCGGTTATCTTAAACCTACCCCCAAAGATTCTCTAAAAATTGTGGTCAATCTTCAATTTGAAAATGAAACCCTTACGAAAGTAACGTTGGATTCTCCCGACCAGATGGCTTACGGTTTCAAAGCCACAAAATTTTCTCTCAAAAACGACACCTTACAATTTGCGATTCTAAGTCTTGGTGCATCTTTTCAAGGAGTTGTTCAAGAGAATGAACTCATTTCGGGGACTTTTTCACAAAGCGGAAAAAAAATGCCTTTACATTTACTTCCTGAGCAACCCGGAATGGCTCAAAATCCTCCGAATCGTCCGCAAACGCCCCAACCGCCGTTTCCCTATTTGGAAGAAGAGATTAACATGAATGACCATAACGGAGAACCAAACATTAAGGGCACATTAACTTTGCCCGAAGATGGAAAAATCAAAGCTACGCTGATATTGATTTCCGGCTCCGGTTGGCAAGATAGAGACGAAACCATTTTCGACCACAAACCGTTTAAAGTGATTGCCGATTTATTAACCCGAAACGGATATGCCGTGTATCGTTACGACGACCTTCCGGCAAATGTTTTTATAAAATCCACAACTTTAGATTTTGAGAAAAATGTGCAAACCATCGTTAAATATTTTAAACAAGATAAACGCACTAAAAATCAGCCAGTTGGATTGCTCGGACACAGCGAGGGCGGATTGGTTTCCTTCATGGCGGCTGCCAATAATCCCTCCATTAATTTTATGATTTCATTGGCAGGAAACAGTGAAAAAATGAATGATGTTCTTATTTATCAAATTGGAGAGTCGTATAGAATGGCTGAATATGGTAATAATGAAATTGAGGAAATATTAGAAATGCACAAGAAAGTAAATCAATTAGTTGAAAGTGCAAAGGATGCAAAAGTTGCGAAAGCGGAATTTGAAAAGTTGGGGGCTGAATACAATAAAAAATGGGATGCGGAGAAAAAGGCGCGATACCATTTCACTTTAAATGAAGCCATTCAGTTGGTACAACAAAGATGTAGTCCGTGGTTTCTTGCAGTAATGAAAATAGACCCTGCGAAGTATATCAAAAAAGTAAAATGTCCGGTTTTTACAGCCATTGGAGAAAAAGATTTACAGATTTATTACAAAACCAATTTAGCCATTATTGAGCAAAATTTGCCCAAAAAAACAGTTCGTAAAATTGTTGCCTATCCCAATCTGAATCATCTTTTTCAAACCTGTGAAACCGGCGCATTTAATGAATATGCTAAAATTGAGGAAACCATTTCCCCGAAAGTGTTGGAGGATATTTTGTTGTGGTTGAATGAAGTGATTCATTAACAAACAAAAGTTTGTTTTCTTAACGCAGTGAGGAATCTCGAACCAATCCGCACTCATCATCTAAAATAATCAATCCATAGAAATATTGTAAAAATTTTTACTTTTGCAAAATTTTTTACAATATAGACTATGATTTATTTAGACAATTCGGCTACTACCTTTCCCAAACCCGACTGCATGTATGAATTTATGAGCGGGTTTTATAAAAAACATGGGGTGAATCCCGGCAGATCCGGTTTCGATGCAGCCATTGAAACGGAAGAGATCGTGCAGAAAACACGCAAATTAATGACGAACCTTTTGAATGGAGGTGCTGATTTTAACAGACTTACATTCAGTTACAACGCCAGCGACGCTTTGAATTTAATTATTCAGGGGTTGGCTGAACCCGGCGCGCACGTCATTACTACCATGTTGGAACACAACTCCGTATTGCGTCCGCTCTATTGCTTAAAAGAGGAAGGAAAACTGCAGGAAGTTACCTATTTGCCTTTTGATCATGACGGCTATGTGAACCCCGAAGAGTTTCGAAAAGCGATTCGCCCCAATACAAAATTTGTGGTTTGTACCCATTGCTCTAATGTGTTAGGAACGTTTCAACCGCTGCACGAAATTGGAAAAATTTGCAAAGAATACGGACTGATTTTTGTGGTGGATGGTAGTCAGGGCGCCGGCGCAATAAAAACCGATATGCAAGCCGATAATATTGATGTGTATATTTTTACAGGACATAAATGTTTGATGGGACCTACCGGAATCGGAGGATCCTACGTGCGCGAAGGAGTACAAATTAAGCACACACGCTACGCCGGAACGGGCGTCCGCTCTGCCTATCCGAAACATTTGGATGAATATCCGTATCGTTTGGAATACGGAACACTGAATTTAGTGGGAGTCGCCGGACTGTATGCAGGAGTTTCCTGGGTATTGGAACAGGGAATGGAAAAGATTCACAAACAGGAGATGGTTTTGTGGGAAAAACTTCGACAGGGAATTCAAAATATTAAAGGGGTAACCACTTACTGTGCAAATTTCCCCGAGAGAAAAAATCCTGTGCTGGCATTTAATATTGCAGGTTTTGAGGCCGCTGATGTAGGAATGATGCTCGATGTGGATTATGAAATTGCCTGCCGAACCGGTTTGCAGTGTGCCCCAAAAGTACACGAACAAATCGGAACACTCCAGAAACACGGTACCATACGCTTCAGTATTGGCGCATTTAATACGGAAACCGATATTGACGCTGCAATACAAGCCATTACTGAAATTGCAGCAATAAAAAATCCTATCCGTTAATTTTTATCTTAAAAATATTATCCTATCTTTGCACTTCTTAAATCGAATTATTAAAATATTAACCAAATCATAAACTATGAAGAAAGTTCTATCCCTTTTAGTTGTACTCTGTACCCCCCTTTTTCTATTTGCCGGCGAGGCGGATTTAGAACTCCCGAATTTTAAAAATGTCTATTTTTTCAACGATGCCATTTCAGGATGGTCGCTCTTATTGTGGGGCTCCATCATTGTGTTTCTCGGATTGCTTTTCGGATTGTATCAAGCCGTGAACATAAAAAAATTCCCAGTGCACAAATCTATGGCAAACATTTCGGTAACCATTTATGAAACTTGTAAAACCTATTTGTTGCAGCAAGGTAAATTTCTGCTCATCTTATTTGCCATTATCGGCGCCGCAATTGTTTTTTATTTCGGATTTCTCAGCGGCAAAGGGGTAGGGGATGTGCTTACTATATTATTATGGACCGTGCTCGGAATCTCCGGCTCGTATGCCGTGGCTTGGTTCGGAATCAGAATCAATACGTTTGCCAACAGCCGAACCTCCTTCGCCTCCTTAAAAGGTAAACCGTGGAATGTCGTCTCTATTCCGCTGCAATCCGGAATGAGCGTGGGCTTATTATTAATTACCATAGAATTAATATTAATGCTCATCATTCTGCTTTTTGTGGATTCAACCAGCGCGGGCGCCTGTCTAATCGGTTTTGCAATCGGGGAATCCCTCGGAGCAAGCGCGCTGAGAATCGCCGGAGGAATTTTTACAAAAATTGCCGACATCGGCTCCGACCTGATGAAAGTGATTTTCAAAATAGGAGAGGACGACCCCAGAAACCCGGGCGTCATTGCCGATTGTACCGGAGATAATGCCGGCGACAGCGTAGGTCCCACCGCCGATGGCTTCGAAACCTACGGAGTAACCGGCGTAGCACTCATCTCGTTCCTGGTGCTTTGCATGCCGTTTCACCCCCAAATACAAGCCCTCTTAATCGTCTGGATTTTCGCCATGAGAATCCTGATGGTGTTTACTTCCGTATTCTCTTACGAAATAAACCAGGCCATTTCAAAAGCCAAATATAAAAAAGCAGACCATTTTAATTTTGAAGCACCCCTAACCTCGTTAGTTTGGATTACCTCCATCATATCTATAATTATTACATATATAATAAGCTATTTACTTTTGAAAGACAACTCGCAAATTGCAGCCTACCCCGACCTGTGGTGGAAACTCTCTACCATCATCAGTTTGGGAACCTTAGCGGCGGCAATTATACCGGAGTTTACCAAAATCTTTACCAGCTCGCGCTCCAAACACGTCATGGAAGTAGTAACCGCTTCCCGCGAAGGAGGAGCCTCGCTGAACATCCTCTCCGGAATGGTGGCCGGAAATTTTAGCGCATTCTGGAAAGGAATCGTTTTGGTGGGCTTAATGGTGCTCGCTTTTTTGGTGTCCGATAGCGGATTAGATGTATTTGGAAAATATTCCTCCATCTTTGCATTCGGATTGGTTGCCTTCGGATTTCTGGGAATGGGTCCCGTTACCATTGCCGTGGACAGCTACGGACCCGTAACCGACAACGCCCAATCGGTGTTTGAACTCTCGCGGATTGAAAAAATAGACGGCATCGAAAAAGAAATTGAACAGGATTTCGGATTCAAACCCGATTTTGAAAAAGGAAAATATTTCTTGGAAGCAAACGACGGCGCCGGAAACACCTTCAAGGCTACGGCAAAACCCGTACTTATCGGAACCGCCGTGGTGGGAGCAACCACGATGATTTTTGCCATCATCTTGCTCTTGGAAAACTTGGGCAAACTGCATTTAAGTTTAACCGATGCTCCGGTAATTCTCGGATTTATCACCGGCGGCGCGGTCATCTACTGGTTTAGCGGCGCCTCCATGCAGGCAGTTACCACCGGCGCATACCGTGCCGTAGAGTTTATCAAACGAAACTTGAATCTCGAAAACCACGAAGCAGACATCAACGACTCGAAAACGGTGGTGAAGATTTGTACCCAATACGCCCAGCAAGGAATGTGGAACATATTTATTGTTATCTTCTCTCTAACCTTAGCCTTTGCCTTTTTCGACCCCAACTTCTTTGTTTCCTATCTCATCTCCATTGCCGTGTTCGGATTGTTTCAGGCGATATATATGGCAAACGCCGGCGGTGCGTGGGACAATGCCAAGAAAGTAGTGGAAGTGGATCTGAAAGAAAAGAATACCGATTTGCACGCCGCCGCGGTGGTGGGCGATACCGTGGGCGACCCCTACAAAGATACCACCTCGGTGGCAATGAACCCCATTATAAAATTCTCTACCCTCTTTGGTTTGTTGGCAGTAGAAATTGCCATTACCATGAAAGACACCGGAAATTTTGACTTCACCCCCTACATTGGAGCAGGCTTTTTAATCGTGGGACTTGTGTTCGTTTATCGCTCTTTTTACAAAATGAGAATAAAAAAATGAAAAAAAAATAAAAAAAAATGCAACTTCATTATTTGTATTAAAAAAAATTTATTTTTGCAAGTCAGTGAATAGTATGTAAAATAGTATATATGAAACAAAAAAACAAGTTAAAAATGAAACCGCGAGACAAGGTGTATTTGTCTCATAATCTGTATGTTAAACTAATTAAAAACGAAAATAATTAATCAAAATAATAGTAACAATTAAATTTTAAAGCGATGAAAAAAATTACGATTTTTCTTCTAACATTCCTATTTTTTATAGGATTTATTAATGTGTTCGCACAAAACGACAGACAAGATGAGGGTAGCGGAGGGCCATCAAGAGCGGCAATCTACATTGACCCCTACTTCCAAGACGGGATACGATGTGCCACAGGAGGTACACTGCCCAATCAAATTTTCCAGTTTAACTGTTTTTCTCCAACTCCTCCTTTCCCCCCAGTATTTATTGGCATAACGGAGCCCAGGATCTATTTTAGTTATGTTGGGCCATCAGGTCCTTTTGAAATACTTAGACCTGGGGATACAGGACCAGACGGTGAATTTATAACCGTTGGACCAGGGAATACTGTTATGTATATTCATTTTCCAGATCTTGCAGGGGCAGTTTGGCTCTATGCAGAAGCGTTGGAAAACGGTAGTCTGATTACCTCATTACACGACGGAAATCCACCTGTAAAAGTTTCTGTGATAAATCCACCGCAAATTACAGTTGTACCCACAACGCCTCTTGTCGGCATTATGTGTACCGGTGCTGATTTGGAATTCAATATGGATGTTGAATGGGATGACCCGGTAGCCGAAGGCGCACATCTCTTTTGGAGATGGACGCATAATTCATCCACCTCTGTGAGTAGCGGAGTATATGATATAGAAGCCCCCTTTGGTGCAGGTGGAAATATTTTTAATGATTCTCAAACTTTTTCAGGCTTAACAACCGGAAATCATCAATTTGACTATTATATTCAAGTGGAGGATGAAAACGGATATCCAAGCGCGGGGTCACCTCCCAGTTGTGATGTGCAAATAAGTTTTCAAATTGATGTAGTTGCCCCACCGGTTGCTACGATTACTACCGAAGTTACAAATGTTTGCGAAGGAGATGATGTAGATATTTTTGTGGAAAGCGATTTTATAAACGGTGACTGGTGCTACAATGTTATATATACATTATATTTAAATGGTGATGCAATTGACAATATTCAGTTTCCTGTGGATGCCGGAGACTTGATACCTCAAAAAACCTTTACAATTCTTGCCGACGATTTCAGAACAGGAACAGGCGGCGATTGCTTCGAGTATAATCGGATAGAAGTTAAAATGGAAGTGCTGAACAGAGCCTGTTCACCTACAGACCCCCAACCCAACGTAAATGATGAAACTTGTTTTACCTTTACGCAACCCTTAATTATTACAACTTTTAACAAACCCGGTAATTTAGTATTTATTGATGATAACGGGAACCCGCAATGCGATGGAGATGAGCCTTACTTTGAAGTAACCGCCGACCAACCTACTTGCGGACAAGGAAGATGGTATATTGAGTCAACCACTTGGGGCGGACTTATGCTTAGCGACATCGATATTCAACCGTTAAATAATACAGTTCATGTGGATCTGCCCGCAGGTATTGTAGCAACGTTGGTATGGGAAGTGTCTAATGAGTATTGCTTACCCGATACGATTAAAAAAGAATTGGTAAAATTTGCTAACCCCGCGATTGATTTAAGTATGGATCATTATCAAGTGGGAGGCGGCCAGGATGCTTACATAGTGTGCGAAGGAGAAGATTTTGATATCGCCATTGATTATATTTTCCCCGGTGGACTATTTTCTGATCTAGGCGGATTCTCTCTTTATGACGGAGGTTTTGATATTACCTGGGAAGTTGACGACCCCGATATTATTTTGGATGTAGCCGCAGATGACAGGTCAATTACCTTTCCTACCGATAAATACGGAACTTTCAAAGTTACGGTTACGGTAACCGATGATAACGGTTGTAAAGTGGTTGAAGAAAGAGATGTAATTGTTAGCGCACTACCGGTGGTTACCTTAGCGCCCGATCCGGTTACTGCTTGCTCAGGCGAAAAGTTCGTTATTACTGCCACCGCAACCGAAGTAGGTAATGGCTCTAACGTATTTATTCACAATTTTAACTGGTATTCTCCTGTATTTGACCCGTATGGCACTGAATCTATTACAGGAACCGCCAATATTTCTCAATATGAAAATGCAATTAGTACGCTTTATCCGTTTGTTGTGGAAGGCGATATTTTCGTTGAAGTAACTGATGCTAACGGTTGTACTTCTCTTCCAGTTTCCGTTTATGTAACGGTTAACCCGCTTCCGAGAATTGAAATAGATTATAATTTAGATGTGTGTTTTAATGATAATGATTTCTTATTGACTTTTGGATACCCGATTGATGAATATGGCGTTAAATTTACACCTTGCCCAACCTGCGTTGAAGTTTACAGCGGAGATGGAGTAGTGGCAATGTTTCAAATAGCCCCCGGTGAGTTCAGACCAGCTGCTCCGGGAGAAGAAATTTGTTGTTATAACTTCTTCCCCAACCTTGCAGGTGTTGGTTGGCATGAAATTTGGTACAAATATATAGATGAAAACGGATGTGAAGAAAGTGCTATGTTTGAGATTTGGGTACGTCCTTTGCCGGAAGTTACTATAGAGTACCCAGGTGCAGGATTGTGTTCTAAAGGAATTGTTTGTCCCCAACTTGGAGGCAAAGATGAACCTACTCACTTCCCCGTAATATGGTGGGCAGAGCCGGCAGCAGATATTGAGATTAACCCGAATACCGGTTGTATCAATTTAAGCAATACTACCGCAGGCACCTATGACATCTTTTATGAATATAAAGATGAACAAGGAATTTGTAAAGATACCGCTCATACCCAAATCAACATCATCCCGGCTCCGATCATTTCCAATTTGAAATTAGACACACTGGCTTGTCCGGGAGAATTAACCTCTCTCTCTTTTGAGTTAAATTATCCGCAAGGTGCTGTAGATGTAATGTGGTATTTAGGTCAACCATTCCCCGGCGGTATTAACACAGGGGATTATGATAATGATTTTAGACATGAGTTTGCTGCCCCAGCCGTAGGTTCCCCAAGATGGTACTATGTTGTGGTTACAGAACCCAATACAGGCTGTAGAGATACTGCCGCATATTTTGTTCGACCGGTACTTGACCCCGTAGATTATGTAGTTGTACAGGATATTTCCAGCCCGATATGTAACTATACCAATATAAACTTACATGCCGATGTTTTCCTTAATGGACCGAATTTGCCTGATTTTCCGAATTCAGAATTTTTCCCGAATACAAACCAATTGTACGACTGGTCTATTATGTATTCTACTGACCCGTCAGGTGATCCTGCTTCATTTGGTTTACCTATTCCTATCGGATTAAAAGAAAAAGACGGAAACTACTATGTGGATGTTCCCGATGGCACTGAGTTTATTAAATTCAGAATTGATGTAGCCACAGTAGGCTATGTATGTCCTAACTGGGCAGAATCGAATGCTATTAAAGTATTAAAGAATATTAAACTTACGCCTATTGGCTCTGCAAACGATACAGTATGCCATGGCGGAAGTACGGAAGTTGCATTCCAACTTTCAAACTTTGACCCCCCAACACTTGATGAAAAAATTTGGTACAGATGGTATGAAAACGGCATCTTCTATGAAGAGTCTGAAGCCGTTCACCAATTACTGCCAGGTGTTACCCAAATAAAAATGACTACCAAACCGTCATTACATACGAATCAAGACGGACCGGAATCTTATTGTTACTCATTAGAAGTATGGCAAGGAAACCCAGACCCATATTACCCGATGTGTCACTCTTTCTCCCCCTGCTATAAAGTAACCGTATTAAAAGACCCAACCGTTACCATTTCAGGACCTAACACCGTGATTAAATTACCGGATGTAAAACCGGTATTTGTAGCTAACGTAGTAGGCGGATACGATGTGCCTACTTTTGAATGGTATCTCAATGGCGTACTCCAACCCACTGTTACCGGAAATACTTTTGTACTCACCGACCCTGCAAAGCACTG
>Ga0209628_10003390_pt1 | contig 11156 bp, 10 predicted proteins | sample TergutCu122P4_FD_187285 | JGI IMG/M metagenome (GOLD analysis project Ga0209628, IMG submission 187285) | Cubitermes ugandensis P4 segment gut microbial communities from Kakamega Forest, Kenya - Cu122 P4 (SPAdes) (version 2) | ecosystem: Host-associated > Arthropoda: Insects > Digestive system...
ATTTGTAATGTCTAAAGTAAAATGGCAACCCCTATCCTTGTATCAATCGTACATAAAAAACAAAAAAATAACTTTGGTTGAAGGAAACACCTACTCCATTTTACATCATGCAAAAGCGGCAATTGTAACATCAGGCACGGCAACCTTGGAAACCGCGCTGTGGAACGTGCCGCAAGTGGTGTGCTATAAAGGTGGGTTTATCTCGATGATCATTATTAACCTGATTATTGATAGAACAAAAAAATATATTTCGTTGGTGAATCTTATTTTAGAGAAACTTGTGGTAACCGAATTGATTCAATCGGAATGTACGCCTAAAAAATTAAAAGAAGAAGTTTCCAAAATAGTATATGATAATCAAGCGATTGATGCCATGAAAAGAGAATACGCACAATTGCGCCATATCCTGGGCGATGCCGGAACCGCTGATCGTGCTGCAAAACTAATTGTAAAAGATGAAATTAAATAAAATCAACACGCTCTACTTTTTAGGCATTGGCGGAATTGGGATGAGTGCTTTAGCCCGATTTTTTCTACTTCAAAAAAAACAGGTTTATGGATACGATCTTACTCCTTCTGAAATAACCTCACAACTCATTGCAGAGGGCGCGCATATTCACTTTGAGGATGATGTGAACAAAATTCCGAAAAATGTGGATATTGCAATCTATTCCCCTGCTGTTCCAAAAGAAAATGCCGAATTTCAGTATTTTCTTACCAAATCTGTGCCCATGCTAAAACGTTCGGAAATTTTGGGGATGATTTGCCACAACTACCCCATAATTGCCATCGCCGGAACACACGGAAAAACCACCACCACCGCAATGGTAACGCAAATGCTATGCGGTATGGGGTATGAGGTATGCGGTGCCCATAAATCCCCTTCAAATTTTGAAGGGGTGCCCGAAGGGCGGGGTAGTTTATATAAAATTCTCTCATTTATCGGCGGTATTGCTAAAAATTTCAACAGCAATTTCGTGTATGAACCTGATTTTGACACCGTTATTGTAGAAGCCGATGAGTTCGACCGGTCGTTTCTAACGCTGCACCCGCAAGTAGCCATTATTACCTCCATTGATGCCGACCATTTGGATGTTTACGGTAGTCGCGAAAACATGAAAGAATCGTTTCAACTGTTTGCCAATCAAATAAAACCGGGCGGAACACTGGTGATTTACGATGAAATTGCGGAACAGATTGCGCATCCGAATAAGATTACCTATGGTTTTTCGGATAAAGCAACCTATAACGTTTCAGACCTTCCACATTTGCCTATTCCGGGAAAACACAATGCATTAAATGCAACAGCTGCATTTGCCGCATGTTGTGAATATTTGAAATGGAAAAACGATGGAATTGTTGACGTTCAGTCATTGCAAGCCGCGCTGTCCCAATTTACCGGTGTAAAGCGCCGGTTTGATGTTCGGGTTCAACGCGATGATTTTGTGTATATTGACGACTACGCGCATCATCCTGAGGCGATTAACGCTTTTTTAGATGCGGTTAAAAACAGTTACCCAACCAAAAAAATTATCGGAATTTTCCAGCCGCATCTATACTCACGAACCAAAGATTTTGCGCAAGAATTTGCGGAATCTTTAGAAATATTGGATGAGATTATTTTGCTGGATATATACCCAGCGCGGGAAGAGCCTATAGAAGGAATTAGCTCGAGTTATCTTTTGTCATTAATAAAAAATAAAAACAAGAAACTTCTTAAAAAAGAGGAACTCATTGATTATCTGCAAGAAAACAAACCTGATGTGTTGCTCACAATGGGTGCCGGCGATATTGACAGGTTGGTGGGGAGGATTGAGAATGTGGAGTTTTTTTGAAATTAAAAGATAGCGAGCAATATACGTAAAAAGAAAAACTAAAATTAAGCGATTTTTCATAATAATAACAAAAAAATGACTGTCCCTCGCCTCTTTCCTACCCTCCTTTCGTCCGGTTATTACGGTGAGCAAGGTGTTTTTTTACCGCAAAGTGCGCAAAGTTTTGCACAAGGGGCGCAAGGGGGGTATGGGGCAAATTGGTGTTCTTCCACTACGGAAATAGTAAAAGCACAGCGGGCGGGCGCGGCTCATCGAGAAGCAGACGGGGGTGAATACCATCCTGTTAGCCGGTTGGCAGGGATGCGCGTGGGCGGGCAAGTGGGCGAGCAAGCATATAGCAAAATTGCCTATAGCGCAGATGGTGAGTGGGAGGAAATTTTGCGTCTGCCCTGCCGAGCGGCTTTACAGGATGGTAGAGCGGGCAGCATTTCGATGAGCCTTGAATTTTTGGTACTTTTTTTTCAAGAAAAAAGTACAGAGCAAAACTTTATGATAAACAGTACCAACTACCGCCCCCGCTTCAGCAATCCCCTTATTTTCTCCACATCCCCCTTGCGCTCTGCCGGAATAACCGCTTCCTCTTCAAATGTATCAAGGTCTTCTAAAAGCGTTTCGGAATACGTGACATCATTTCTATAAATCGTTTGCGATAACTCTTTGTAGATTTTTTCTGCTTCCGAAAAACGATTTTGAAAGAGTAACGCATGGGCAAGGTTGGTTATGGCAAGAGAGGCACTGTTGAGTTTCAATGCGGAACGCGCAAATTGCTCCGCTTTGCCAAATTCTTTAGTTAGAAGGTAATACCACGAAAGAGAGTTGTAATTTCGGGCAAGTGCCGTTTCGTAGTTAATAATCTCTTTATATTTCAACAACCACTCATTCCAAATATGTATGGATTTTATGGCGGAAGGATAATCTTTCAAATTATCGTAAGTGTTTGTTACATTGTTTAAAATGGTTAACACATAAGAGAGATAAGCCTTAGGGGTTTCATCGGCAAGAACACTGTAAATCGTTCTTGCTTCTTCAAATATATCCAAAGCCAACGCGTATTGCTCTGTTTCTAAATTCAAAATCGCCAAATTAAACAAAGTCATAGCTACATCGGGCAGATAGATTTTCGGATTCTCTACAGCCAACTTTTTATAATTTTTCAACGCCTCCCCAAACTCCTCCAACGCTTTCTTAAACTCATTAACACTTGAATGTAAAGTTGCTAAATTGTTTAAGGTCATGGCTACATCCGGCAGATATGCTTTGGGGTTTACTTCCGCAAGTTTAGTGAGAATTTTAAAGGCTTCTTCATACTCTTCAAACGCCGTCGAGTATTCATCAAGAGAATAGTGTAAATTTCCAAAATTGTTCAACGTGGTTGCCAAAAACGGAAAATAAGTATTGGGGGTTTCTTTCACAAGCTTTCTATAAAGTTTTAACGCTTCCTCAAACTCTTCTGTTGCTTTTTCATACTCTTTCGTGTCATAATGCAAATTCGCCAAATTGTTCAAAGTAGCCGCAACATCCTGTATATAAGTTTCAGGGTTTTCATTAGCCAACATCCTTCTAATTTTCAACGCTTCTTCATATTCTTGCAATGCTTTTGGAAATTCGTGTAAAGCCTTGTGAACACTTGCAAAATTATTCAAAGTTGTTGCATAATCATCTAACAAATAGTGGTTTGGATTGCTCTTTTTCAGTTCTACTAATATTTCCAACGCTTTCTGGTAATATTTTTCGGCGTTTGCATATTCCTTTATTTTTTGCAAATAGTTGGCAAATTCCAGCAAGTTTTTGACATGAGTGGTATCTATTTTGACTAAACTTTCATAATATTCTTTCGCTTTCATATAATCATTCATCATATCGTAAGTTCGAGCCAACAGTAAATACTCTTTAATCAATTCATTTACACTGTTCCCCAAATGCTCTTCTTTTTGTTTTGCCGAAGCCGTCAACAACGCAGCCAATTCCTTTTCTTTATGTACTTCTTCTTGCAATTGTAATATTTTTTGACGCTTCATTTTCAACTCATCATCACGCAAATAGTAAGAAACGCTATCAAAATCTCCTTTAGAAAAACAGTGGTATGCTTTTATATACATTTCGTCGTGTTCATCTAAATTTTCGTGCACCATATTTTTGGCATACTCCATTATTCTTTCGAAAGCATTGTCAATATTTTTACTGATAATATCCAGACTATCTTTTATTTCGCGGTATCTGCTGTTCAAGTAGTCATTTTTTGATTTTAACCCATCCAACTCATTTTGCAGTCTTTTTTTATCTTTTTCCATGCGTTCTTCCAATTTCCGCATGTTGATGCCTACCATTTCTGCTTGTCGCTGTTCTAATTCTCCTTTTTTACAAACATATACGCTCAAAGGGGTGATACGTCCAAGCGTAACATCTTTCAGTTCTTTTTCATTAACTACGACATAATCAGCAAATTCCCCGAATGGTGTAACCGAAATTTGTGTTTGAGAATTTATTTCAACACCTTTGATATTCAAGGTAAATTTGCCATCATCGCCGGTAACATCTTTGGTTTTGGCTTTATTAGGGTTAATATGCTCAACTTCAGCATTTTTCACAAATTGAGTTTTACCCGAATAGGTTTTACTGTTTTGCACAGAAACCACCCCTTTTAAAACAACTTGTGCATTTATTTGAAAAACACTGAAATTGATTGCAAAAAAAAGGATGTGGATGGATTTCATACTTATTTTGCGAAAACAATATCTCACTGTTTGATGATTTTTAAGGTTTTGTTGTTAATTTTTAAGAAATAAATTCCATTTGAGAAACCAGAAATATCAATTACCACATTCTGCTCTTCTGCTTTTATGCTTTTCTGCATTTTACCCATAACATCGTAAATTTCCACACTTTGAACCTTAAACATTGAACTTTGAACAAATAATTTCCCGGTTGTTGGGTTAGGGAAAACCGTAATAATAGAATTATTTGTAATCGTTTTAATATCAAGCACCGGAGGTTTAGGGATTGTAATTTCCGGAACCGGAACTTCCTCTCCATCGCTTTTTATTTCCACATCAATCTTTCCGGTTGTAAAACCCGGAAGGTCAACTTTAACATAATACTCTCCCGGTACAAGACCGCCAAACATATATTTTCCATCACCACCTGTTGTTACTCCTTGTACGGGTTTTATGATATCGCTCTTTTTTACCAAATACACATTCACGCCTTCGGCGGGTTCTTTTGCTTTTAAATCAGTGTCATAAAACACATACCCTGAAAAACTCGAAATACCCCCCGATGATATAATAGGAGTACATATAATATCTACATTAACAACTGGATCACCTACAACTTGTACCACATCAGCGGTTTCCCAAAATTCCTTATCCCCGTAATAGGTAGGCATTGAATAATAACTGTAAAGAGGAACTGCCTTTACTAAATATCTTCCGTTTTTTACATTATTTAAAGTATAACCACCTTCAGGACCAAGAATTGCGGTATCCACCAAAGGGTATTGCCCTGTTGGGGTTACCAAATATAAAGAAACATATCCGCCGGAATATGGAGGAAGCATAGTGGCTTCCAGAACATGACCTGAAATAGTTGTGTATTCTTCTTGAGCCTTTGTTTTGTTAACAAACGCGATCATACAAAGGCAAAATGTCCATGTTAAAAATGTTGTTGCTGTTTTTTTCATAATTGAAACGATTTAAAAATTTGTAATATAATTCTGCTGCAAAAATATTAAATATATAAATATAAGGTGCAAAAAATGAAAAATTTCTAAGATGCACAGGAAAAATTAGTAAAACAGTTTGTCTAATTTCGATACAAAGAGACCCAAGTATAGACAGGATAATGGTCTGATATTGAAATATTTGTTTCAACAGTATGCCCATAAGATTTATACACTTTATCGTGTAAAATATAGTCAATTCTAAATTTTGGGAAGATCTCTCCCAAGTACGTTTCTCCCATTCCCGTACCGCTTTCTCGGAAAGAATCTTTTAGCCCCCGTGCCACTTTGTTATAGGCATAAGAAGCCGGCGAGTCGTTCAAATCGCCGCAAACTATGGTAAGATGCGGGCAATTTTTAAGGTGCTGCCGTAGTACTTTCGCTTGTTTGCCTCTAATATCAAAAGCAATTTTCAATTTTTCATATAAAATCTTTGCCTTTTTCTGCCATTTGGGGTCATTTACAGCATTAATTTTCAACTGTTTCCCCATTTCATAATCTTCATAATCGAAATGGATGGAAGCCAAATGGCAATTGTAAACACGAATGGTGTCGTTTTTATGTTTAAATTCTATGTATGTGGCAATTACGCTACTGTCGGGCATCTCTACCACTCCATTACCTACAATTTTATTTTTAGAAAAAGTAGCCAATCCAAAATAGAAATTATCTCTGTTGGCTGTAAAATATTCAAAGTGATAGTTTTTATTTTTCAATTTCAAAATCGAGAGTAAAGTATCTGTTGTATTAAAGTTTAATTTTCCCGATTTATCGTAAAAATATTCTTGAAAACACACTATATCGGGTTGTTCTTCATAGACATACTGAAGAATTTTATTTTTATTTTGTTGCAGATTTTTTTGATTTTTTGAGTCGTACAAACCAAACAATTTCACATTGTAACTCATCACTTTTATGCAATTTACGCATTTAGGCGGTTTTTCCGAACCCTGAATTTGGTAGTGTTTGTCAATATTTCCAACATTCATTAAAATTAGTGCAAGCGAGAGCAAAGCAAATTGATATTTTATAAAGAGCCACAAAATCACAAATACCGCATTAATAGCTAATAAATAGATAAACCCTAGCCCACAAAATGCGCTGTAAGAGAACCAATCGGGAGGTAAATATTGTGCAAAAAAAGCAAGCAGCAATCCTATAGCAGCTAAGCCATTGAGTAATAATAAAGGGATTACGAGTAGCTTTCTTAATGAGAAGGAAGATTTTTTTTTCTTTTTGTTAACTGCCATAATTTTTTAGTTTTTTATGCAAAATTATTTAAACCGTTCATTGCAAAATCGTATAAATCATTGCAAATGAGGTCGGCAACAACTTGGGTATTAGATTCATTATTCGTAAGAAAAACGGTAGTCATTCCTGCATTTTCACCAAATTGCATATCCAACATAGAATCGCCTACCATAATCGAGCGTTTAAAATCCACATCGGGAAAATCATTTTTGGCTTGCCACGCCATGCCGGGTTGGGGTTTGCGATTGACGTGGTTTTCAGACTCCAAATGAGGCGCAATATATATTTTGTCAATTCTTCCGCCGCGTCTATTTATTTCATCTAACATATAATTATGAATTTTTGTTAAATCACTCAGGCTAAAAATCCCCTTCCCTATTCCTTGTTGGTTGGTTACAATAAATATATACTGAAACTTGTTTGACAAAAATTCTAATGCTGTTATTACATTTGGCAAAAATTCAAATTCTTCAATTTTAGTTACATAACCGTTTTCAATTTTTCGGTTAATCACACCGTCTCTATCCAAAAAAAGCGTGTTGTATCTCATTTTACATTATAGTTGCATTGATAACTCCCGTTGTGCCCGCTCATAATCTTCAGGAACGCCAATGTCAATAAAATAATTGTTGAAAGGCAGGGCAAAAAAATCGTTCTCTTTGTACATTTTTTCTAAAACATCTTTTTCAAATGAAAAATTTTGGGGCAAATTGAGCCTTTTCAGCCAATTTTTGTTTATCAAATAGATGCCGCCGTTTATTAATCCTTCTCCGGTAGTTTGATTTTTTTCTGCAAATGAGATTATTTTGTAATTGTTGTTAATAGATACTGAGCCATACCGTGAAATATCATCCAATCGTCTAAGCGCAACGGCAAGCGGGGTTTCTTTTTTTCGAAAAAAGTCATCAAAATACTCAAAATCAATATCAAAAAAAGTATCACCGTTCAAAACAAGTAGATTTTCTGTGGTTGTTTTTTCAAAAGAAAACAGCATTGCACCGCCCGTACCCAAAGGTTCGGTTTCGTGCGCATAACTGATTTTTATTCCTTTAAACGAGTGATGATAATAGGATTCTATCTTTTCATGAAGATAACCTGTGGAAAGAACGATATGTTTGATTCCAATATCGGACATTTTTTTTATCAAATAAGATAAAAAAGGAAGGTTGTTTATCGGAGCCATTGGTTTAGGTACGTCATTTACAATATGTTTCAATCGTGTACCGAAACCACCTGCCAAAATAATTGCTTCCGTAATTCTCATTTTGCTCCAAAAATTTGTTTTTCAACCTGTTCACAAATGATATGTCCTATCGTAATGTGTGCTTCCTGAATTCTCGGCGTATCGGTTGAAGGTGCATTTAGCAGAATATCCGCCAACGCTTTCATTTCTCCTCCGGTTGCACCTGTAAAAGCTATCACTTTCATTTCTTGTTGTTTAGCCTGTTTCAAAGCCTTAATAATATTCTGTGAATTTCCCGATGTGGATAATCCAATCAAAACATCGCCTTTTTTTCCGATTCCTTTTACGATACGGGCAAACACTTCTTCGTATCCATAATCATTGGCAACAGCAGTAAGGTATGAAGTGTTGCAGTGCAGGGCTTCTGCCGCAAGGGGTGGTCGGTCGAAGTAAAAGCGTCCGGAAAGTTCGGCTGCCAAATGTTGGGCATCGGCTGCGCTCCCCCCGTTTCCACAGAACAAAATTTTATTACCGTTTTGTAATGCGTTTACTATTAAAGCAATAGATTGCTCCACTTTATTCAACAACGCAACATCTTTCAATATTTGTTGTTTCACATTGATATTGTTTTGAATGGCTTGTTCAATTGTCATATTGTCCATGTTTTAAGTCCTTCTGATGTAAATTCATACCGTTTCACTTGTCCTCCAAATTCGCTCAGTGCTTTTTCAACGGCATAACGGGTGGTACTTGGGCAGTAGAACGCCATAAATCCACCGCCACCTGCGCCGGAAACTTTACCGCCTGTTGCGCCCGCTTTTATTGCTGTTTCATAAATCTCATCGAGCAACGGATTGGTAATTCCCTGAGCCATCTGCTTTTTATGCTTCCACCCAAAATCAAGAATTTTGCCGATTTCGTCAATTTCGCCTTTCAAAATGGCTTCTTTCATCCAAATTGCCTGCTCTTTGAGGCGATGCATAGCCTCTATCGAATCTTGATTTTTATCATTCACATTTTTAGATTGCATTTCGATGATTTTTGCCGAAACGCGACTGGTTTGCGTATAATAAAGCATAAGATTGAGCGACAATTCGTCTTGAAAACGCTGACGAATGCGTAACGGATTGACAATAACCTTATTGTCTTTATAAAATTCCATAAAATTGATACCGCCGAAAGTGGCTGCGAACTGGTCTTGTTTGCCGCCCGCCATACTTAAATCTTCCCGTTCAATGAGATAAGCCAAATATGCCATATCATATTCGCCCAAAGGAAGTTTCAGCCATTCTACAAAAGCACCCAAAATGGCAACTACCAAAGTTGATGAAGTTCCCAAGCCTGAACCGGCAGGTGCGTCCACATGGGTGGTCAGGCGAAACGAGAGCGGTTTTTGAGTAAAATCTTTTACAATCCGGTTATAGACACCTTTGTGTAGAACAAAAGCACCGGCAGGGCACAATTCCTTACTTGCGTCACACGTTTCAAACATTTGGTTTGCAGGAACTTGAAAAGTAATTTTATCATCATTGGTGGGTTCAATGGTGGCATAAGCATACATACTTATTGTGGCGTTTAAAATGGCTCCGCCATAAATATCGGAATAGGGCGACACATCTGTGCCACCTCCTGCCAATCCAATTCTCAAAGGTGCTTTACTTCTAATTATCATGTTATTAGGGTGTTGATTGTATCTATCATTTTCGACCAGCTGTATTTTTCTTTTTCTAAAACGATATTTGATGTAAAATCATTAAAGCGTTTATTTTCAAAAAAGTCTATCAAAGCATCTGCAATTTTCGTTTCATCAGGATTAACCACGTAGCCTACTTTTTCGTGGGGGACAATTTCAGCCAACCCCCCTACATTGGTTACCAACATCGGTTTATCAAAATGGTATGCTATTTGCGTGACACCGCTTTGAGTGGCTGATTTATAGGGTTGTGCAATAATATCCGCAACACTGAAATAGTATTTTACTTCGCTGTCGGGAATAAAATCGTTACACCAAATTACCTCATCTTTTAATCCTAATTCTTCTTGTAAAGTGAAATATTTTTCCGAATTATTATAAAATTCGCCGGCAACAATCAGTTTTACGTTTGTTTTTCTAAAACGACAATCTGCGTACGCTTTTAGCAACAAATCCAATCCCTTATAATCGCGAATAAACCCGAAAAACAACATATACCGTTCATTTTTATTGAGATTTAGTTTTTCGAGAGCCTCCATGCGCGGCACTTTTTCTCCGAAATTATCGTATAGCGGATGGGGAGAAAACGCCTTAGGTTTCTGTTTGTCAAAAACATTAACATCATGTAATACAGAGTTTGACATAGCCACAAAAGCGTCAACAGTATTTACAAAATATTGGGTAAACATATTGTCGCCCACTCTTTTTTCATGAGGAATAATATTATCCAAAATAGAAACGATGCGTGTTTTTTTGTTTTTGCGCACCTGCCTGAGAATTGTTCCAAAACAGGGTGCCATAAAGGGGAGCCAATATTTAACAATGAGCAAGTCGGGCTGTTTTTTACGGATCTCTTTTCCAATTTTTATCCAGTTTAAAGGATTTATGGAGTTTATTTTTCGTAAAATGGTAAGATTTTCGGGTGCCGGTTCGTCAGAATACTGCGTTTTACCCGGAAACAAAAAATTTGGATATTGTAATTTGAAGGTGTAAATTTCAACCTCATTTCCCTGTTCAATATATTCCTTTGCCAACCTTTCGTTAAAGGCGGACAATCCCCCTCTGTAGGGATATGCAGTGCCAAGAATCAATATTTTTTTTGGGTTCAAGGTTTGGGGTTTGGGGTTTGGGGTTTGGGGTTTGAGGTTCAAGGTTCAAGGTTCAAAATCTTTGAACTTTGAATTTTTGAACTTTGAATCTTCAATTGATTATCGTTCCAATATCTTCGCCGGAGAGTACTTTTTCAAGGTTTCCGGGTTGGTTGGCGTTATAGACATAAATGGGGATGTTGTTTTCTTGCGCTAACGTAAACGCAGTCAAATCCATAATTCCTAATTTTTCTTCTAATGCCTGTTCATAAGTCAGAACGTGATATTTTTCGGCATCTGGGTCTTTTTCGGGGTCTGCGGTATAAACGCCGTCCACGCGGGTGCCTTTAATCAGCAGTTCGGCATTAATCTCCGCTGCACGTAAGGC
>Ga0209628_10003391_pt1 | contig 11155 bp, 12 predicted proteins | sample TergutCu122P4_FD_187285 | JGI IMG/M metagenome (GOLD analysis project Ga0209628, IMG submission 187285) | Cubitermes ugandensis P4 segment gut microbial communities from Kakamega Forest, Kenya - Cu122 P4 (SPAdes) (version 2) | ecosystem: Host-associated > Arthropoda: Insects > Digestive system...
GTTCGGCGTAGTCTCTGACCAATGTCATCAAGTTAAGGAAAAAAAGAAAAAAAGTCATTGAAAATACACAAAAAGTATTATTTTACAATTGCACCAAGAATAATACGAGATGAGTAATCCAATGACAGATGCAAATGTAGAAATAATAAATGAGTTGAAAAAATTTATAGATGAAGTTTCAGGTCAAGCAATCAAGAAAGAGCATTATTGTTATTCCAAGAACTCTTTCATACGCGAACGTATACTGACCTTAAAATGTACGGTTATGTTGATAATAAATGGTTTAAAGCGCAGTTTGCAGATAGAGTTGCAGAATTTTTTCGAGAATTTTTCTTCGGGACTTTCCTGTAGCAAGCAAGCCTTTTGTGAACAACGAGTTAAGTTAAAGCCTGCCTTTTTTCATGATTTGAATCAAGTGTTAGTTTCTTGTTTTTATCATTTTTATGATGGAAACGTGAAACACTGGAAAGGAATGATTTTATGTGCCATAGATGGAAGCAGTATTCCTTTACCTGAGACAGAAGACTTGAAACAAAGCTTTGGCGGGGCTACTAATCAACGAGGCGAACAGGTAAGTGCGACAGCCCGAATATGTGTTTTATATGATGTGTTGAACAGTATAGCTATCAAAGGTTTTCTCCATCCCTATACGGTTTCGGAAGAAGAAGTTATCCCTGAATGCCTGTCAGGTTTGTCATTAGACAGTAAACTGTTGTTATTTGACCGGGGTTATCCGAGTTATTGGTTGATGTACTTATTAATGGAAAAGGGAGCAAAGTTTGTGATGCGCGTTGCAAGCAATGCCAATAATGCAGTAAAAGATTTTCTTGCCTCGCAAGCGACAGACTTAACCATAGAATGGTGTCCGCCATACTCTTCCTTGAAAAAATTAAAAGATATGGGATTTAGTATCAGTAAAGATACAGCCATAAAAATACGAATGGTTAAGATAGTACTCAACACCGGAGAAACAGAGGTATTGGTTACCAATTTATATGATACGGATACTTATACGAAAGATGATTTGAAGGAAGTTTATCATTTGCGTTGGGGAATCGAAACTTATTATGGTTATATGAAAGAAGAACTTCAATTAGGACAGTTTAGTGGTATTCGTCAGATTTGCATTGAGCAGGATTTTGCCGCCAATCTCTTTCTATTCAATCTTCAAAGTTTAATAGAAAAACAAACCGAACCATACGTGGAAACTATCAGTAAAAGAAGGAAGTACTGCTACAAGGTTAACAAAAACAGCTCTTGGGCTTCATTGAAGAATCGGGTAGTAAACTTGTTTTTATATGAGGATTCTCGTACCATCTTGATAGAATTGGAAAAATTATTCGGGAATTATTTAGAGCCGATTAGACCCGGTCGTAAATATCCCCGAATAAAAAAACGAAATCCGAATGTCAAATATTATACGCTAACTAATTATAAACGAGCAATATGAGGCTTAACTTGATGACATTGGTCTCTGACTACGTCGCAGCTAAAAGCAAGTCTCTGACTTGCAAAATAAGGAATTATGCAAGACAATTCGAATAATATATTAGACGACTTAACTTCCGGTGAATACAAATACGGATTTGTTACGAATGTTGATACGGAATTTGCTCCCAAAGGATTGAACGAAGATATTGTGCGGTTAATTTCAGGTAAGAAAAACGAGCCCGAATGGTTACTCGAATACCGCTTGAAAGCTTTCCGTCATTGGCAAACAATGAAAATGCCTGATTGGGCGCACCTGAATATTCCTGAAATCGATTATCAGGATATTATTTATTATGCTGCTCCAAAAAAAGCCCTCCCCAACCCCTCCACAGGAGGGACTAATCCTCCCCTTGGGGAGTTAGAGGGGGCTATTTTGAAAACTTTTGATAAACTCGGCATCCCTTTACACGAACAAAAGATGCTTTCGGGAATAGCTGTCGATGCCGTAATGGATAGCGTTTCGGTAAAAACTACCTATAAAGAAAGCTTGGCCGAAAAAGGAATTATTTTTTGCTCGTTTAGTGAAGCGGTACAGGATTATCCCGATTTAGTCAAAAAATACCTGGGAACGGTTGTTCCTTATCGCGATAATTTCTTTGCTGCGCTCAATTCTGCTGTTTTCAGCGACGGTTCGTTCGTTTATATTCCCAAAGGGGTTCGCTGTCCGATGGAACTTTCTACTTATTTCCGCATCAATGCCGCTAACACAGGACAATTTGAACGTACATTAATCGTTGCCGACGATGAATCGTATGTCAGTTATTTGGAGGGTTGTACGGCTCCAATGCGTGACGAAAACCAATTACATGCTGCGATTGTCGAAATCATTGTATTGGAAAACGCCGAAGTGAAATATTCGACGGTTCAGAACTGGTATCCCGGAGATAAAGAGGGGAAAGGCGGAATTTATAATTTCGTAACCAAAAGAGGTATTTGCAAAGGAAAAAACTCCAAAATTTCGTGGACACAAGTAGAAACCGGTTCAGCTATTACTTGGAAATATCCGAGTTGTATTCTTTCGGGAGATAATTCGATTGGAGAATTTTATTCGGTGGCCGTAACCAATAACTACCAGCAAGCAGATACCGGAACAAAAATGATTCATGTCGGCAAAAACACTAAAAGCCGTATTGTTTCAAAAGGAATATCTGTCGGATTCAGTCAAAACAGTTATCGTGGCTTGGTGCGAATAATGAAAGGTGCAGAAAATGCGCGCAACCATTCGCAGTGCGACAGTTTGTTGTTAAGCGCTCAATGCGGTGCGCATACTTTCCCTTACATGGATATTCAAAATGAAACGGCGATTGTGGAGCATGAAGCCAGCACATCAAAAATAAGCGAAGACCAAATATTTTATTGCAACCAGCGAGGCATTCCGACCGAAACGGCTGTCGGTTTGATTGTGAATGGTTATGCAAAAGAAGTGTTGAATAAACTTCCGATGGAGTTTGCTGTGGAAGCACAGAAATTGTTGCAAATTTCGCTTAATAATTCCATAGGTTAAAAACCCATGATATTCACATAACCGCAGGTTTTAACCTGTGGATAAAAAAACAAGAATATGAGTTACACCCAATTAATATATCACATAGTAATCAGGACGAAATACAGCGAGCCGACTATTCCAAACGAACATTCGGAAGAATTATATCGTTACATTAATGGTCTCATTGAAAATAAAAAGTCGTATCTTTACCGCATAAACGGAATGCCCGACCATATTCATATTTTAGTGGGTTTACATTCTACTTGGTCGCTTGCAGATTTTGTAAAGGTGCTAAAAACTTCTACCAATTCATGGATGAAAACGAATGGTAATTTTCCCGATTTTGAATCGTGGGGCGAAAAATACGGAGCATTTACCTGTTTTTATCAAGGCAAAGAGTCGGTAATTGAGTATATAAAAAACCAGCGTGAACATCATAAAGACGAAAGTTTTGATGATGAATACAGGCGATTGATAGAAGAAAGCGGTATAGATATAGACGAGAAGTATTTTCTAACAGATTAGTGCCACTCTACGAGTGGGGTTCGGGTGTGACCTCACTCACCACCACAGGTTAAAACCTGCGGTTAATCACATACCGCTCTCCGAGCGAAACCTCCGTCCGTAGGACGATATGTGAATAACCGTATGTTTTAACATATGGTTGTTGTGATGGATGGATAATAAAATGATAATTATATGCTAACAATAAAAAATCTACATGCCTCAATCGGCGGAAAAGAAATATTAAAAGGAATCGACCTGCAAGTCAATGCCGGCGAAGTTCATGCCATTATGGGACCTAACGGTTCGGGAAAAAGTACGTTATCTTCGGTGTTGGTCGGAAATCCGGCTTTTACTGTAACCGAGGGCGAAGTAACTTTTAACGGGAAAAATCTGTTGGAGTTATCACCCGAACAGCGTTCTTGCGAAGGAATGTTCCTCAGTTTTCAATATCCGGTGGAAATCCCCGGAGTGAGTATGGTTAATTTCATGCGTTCGGCACTAAATGAGCACCGCAAATATAAAGGTCTGGAACCGATTTCTGCAAGCGATTTTCTGAAAATGATGCGCGACAAGCGTGCTGTAGTTGAATTAGATAGCAAGCTGGCAAACCGCTCGGTTAATGAGGGATTTTCAGGCGGAGAAAAAAAACGCAACGAAATATTCCAAATGGCGATGCTTGAACCAACTCTTGCCATTTTAGATGAAACCGACAGCGGATTAGACATCGATGCATTGCGTGTCGTTGCCAATGGAGTAAATCAATTGAAAACTCCCGAAAACGCAACAATTGTTATTACTCACTACCAACGCTTGCTGGATTATATCAAACCCGATATTGTTCATGTATTGTATGACGGAAAAATTGTAAAAACAGGTACTCCCGAATTGGTACTCGAATTGGAAGAAAAAGGTTATGATTGGCTCAAATAAATTAAGAATTAAGATATTTTTCATTCTTAATTCTTAATTCTTAATTGATTTATTATGCAACAATATATAGATTTTTTCCAAACATACAGGCAACAGATAAATAAACCTTGTGCCGCCGGACTCAATGCTCTTCGCGAAAAAGCGTTCGAAACATTCAAAGCAAAAGGTTTTCCTGCTTACGGTTCGGAAGAATACCAGCATACAAATATACCTGCATTATTGGAGCCCGATTACGGACTCAATATCAATAACGTTCCTGTTGATGTTAATCCGCAAGATGTATTCTGTTGCGATGTTCCTAATTTGTCCACACGATTATTTTTTGTGGTTAATGAACGATTTTATCCGAATCCACAATCGGAAGGAAAACTTCCTGAAAGTGTTTTTTCCGGAAGCCTCAACGAGTTTGCAATAAAATATCCCGAAGTATTTTCAAAACATTACGGCAAACAGGCAACGCCCGATTCCGATGGCATAACTGCCTTTAACACAATGTTCGTTCAAGACGGTTATGTGCTTTATGTTCCTGAAAATGTGATTGTAGAAAAGCCCATACAGCTAATAAATATATTACGAGGCAATATCGATACATTGGTCAATCGCCGCTTACTTATTATCATAGAAACCGGAGCGCAAGCCAAGCTCTTGGTTTGCGACCATACGATTGATGAAAATCCGACATTTGCCGTTACTCAGGTAACCGAAATATTTGTCGGAGAAAATGCTGTCTTCGATTTTTATGAGTTGGAAGAAAGTTCGACCAATACAATTCGTCTGGCAAGTAATCATACCCGCCAAGCTGCCGGTTCCGACGTAATGATAAACGGAATCGCGCTTACGAGCGGACATACACGAAACAATTACAATATCAGCCTTGAAGGCGAACATTGTGAAACACATCTTTATGGAATGGTGATTGCCGACAGAGAACAACATATTGATAATTACACTAATATCGAACATAAAGTTCCCAACTGTCGCAGCAATGAATTGTTTAAATACGTGTTAGACGATAAAGCAACAGGCTCTTTCAGCGGACGCATTGTAGTTTACAAAGACGCTCAAAAAACCCAAGCTTATCAAACCAACCGCAACCTTTGTGTCAGTCGTGAAAGTCGTATGTTTGCCAAACCACAGTTAGAAATTTATGCTGATGATGTGAAATGTTCTCACGGACTTACTACCGGGCAATTAGACGAAACTGCGCTTTTCTACATGCGTTCTCGTGGAATTCCCGAAACAGAAGCCCGCATGTTATTGAAATTCGCTTTTGCCAACGACGTAATCGAAGGCATCCGCTTGGAACCATTAAAAGACCGCTTGAGATTGTTAATTGAAAAACGGTTCAGAGGCGAATTAGCTAAATGTAAGGAATGTTGTGGTGTGCCAAGAATATAATTTATATGATTGTTTCATGATTTGTAATCGTTTATTTATTACTTTTGCATTATCAAGTTTAAAAAACAATTTTATCTATGAAAACATTAACGAAAGAATACGATGTACAGAGTATGGCGACCTTGCAAAGCACCAATGGTTTGCATGCTGTGAAAATTACTTATTTGCAAAGCAAAGAAGACGAGTTTGACCGCGACTTAAAAAAATCTATTTCGGGCGATGAATTAATGAATCGCCTTTCGACCAAAATACATAAAATGTTTGAAAATGGCAGTACGTTATCTTCCGGAAGTTGAAATATATCTTTTTGAACTTATTGAGTTGTTGTACAATAAAAACTATTTTTCGTTTCCTGACCAAGCAATAAATTACGTTTTCAAGTTACGGCAATATGTCGAAAGTTCTATTGCGATAGCCCACAAGCAAAGGGCTCCCGAATATTTCGAAAGATATGGAGAAAATATGCTTTATATCACTTACAAAGCCAATGTAAATACAAGTTGGTATATATTTTTTCAACAAAAGGCAGATATTTATTTAGTTCGTTATATTACCAATAATCATGTTTCTGCTCAATATTTAGTGTGAGAACATCATGTTATCTTAAAGATAACTTTATATCAAAAAGCATATATGAAAAATTTAGATATCAATACAATCCGTCAGGATTTCCCAATCCTCAAAAGGGAAATCTATAATAAGCCGTTAGTTTATTTGGATAATGCCGCCACTACCCAAAAACCGTGGCCTGTTATCAAAAAGATAGAGGAAGTTTACACGACAATTAATGCAAATATTCATCGTGGTGTGCATTTTTTGAGTCAGGAGGCGACCAATGCGCATGAAGAAGCGCGTAAAACCGTGCAACAATTTATCAATGCTCGTTCTTCGAATGAAATTATTTTTACTCGCGGAACAACCGAAGCAATCAATCTTGTAGTTTCAAGTTTTTGTCGCGCCTATTGCAAGCCCGGCGATGAAATTATCGTGTCGGCAATGGAACATCATTCCAATATTGTTCCTTGGCAATTGCAGGAAGAAATCTCAGGCATCCGGTTGAAAGTTATTCCTTTTGACGAAAACGGAGATTTGAAATTGGATGAACTGGAAAAACTAATTTCTTCTAAAACGAAGTTGATTTCGGTTACTCACGTTTCAAACGTATTGGGAACTATCAATCCGATAAAGAAAATTATAGAAACGGCTCATGCGAATAATATTCCTGTTTTGATAGATGCCGCACAATCGGTTCAACATATTCCGATTGATGTTCAGCAATTGGATTGCGATTTCCTTGTTTTTTCTTCACACAAAATATACGGCCCAACCGGTATCGGAGTTTTATACGGGAAAGAAAACCTGCTCGACAAACTTCCGCCATATCAGGGAGGAGGCGAAATGATTGCAAGCGTAACATTCGAAAAAACAACATATAACGAATTGCCTTTTAAATTCGAAGCCGGAACGCCTGATTATGTCGGTTCTACCGCATTGGCAGAGGCATTGCGATACGTTACCGCTTTAGGTCTCGATAATATCAAAGCTTACGAAGACGAATTGTTACATTATACAACCGAGCAACTGATGCAAATTGAAGGCATGCGTATTTTCGGAACTTCATCAAACAAAAGCAGTGTTGTTTCTTTTTTGGTAAAAGATATTCATCACTACGATATGGGAATGTTACTCGACCGTTTGGGAATCGCCATTCGCACAGGCCATCATTGTGCACAACCCTTGATGCACGCTTTGGGAATTGAAGGAACTGCCCGCGCTTCGCTTGCTTTTTACAATACAAAAGAAGAAATAGATATTTTGAAAGCAGGTATCGAAAGAGTTGTAAAAATGTTTTAGTCCGGTTTTATTTTTTTTATCTCAACATCCAAGCGACCGACAAATATACCGTTTTTCCCCATTTGCGTGATAATCACCTCGTCTCCGTTTTGATTCTTCACTCTATCGGGGGTGAATAGAAAGGTGTGGGTGTGACCTCCGATGATGATGTCGATATTTTTGCTTTCAGATGTTAATTGTATATCTCCGAAATCTGTTGATTCTTTATCGTCATAATAACCTAAGTGAGAAAGGCATATAACCAAATCGCACATTTTTTCCTGTTTCAGATAATCGGCAATTTTATTTGCGGTTTCCAATGGCGATAAAAATTGCATACCTTCATAATTTTTTTTCGCGATTAGTCCTTCGGGATTGATGCCGATTCCGAAAATGCCGATTTTGATGTCTCCTTTCTTGGTAATGATATAATCTTTTATCTCATTTTGCAATGACGTTTGACTAAAATCGTAGTTGGCCGCTAAAAAAGGAAATTTTGCCCATTTTACCAATTGGGAGAGTCCTTCAAGTCCCAAATCAAATTCGTGATTTCCGACGCAAGAGGCATCGTATTTCATACTGTTCATTAATTCCATTTCAACTTTGCCTTGGAAAATGTTGAAATAAGGCGTTCCCTGAACAATATCTCCGGCTTGGAGTAATAAAACATGAGAATTTTCACGCCTGACCATTTCGATGTAAGCTGCCCGACGTTCCATTCCTCCCAAATTAGGAAATTTTGAGTCGTTGGCAGGCATCGGTTCGATAATACTGTGCGTGTCGTTTGTATATAATATCACTAATCGCTCATTTGCTTGTGCATAGACAACTATTGAAAGAACGGCCAGTGAAAATATGAATAATAATCGTTTCATGATTAATCGTTTATTTTATTGTTAATCTTCCATCTGCAACCATATCGATTTCTCTGCCTTCAATGGTAGAACGTTTAATATAATCAATTATCATATCTCGGAGTAAAACGCCTGTTGCTGAGATTGTTATTGCATTTTTCAGAGGAGACATGCCGTCGTTTCCTTCGGCCAGATAATCTATGGTAACGATTTTGTAAATTTTATCTTTGTCTAAAGGTTTTCCATCGATTGTTAAAGAATTAACTTGTTTGTTTTGAATCGTTAGCTTTATGTTGGAAGAAAATCCTTGAGGTGATTTTTCTGCAAAAGAATTAAATGTTGTTTCCAAATCTTCTCCTTTTAACTCCAAGAATACAAGTTCGTTATCGAACGGATAAATGCGATAAATATCTCCAAGCGTTATTGTGCCTTTATTTAAAGATGCCCGATGCCCGTTGATATTCATAAATGCCATATCAACACCATCTTTAATGTGCTCATCTCCATGCTGTTTCATGGCATCTGCCGTCAAATTGACAAGCAAATAATCGGGTGGGTCGATTGTCAGATTGCGAGCGGCTTTTCCGATTACTACATTCATTTCCGCATCTAATTGTTTTTTATACGAATTGATTAAAGAAACAATATCGGGATTCGCTTTTCCGTCGAAAGTGCTGTCCATTGCAACGTAACTTGCATCGATATGGCTTATAACATATTTACTTTCATTACAAGATGCAATTGTGAATAAAAGAAGTAGAAAATACAGAAATCTAATCTTCATAAGTAATTAATTTTGACGTAATATATAAATTGATTCAGGCCCCATATTAAACAATAAATCGATAATGCTCAAGTTCGGTTGAAATCCGAATCGAGATTCAAAAACCTGATAGTAAGGTTTGAATGAACTTATCACCGGATTTTTTTTAGGATGAATGGTTTCCCTGTAATCTATTTCATTTGGCTGAAAATCGGTTTTATATTCTGAAGAATAAGTTACTTGAGGCTCAATATCAAGTAAACTTGTAATCATTATTCTTAGAGATTCGTTGAAATCGAATAAAAAATTATGTGGTTGTTCGTAGAATTTAATAAAATCATCTTCGTAATATTCAAAAAAAGGCGTGGAATTATAGGCCGATTTAATAGCAATCCAGTGTAGGTGTCGCCAATTATCATGTTCTGCGATGCGAATATCTTTAGTGAGGCATTTGATTGTTTCGGGTTTCTCGATAGGAATACTCAATGTTTGCAATCCATTGGCCGATGCAATAATGCAACGGTTCCGGTAAGTTTGTTTCACGTAATTGCAATGTTTCTCAATCACGGTTTGCGGAAATGCCAACATCTGCATATAATATTCAACCGGAGCTAAATAAGCAGTTGAAAGATAAACCGTTGAGAAATCAGGTTGCATCAGTGTATTTTTGAAAAAATTCTATCGGTATTTTTGCTCATCCAAATCAGGTTGGCTTTTCCAACGATATGAGTTTCGGGGATAAATCCGAAATGACGCGAATCGGCCGAGGCCTCTGTGTTGTCGGAAAGCATCCAGTAATAATCCGATTCAAATGTGTAATACTCTGTGAGTTTGTTGTTGATGTAAAGTTCTCCGAATATGATTTCTGCGTTATCTTTTAGTTCATCCAAAATAATTTGTTCGTAGATATGCAGAATTTCCGGAGTGAGTTTTACGGTAAGACCTCTTTTAGGAATAAACAATTTGTAATTCAAATCTTCTCTTTCTTCGAGGATTATATTTATCGAATCGGGTAATGCTTCTCGAAGAGAGAATGTCTCAAACCGGCTGAAAAAGCGCGTTATATTATTATCGCGATTGGAGACTGTTTTCCGAACCGGAATATCCAATTTGTTCATTGCAAACGTGATTGCCGAATCAAATTGCTGTGGGTATTTGTATGGCAATATCAAATCCGGACTTTGAGCGATTCGATTTGCATTTATAAAATAGCTACCGTTGAGCACTTCTATCGAATCACCGGGCAATCCAATGCAGCGACTGATGGATAAAGGTAATTTATCTATGGGTACATCTTTTTGCAATGAAGGTATATTGTACAACACTATATCGTTGCGCCTGATTCTTCTTTCGAAAAATCTCCGATATGGTAAAGAAAGAAATCCGGAGTAAGTTTTCATTCTCAGTGCAGGAATAGAATCCGGAACGAATGGGATAGATAACCATGTCATTGGCATACGGATTCCATAAGCGAGCTTGTTGACGAACAAGTAATCTCCCTTCAATACGGCATTTTCCATCTGAGAAGATGGCATCTTGTAGGATTCAAAAACAAAGGCACGCAAAATCAATGCTATCACAAGTGCTGATAGTATAACATAGAGCCATTTGCGTTTTTTAGTTCTCACTATTTATTATCTACGAATCTGAATAAGCGATTCCAACGGATGCCTCCATTGAACAAGCTACGGTCTTTATCTAAAGAGAGCCAAACAAGGATAGGTTTTCCAACCACGTGGTCTTCGGGAACAAATCCCCAAGAACGAGAATCGGCCGATTTGTGTCGATTGTCGCCCATCATCCAGTAATAATCATACATAAATGTATATGAATCGGCAGGTTCTCCATTGATGAAGATTTTTCCGTCTTCGACCTTCATTTGATTGTGCTCGT
>Ga0209628_10003392_pt1 | contig 11155 bp, 8 predicted proteins | sample TergutCu122P4_FD_187285 | JGI IMG/M metagenome (GOLD analysis project Ga0209628, IMG submission 187285) | Cubitermes ugandensis P4 segment gut microbial communities from Kakamega Forest, Kenya - Cu122 P4 (SPAdes) (version 2) | ecosystem: Host-associated > Arthropoda: Insects > Digestive system >...
GCGCAAACACACACACACACACACACACACACACTTTACAGATCATTGAGCATTGTGAAGCCAGATGATTTATAATCCCCTATTTCCAAATGTACGAGTATTTATGTTGTTTTCATAACCTGCAACTTTATTGAAATTACAGACTCCAGATATATTATTGTGTTATATTTTAAATTGCTTTGAGAATTTAAGTTGTAATGGAAGTGAGTATTAAAATTCCATTCTTCTGATGCATAATGTCATGAAATTTGATAGATGGGCACCACTGCTTCCACTGAACCTCCTGCCTTCACAGTGAACATAGAAAACTGAGTAAATGGAATCAGCAGGTTCCTATAAAATTTTGGTACCTATATATTCCCATGATGTCAGTTACCACAGGAACTTTTGTACACCTGTTCAGTCCTGCTGCATCACTTTGTCATTTCCCAATCATGGGCATTATTAAAAGCAGCATTTCCAATGACAGAACTGTTGCAATATATATCAATATATGGTGTGCAGTTCCCGATAATAGAGTTTGACCCAGAGACATTCCGGATCCTGCTGGACTACCTCCACACAGGTTCCTGTCCACTTACATGCTGTAATATCCCAGGGCTCATCTGTGCAGCAGAGCACTATGATCTTCCTGAATTACTCCAGGCATGTTTCCATCATGCAAAGCAGTTCCTCAGGATAGAAGTGGTGAGTATATACTATATTATGAGTCACTGTCAATGCACTGACATTCTCCAGTATCCCATGCCTCATCTGTGGAGCAGAGCACTGTGATCTTCCTCAGTTACTGAAGGGTGCTTCCATCATGTCATGCAGTTTCTCAAGATTAGGGTTATGTGTATATACCAATTTATGAGTCCCTGTCAGTCCACTGATATGCTTCATAATTCAAGGACTCAACTGCACAATACAGTGTTATGGCCTTCTTCAATTACTACAGACATGCCTTCACATTTCAAAGTAGTTCCTTAGGATAAAAGTTGTAAAAAGTTACTACTTTATGATCACTGTATGTCAGTTGATTTGCTGCAGCATTGAAGGATTTGTCACTGCAGCAGAGAACTGTGGTCCAAAAATGATGTGTGATAATAAATATTGAACAAAATATTTAACTTTTGAATGTAATATATTTGTAGAATATAAAATGGCAGGATGGTAATAGAATTAAATTTACTGAAAATGTCAATTTGATGACAGGAATTAATAAACCAGTATAACAAGGCATGTGATAAAAGAATAGACCATACACATGGTTACACATTTGGTATGATATTGTCATTTGTAAGTCAGCAACTTAGAACATGGCAACAGTAAATTATAAAAACAGAATGTGTATAATAAGTACTAAAAAAAAATTAACAATAACAACAAACCAAGAGATCTGTTGGGCATTAAATATCTGTAACTGCAAAGCAAGCTTTATTTCTGCTCAGAAATGCATGTTTAGTAATAGGAGAGTCAATGTGTATGTAAGTCATGGAAGGAGAATGTAGATTCAATGAAATTGCTTGGGCCTGCATGTAGCTGCTCCGTGTTGCAGGTCTGTGTGATGCTCTGCTCACTAGAAAACTATTACTGGAGATACACTTCTGCTTCAGAGCTTGTCAATATGATACTTGCCTTTGTGGAGGGAAAAGCACATCAGGTAAACCTAAAATGAGTTATTGAACTAATAATTTTTTTTGTCCTCTTCTCTTCCATGTTATCATATTTATACCTCCCTTTCTTCCTCTTCTCCACATCTCCCCCATCTTTTCATTATTAGGAGGTATGTGTATTTTGTATTATTTCTATAGAATATGCTAGAGTGTGACATTTGCAGACCAAGCTATTGGTTAAGTAAGCTCTTGTTTATAAGAATAAAAACCTGGTCTCCTTATATTATAGTATGCCTTAGGTGAAAATTGCTCTGGGTCTTGGGGTTTGACTTGTTAATAGACATTTAGGACACGCATTATTGATAAGTGAAGGAAAGTGTGCACTTCCTTTCCTGTTGAAACTTCCAGGGATTCTGTTTTCTCTCAACCTTTGTTTGCCTTGTGGCAGTTTCCACATAGAGAGAATATACTGAGGACCTGTTTTGCAGTCCCCTTCTTTCTTCGTCCTTATGAGAGGGACTTAGAATTTCTCTCAGAAAATGCACTGCCAAAGGTCATGTTTCCTTCACTACTCATTTACTCACAAAACCAGCTTTGTTTGACTCCTCAAAATGAAACTTTTTAGTTTTGTGCTGCTTGATTTCCTGCTTTCCAATGCAGACTTAATGGAGAATACCTAACAGTATAATGTTTATTCTGTATTCTGAGTTAATGTCTTTTGGAGAGTTAATAATGGTTATATTACATGCTGACTAGGGAAATAAATGCTATTTCTTCTCAGAACTATCTGAAAACCTTATGTCCACTGTGTGGGGAAAATACAAAATTTCTGATGTTAAAAACCATATTGGTGCGTACAGTCACTACTGTTTTTTGAAGAGTTTAAGGCAGTGTGCAAGTGTTGCAATAACTCTAGGAAAGGATATACTGCCATTACAATTAATTTGTTAGTTTTCAGTGTTTTTGTCATAATATGTTACAAAATGATATTATTAGTTGCAAATTGGCAGTTAAAATAAGCAAAGAAACACATAAAAATAATAATAACAAAAGTCATATTAAGCAGTTAGTACTACTCCTTATTCAGATGGTCCTGGGATCGAGTCTTGGCCCACATGCCAGTTAAACTGACAGTGCTTCTTCCCAACTTCCCTCAGCCCCTTCAAGGGAAGAGCCACTAGAGTATTTCAGGTTAAGTTGTTGACACTTTCATCCACATACATAGTTGCCTTACTATTTGATGCTGTATGATAACAGCTAATTATAGTGTCATTAAATAAGTGATACATAAGTGTGGTGGCGGTGGCGGTGGCTGCAGAGGCAGCATTAATCGTGATAATGACGATGACAAAAACAAACGAAACAAAAACAACAACAACAACTATTTTTGGATAGTGCCTTTCTCTGGGGTGTGGCAGTATAAACATAGTGCGTCTACTAAGTTTTAGGACTGGCATTATAAAAAGTATTTGCATGAAAGAAATGACACTTTTTTTGTTTAGTTTTTGACATACATATGACTCTGTGAATACTATGTTAGATGATATATTAATGACAATGTCTACATCCACAGGAATGTATCCTAAATTGGATTTATGGACAGCAAATAAATTACAATTACAATTACAATCACTTCTAAATGTAGACACAGATTTGCACGGTCATACAGCTTCTGGATGCCTTTGTAGAAGTCGCCCTTTGCAATGGTGTTTAATGTAATTGTCACGGCTTTCTGGATGTCTGAAATCGAGTCAAAGAGACTCCCCTTCAAGTGGGATTTCACTTTTGGGAACAAAAAGTAATCAGCAGGTGCTAAATCTGGCGAATAGGGAGGGTGGTCGAGCACAGTCTCTTTTCGTTGGGCCAAAAACTGCTTGACAATTGTCGCGTTGTGGGACAGGGCGTTGTCGTGCAAAAGGAACCAGTCACCAGATTCACACATGCCCGGTCTAACACGTCGAATTCTGTTTAGGAGCCTTTCCGTTACACCTTTGTAGTACACTGCATTGATAGTTTCACCCTCCGGAACATATTCTTCATGGATTACGCCTTGACAATCGAAGAAAATCGCCAACATGGTCTTCACACGAGACTTCTGAAATCGCAAATTTTTCGGCCGTGGCGAGGTTTCTCTGACCCATGCAGCGGACTGACGTTTAGTGGTCGGATTGTAGACACAACACCATGTCTCATCACCAGTTACAATCTTCTTAAAGAAGTCAGGATCACTGTCTGCTGTGGCAATCAAATCTCGGCAAACTGCAATTCTCCGGTCTTTCTGCTCTGGAGTCAAAAAGTGTGGAATAAAGCGCGAACAAATCTTCCGTTTTCGCAAATCTTCAACTAAATCTTTCTCACTGTGTCCTTGCCAATATTCACCTCGTCTGCTAACATTCTTAGCGAAAGGTGACGGTTTTGAAGCAACAATTGAGAAATCTTCTCAATATTGTTGCCATTGCGACACTCTGTAGGCCGGCCACTCCTGGGGTCGTCTTCAATGTCTTCTCGTCCATCACGAAATGGTCCATACCATCGGAAAACATTCGAACGGGATAGTGCTTGATCCCAATAAGCTGCATTTACCATTTGGAGAGCTTCCGTCGCACTTTTTCCAGCTTTAAAACAGAACTTTATCGCTAATCGTTGCTCCATACTCAAATCCATGATGAGGCTTTCACACACAGCTTCATTTCACGCCACAAATCACAAATACTGCTCAACTCACTCATACAACATTAAGCACACAACGTGTCGAGACTTATTCCTACGTGTTTCTGTGGGTGACCGCCTGATGGCGCGCATAGTATTCGCTCTGCACAATCAGTCCTAAAACTTGGTAGATGGACTGTGTACAGTATCTTGATAGGTAAGTACCAATGTTCCTTTGAACTATCAGCACCTGATTACCAAGCTACATTGTGTCATAGTCCAGAAGAAAGCACTCTTCATAGCTAACACTGTGCAGATTTCAAATACCAATTACAGTGCTGTTTTCTGTTGGTGCAGCTGTTTCAGGTAGATGATTTTCTAAATCTGTCTGAGTCAATGGTGCAAATGATAATGTGCCGCAACTTGGATGTACCCGAAGTATGTAAATTTGAAGCAATGCTGGGGTGGGCACGCAACAAAATACGCACGAAAGCATCATCTAAAATGGATTCCAAGTTGGAATTTAAATGCATCATGGAGCGACTGGCACGTGACCTCAAGCTGTATAGAATATCTCCTCAGGAACTAATCAAGGTTTGTCAGTTTGGTGTTTTTGTTCAAGAGTATTACTGCAGCCCAGTGGTCTGTCACAGCCACAGTGGCAGTTCTGCACAGAACCCAGAGACATTCCGGTCCATATCTTGTGGCCTGAGGTAGAGATTGTACTGCACTGAATGTTTCCATGGTAACGTTATCTGAGTTACACTCATCTCTAATAGCACTTTGAATTTTTCCCCCTCCCATATTTTCATTGTAAGCCATTTATATGTTGCATCTCCCACACTGGCACTGTACATTTCTTGCAGTAGTGTTCCTCAGACTCACAGAAGTGTTCAAAAACACCTGTCTATAAACATTTGATGCAGGAATCCTAATGCTGAATATCGTTTCGACATACGTAGACTGACAATAACGTTCGCGAACTCATCGCGGTAAAAGTGCTACACACCTCATTGCTGAATACCACCGTGGTCGCTTTCAAAATACTCCCATTGAGAAGCTATGCACCGATATCAGCGCCTAATCCACCCCTCAAAACAATTTTGGAACTGGTTTTGTGGAATGGCCTTCAGAGCTCCCATTGTATGTCTGTGAGAAAGAAGTAAAATATCATACCACAAGAGCACTTACTAGGATCGCAAACCAAACTTAATCTCACTGACTGTTCCTCAAAATATAATTTAATCAGTCAGTCACGTGAGTCAGTACTTGCCAACTCACCAGTATCATTAGTTGCAGCACGTAAATATCAGTATGATGATTAAACTGTATCCGGTATTTTATGACAAATTATGAGTACACAAGCACGGCAAAATTTATGTGCCTTCAAGTCCCTAAGTTCTTTATTCTAGGTGGTGCCATTTGAATGTGGTGATCTATCGTATTCAAGTGGCACCACCTAGAAGAAAGAACAGATCTCAACATCATAAATACGGCATTCCCAGTTTCTTCCTTATTTGACCAACATAAACGTTTTATGTTTTAAGTATTTTACCTCTCTTAACATGATGGTATCCCAACATGTATAGCATTTTATGGACTTACCTGTAAAAGAAGGCCTGAAGATGACCTGTATATACGTAGGTCGAAACGTGTAGCCTACCATATAATACAATAAAGTAGTTGTGCCTGACGTACCACTGTTCCACTTTATTTGTACTATCTAAGCATGTGATGTATTCCATCAAAGTACTCGTATATGAACATTAATTTTAAGTCGCATCACTTTTGGTGTAGCATAAGGATGTAAAGCAAAGGTAAAGCAATCCCATTGCAGGCCTGGACAGGCCCTGAGGGTTCCAGGAGGGTCAGGTTCCCAGATTTCAAGAAAATCGGCACACAAAGGTGGTAAGGTTGTCAGCCCTATGCACCGACCGACTTTACCCCCAGGAAATATTCCTGGCACTCATTTCTGTTAGAGGCTGAGTCAACCCCAGGGCCATAGTGTGGCCGGAAGGATTATGTCAATGAAGATCCATAAGGATGTGCTGACTGTTACTCATCACAGCTATCCAAACATCCACAAACACCCATGCATGCTACATGTTGCAGCCACCTCATCTTCTTTCATTTGATCATCCTAAAATTGTTTAGTGAATAGTACTATTTATTTAGCTCCCATTTTTCATTTCCACATAAAACTCTAGTTGTCCAGGATGTGACAGTTTGAATTTGTATGTAGTCTGTCTGTGAAAGGACACCTTGAAGTTCTGGAAGCATGGTGTTCCCATTCATCAAGTTACTAATTCTGTAGAAAGTACTTATTTTTTCCAGATTGTGCTGCCAAGTAAAGCGATCAAGAATGAGCGCATCCTGGAGACACTAATGTTCCAGGCAAATTCTGGCATGTATCGGGTACAAGACAGTTATCTGGCAGCCTGCCAACAGAGGCTCCAGCAACAAGACTCAAGAATGAGTGAGTGGGAATCTTTTGACTATGGCATGTAACAAGGTAAGTCTGATTTTAAACATTGCACATCTTTAACTGTTTGAAGCATGAAAGTTATGTAAATTGTTACTATCTCAAAGTAAACCCTGCAACTCCCTTCCAAAGAAAATTCGTTATTTCTGTCCAGGAAATATGGTCCCTTTACATTCTGAGAATCATACCGAACATATAAATACAATGTGTAGGTAAAGTGCAGAGTTCTTGAATATTAAAGGAAGACGTACCGCTGAGCTTTAAAGGGTCAAACCATAATCTCTTGCTAGGTGGGTCCTTTGTCACCATGACATGGTACAGGGGGTAACCTCCAGATATGGCACTTACGAAACAAGTAGCTGCAGGTATGTGACAAGGGGTTGTCCTTCAGCTTGTGGGTAGAGCAAAATTAGCAGGCTTAGACCTTGAATACCTGTCATGTATCCAAAACATTATACAGGTCCTTTGGTTTCTTTTGCATGGAGATCACTTACAAAAAATCACATTATCTATGCTTATTCAATGATCTGTTAATTTTTGTTGACAGTTGGCTCAGGAGTGGTCCACTGGAACAGCAACATAAACTGTTGTGTATCGGAAAGTACTCACGGCCCATAGTGAGCAGTGTGTTTGTATTTGTTAAGAAGAGAGAGTGCACTTGCACAAACACAACAACATGTGAAGAAGGAAAGCAAAATTTACGTCCAGAATGTAGCATAACATACTTATTAATTTTAGCTTCATATACATATATATTTTTTCCCTATTCCCTGTTAAAAAGTATATCTTGAGAGAGAGAAGTCACAATATCTTCAGTCTTGCTGATGGTCCAAAGTGTGAACTACTTTGACAATATCCTCGCACAATTCCCAAGACTTCCCGAGCAGAATCCAGAATTGCATAGCCATGGTGAGATGTTTAGTGTTGGTAAATTTTTCACTTTTTATATAAATCATCTGTGAATCTTAAACAGACTGAAAGCTGACTTACTCTTTCACAGCATAAATTATTCAGTGGAAACAGTCTTGCTAGTTTTCAGTGTAATATGTCAAGCATTTGCTGATCCTTTGTAATAAATGAGACCTTTTTTTCCTTTGCCATGACCAACTTCAGCAATTGATTGAATTAATAGTTTACCACCTCAGTTCTTGCAGTGAATACCATGGTGTCACTTTCATTTGCAATATAATTTGGTCTTATGAAAGATATTCTGATAAATAGCCAACATTCATAACTCCAGTTAACATTTTAGTAAATAAATAAGTAACATACAAGGTTTTTTTTATATTTCCTGCTGGTAATTTGGTTAAATTTCGTTTAATTTCATAACTACAGAAATTCATGGTGTTGTTTCTCTACTGTATAAAACTGACTAAAAGTATTTAAAATGTATTTATGTTCAGATGTGATGAAATTTGTTGCAGACATTCAACAGTTTACTCATATATTCTGACAATGTTCAGATTTTTCACTCTTCATTATTAGCATTCTAACAATGAGTTTCACAGTATATGTGTTTGTATCTGTTGTCCATTGTCAGTGATGCTGTCAGGCATTTTGATAATGAGTGCAGTTTTGTGTCACTTTGTGTCTTGTGTTGCATCCCAACTATTTCTTGCATTTTTTACATGCAGTTACTGTTTGTTAGTGTTCTTTCATATTCACAGTTATTTTATTTCTTCAGTTTTAGGTGTGTTCACATCCCTATGGAGCGCCTGTTAAAATCGCTCTGTCCATCCATCCGTTGGTATGCTTGAAACAACTTGAGAACTGCTGAAGGGATTTTATTAAATTTTACATTCATAGGTTTTACTAAATTTTATCAGCACATCCCAATTTCAGTTCAAGTCAGATGGCAGTAACCGACACTACATGAAGACTTGCTTACATTTCTCTGCACATACCTTGCTAACTATTTTCACAGCAGAAAATATTTTGAACAAAAGTTGTAAAGAATAACACATCTTATGTCCCATTCATTTCTTTAAAAACTCTCAAGAGTTCTCGAGACTAATACAACAGAGTGAATGCTTCAAAATTATTACACTACTTGTACATTTCTGAACTTCTTAATTCCATAATAAACAGTGGTCTTCCGAATACATGTGAAGATTGAAAAAGTCTCTCAGTCTCAACAATAAAGAAACAAAGCTTCCTCCCACCTGAATTTATAGATCTACAGGCATATAAATGTATATTTTATTAAAATATAATTGAACATACATCTACTACTTATTACTTTAATCAGATTTAAACTTTGTTCTTTTGCAATCATTGAAAAAAAGGGAACGAACGTGCCACATTTTTTATGCTATGCATGCATTTCCTAAATTTTTTATTATGCATACAAGGTTATTGAATGTTAAGCTGCCTCATCTGTTGAATATGAACAGTATAGCTGTGGGAATATTTGAGTTGCCTGTTGCCAAGTGTTAAATAATTGTAAACATCAGATTTGTTACAGTGTACGTGTTACCTGAATGGATTTGTAAATAGACTGAGCAGTCTAAATGTAGAGTTCTAATGAGGTAATCTGTATATAAAGGTGATTGTTTTAAAAACACAGTTTAGGAAGAGAGACAATTTCTGTTGCACATTTTAAATAGCAATGTGTCCAGGGATGAAACATTCCAAGGTTTTATTATTACCAGTGTCACTGCACAAATAATCAGTTTGCAATTTCACAGGTAAATGTTATGTTGTGTAGCTGAAGGTAGGCCATGTATAATTACAGTATTTCACAAAATCTTGGCAAGTTCCATAAATAGATCTGGTGGTACTGAACACAAGTAGATCTAAGAGATAGCCAAGAGATGACATTCTGTATATTTTACCTAGGAGATGAATGGGAAATTCTAGAACATTGAACAATAAATGATTGTGTTATGACTTTAAAAGACTCTAAAACCTTTAAGCTTTTTTGCAATATATATCCATCTTTCTTCAGCACATAAAATATTTTTGTGAAAAATGTAGTTTTTAGTACAGTGTTGGACATATGTTTTGTACCTCTCAGAGAGGGGCACCACTATAGCACTCTCCATTGGGCCCCTGTGACAGGGTCACATTGGAGTTGAGATTGCAATATAACAACAGTTGGGTCTAAAACTATCTCTTTCAAAGCATTCTGAATCATAGCATGGATACAATGCTGTGTGAATATTTAATTCAACTGGACAAACTAGCTTGTTACATAAATTACAATTTAAAATGAGGTTGCAGTGAGAGAGTACACATGACAACTGACCAAGAAGACGTAGATATGCAATGAATTGAATGCAAGAAAATCATGTTTAAGGTATGAGATGTTGAGGGTGATAAGTGTTCATGTTGTGGACTTCTGGATTATGACATGTCACCTTGGTAGGTGGGTTCTGACACTTCAAAGGAACATATTGCCACAGCTTCTTGGAAAAAGCCTCTTACATTTAAAAATGGGGTCACTGCCTATCTCCAAAATGTCAGTACCCACCCACAAGATGACATGGTGTTATAACCCACAAGACATAATATGAACACAACAATAATAATTGATGAATGATGAAAAATATTATTATTAAGGTAGTAAAACTGCATTGAATGGAAACATTCAAAAATAGTTTTCGAGGAGGGTCTGCAGAGCTGAAAAATTTACCAGACTGTTCCATGTATGATACATTCATACTATTTATTTCACATAGAAGCACATGGATCAAAAATTTGAATATGGAATAAGGGGAAGATGTTTTGTGTTACACTAATGAAGGAAAAAAAAAGAGATAAAGTATGAAATTGGACCATAAGGAAATACTTTGAAATAGAAATACAAGACAGTGAAATTAAGCACACAGCCATTTGTGCATGTTGTAAATATTGGTATCAGCAAGGGTTGAACGTGTAACAATATGTTGAATACATTAGTATATGTGTATTGAAGACCTAGGAATACGTACAGTACATTTAACAACTGGCAAGATAAAGTATTTAAATGAACAGGATAGTATGGTTTTGCTACAGTAATGAACTATTTTATTTGTAAAACACACCGAAAAAAAATGGTACTTAAATTGAGACTAATATAAGTCATCAAAGGTGTTCTGGAATATATATATAAGTAAATTCTTTGTTTCATTTGCAACAAAATTTTATTGAATTCCTCTGTGTCAGACATGGAATTTCAACAGCATTTTAAGGTTACAGACTTATGGGTTGTAACATGGTGTAGTTGGATAGACAGGCAGCAATGATTCACAGGATCCAAAACCCACAGCCCATTCTTCTGCCCTCAAAATAGTAACAGCAAGTACCTCCAGAACTTGGTACCCATCTACTGAAATATGCAGTATCAGATTCTAGAAAACCATAATCTTTAATTCTTCTGCTGGTAGGTCTAACACTTCAGTTTGTCACCAAATTATATAGAACTTGAATCTTTCTGGAAGGGGGG
>Ga0209628_10003393_pt1 | contig 11155 bp, 15 predicted proteins | sample TergutCu122P4_FD_187285 | JGI IMG/M metagenome (GOLD analysis project Ga0209628, IMG submission 187285) | Cubitermes ugandensis P4 segment gut microbial communities from Kakamega Forest, Kenya - Cu122 P4 (SPAdes) (version 2) | ecosystem: Host-associated > Arthropoda: Insects > Digestive system...
GACAAAGGCGCGAATGTTTTGCGGTGTATCGGGCACGGCCCAAATTTTGCAATAGCTTCAAGGTGAACTTTTGTGCCGTATCCTTTATGCTTTTCAAAACAATAATTGGGATACTGCTTTGCCAACTCAAGCATAATTTTGTCTCTTGTCACCTTTGCAAGTATTGACGCGGCGGCAATTGCTGCGCTTTTAGCGTCGCCGTCAATTACGGCTTCCTGGCTGAAATTTAGATTCGGAACTTTATGATTACCGTCAATTAGGCACAATTCAGGCTTAATTTTAAGGGCTTCTATGGCATTTTTCATAGCCAAAAATGTCGCTTGCAGTATATTAATTTTATCGATAACTTCGTTGTCCACAGAAATAATTGAAAATGCAATGGCTTTTTCTTGTATTATTTCAAAAAGCGAGTCTCTTTTTTTAGGGGTAAGTTTTTTGGAGTCGTTGAGTGACGGTATATCAGTACCTTTAGACAATATAACCGCAGCCGCTGTTACAGGTCCGGCCAAAGGACCTCTTCCGGCTTCGTCTATTCCGGCAAGTAAGCTGCAGCCTTTATCATGATAAGTTTTATCAAAAAGGAATAGGGACATGAATGCCTTTTAAGTTTTTTCAGCTCTTAGATGTCATTCTGAACGCAGTGAAGAATCCAGCTTTTAACAACATGGATACTTCGCGTTGCTCAGTATGACGCCAAAAAACAATGATATCTGTTTTAGCAATAAAAAAGCCCCAAGCTTTTGGCTTGAGGCTTTGGTTTGTTTGTTATTCGGCTTTCGCTTCAACTGCTGCTGTTTGTTTTCTTGAAGAATCTTCGGTGATTCTCGCGGCTTTACCGGAGAGATTTCTTAAATAGTAAAGTTTTGCTCTGCGGACTTTTCCGCGTCTTGCAAGCTCAACCTTTTCAATTCTCGGGGAATTGATAGGGAAAATTCTCTCAACGCCGATTCCGAAAGAATTTTTGCGAACGGTAAAAGTTTTTGAAAGACCTGAACCTTTAATTCTGATTACAACGCCTTCAAAAATCTGTATTCTTTCATTTCCGCCTTCGACAACTTTAAAGTGAACTTTAACCTGGTCGCCCGGTTTAAAAGATACTCCCAAGTCTTTTTTTTGCGCTGCGTTTACATGATCCAATAATGACATTTTGCTGCTCCCTTTTTTAACTGCAAAGTGGAATGTGAAATGTGCAAAGTGTAATAAAGACAACAACTCTGGATTGCCGCGTCACTTCGTTACCACGGATAACAACCTCCGTCTGCGGTAAACCGCATTGCGCAATGACAGCTGTGTCGTTAATTTCACTTTTTACTTTTCACTTTTCACATTGTCTTTTTAATAAGTCCGGACGGCGTTCGCGCGTCCTTTTAAGCGCTTCGTTTTTGCGCCAATTTTCTATTTTTTTGTGGTCGCCGGAAAGTAAAACTTCCGGAACCTTCATTTTTTTAAATTCTGCGGGCCTTGTGTAGTGCGGATAATCCAAGAGCCCGTTGTAAAAAGAATCGTTCTTAACCGAAATCTCTTCTTTTATTACTCCCGGAAGCATTCTTGCGACGCTGTCTACAACAGCCATCGCCGGGATTTCCCCTCCGGTAAGCACAAAATCACCGATAGAAATTTCTTCGTCAACAAAATTCATTACGCGTTCGTCAACGCCTTCGTAATGACCGCACAAAATTACCAAATGTTTAAATTTTGAAAGTTTTTTTACGATTTCTGTGTTAAGCCGTTTTCCCTGCGGAGACATAAAAATTACAAGAGGTTTTGCGAGAGAATTTTTATAATCTTTGTTTCGCTTTTTAACTCCGGCCGCCTTTAGCGCATCGTAAATCGGCTCCGGTTTCATAACCATTCCGGCACCGCCGCCAAAAGGCTTATCGTCAACTTTTTTATGCTTATCTTTTGAGAAAGAACGTATATCTATTATATGTATATCTAAAATTTTGTTGCTTGCGGCTTTTCCTATAAGGCTTTCGGTTAAAGGCCCGGCAAACATTTTAGGAAATATTGTAAGAATGTCAATCTTCATACACAAAATAGCCGTTGTACTCAACCCCGCCGTCAGCCGACTGCACAGGACCGTAAATGTCCTCGTAGCCTTTGGGAAGAGTTACAAAAATCTTTTTTCTTGCCAAACTTACCTGCGTGATTATATTTTTCAATGCCGGTATAAGTATTTCTTCGCCGTTATATTTTACAACCCACACGTCATTGCTGCCGGTTTCTATCACCGATGACAAAACGCCGAGCCGTTCCCCGGTATGGCTGAAAACTTCAAAGCCTATTATATCGGAGACTTTCCATTTTTTATCTGTCGTTGTCAACTTTATCGCCTGCTTTTTAATTATTCTACAATTTCTACCGTTGCTCTCTTATCGAGTTTAGCAGAAGCGGAATTCACGATAATTCTTATCGCTTTAATTATTCTTCCCTCTTTCCCGATAATTTTGCCTCTGTCGCCATCGGCAACTTTAAGCTCTAAAACTGTCGCTTTTTCACCGGCAATTTCTTTCACTTCAACCTGGTCCGGATTGTCAACCAACGCCTTCGCAATGTAAAGCACAAGATCTTTCATGGTTCCTCCATGTTAGCAATGCTTCTTGCCGGGCAGGAATTACTTCGCTTCTGCCTTTTTTATAAGTTCCGAAACCGTATCGGAAGCTTTAGCTCCTGTTTTTAACCAGTAATTAACTCTTTCCATATTAACTTTGAGCTTATTATCTTGGGCAATGGGATCATACTGACCCAATATTTCTATCGGTTCGCCGTCTCTTTTTGCTCTTTGATCAACTGCTACAACTCTGTAATAAGGTCTTTTAGGTTTACCTAATCTCTGCAAACGAATCTTAACTGCCATTTCTTAATCTCCTATTTTTTACTTACAAACTGAAAAATTTCCTGTTGGAACTTGGAATTATATTAAAAATTCATACAAAATGTCAATGAAAACTACTTTTTAAGCTAACTTGCCGTTCAAGGCGAAGTATTTTGAGTTTAGACAAGGCGCGTGACGGCGATGCGTATCGTGGGAGCCGCGCGGGAATACGTGAGCCGGCTCGCAACGAAGTATAAACTCAAAAGACAAGCCGCATTACTTGCTTGCTTCTTCTATGGCAACTGCAACTGCGACAGAAGCGCCAACCATCGGATTATTGCCCATGCCTATTAAACCCATCATTTCAACGTGAGCCGGAACTGAAGACGAACCCGCAAACTGCGCGTCGCCATGCATTCTGCCCATAGTGTCGGTCATACCGTAAGAAGCAGGGCCTGCGGCCATGTTATCCGGATGAAGCGTTCTGCCGGTTCCGCCGCCGGAAGCGACAGAAAAATACTTTTTGCCGTTTTCAACAGCCCATTTTTTATATGTGCCTGCCACCGGATGCTGAAATCTTGTAGGATTTGTCGAGTTTCCGGTTATAGAAACGTCAACGCCTTCTTTTATCATTATGGCAACGCCTTCCGACACATCATCCGCGCCGTAAACGCGCACTTTCGCTTTATCGCCGTCAGAAAATTTTGTCTCTTTTATTATGTTAAGCTTGCCGGTGTTGTAATCGTACTCGGTTTCAACGCTTGTAAAACCGTTAACTCTGCTGATAATATAAGCCGCATCTTTTCCAAGACCGTTAAGTATAACCTGAAGCGGCTCTTTACGTACTTTATTGGCGGTTTTTGCAATTCCTATTGCGCCTTCTGCAGCGGCAAAACTTTCATGACCTGCCAAAAAGCAGAAACATTTTGTCTGTTCTCTGAGTAACATCGCTGCCAAATTGCCGTGACCCAAACCTACTTGTCTTTGGTCTGCTACTGAACCCGGAATACAGAAAGACTGCAAACCTATGCCGATAATTTCTGCTGCTTGGGCCGCATTTTTTGCGCCTTGTTTTATCGCAATTGCCGCGCCGGCAATATAAGCCCAAACTGCATTTTCAAAAGCAATAGGCTGAATGTCTCTTACTATTTTTTCAACGTCAATACCTTTATCAAGGCAGATTTTTTTTGCGTCTTCCAAATCTTTAATGCCGTATTTTTTAAGAGCGGCGTCTATTTGCTTTATTCTTCTTTCGTAACTTTCAAATTTTATTGCCATATTATTTTCTCCGATTTGTTTCTTTATATTTTGTCATTCCGGGCTTGACCCGGAATCCATGTTTAGTAAAAATGGATTCCCGTTTTCACGGGAATGACAGACTGGCTACTCTTTCCTGGGGTCTATTTTCTTAACAGCTTCGTTGTAACGGCCGTAAGTTTTAGTATGTTTTTCAAAAGCGTCTTTGTGAGCCACGCCTTTTCTGATATCATCCATAACTTTGCCTAAATGCACAAATTTATATCCGATAACTTCGTCGTTTTTATCAAGGCCCAATTCAAGCACATAACCTTCAGCCATTTCCAAGTAGCGGACGCCTTTGTTTGTTGTGCTGTACATTGTGCCGACCTGCGAGCGCAAACCTTTGCCTAAATCTTCAAGCCCTGCGCCGATAGGAAGTCCGCCTTCAGAAAACGCGGTCTGCGTTCTGCCATAAACTATCTGCAAGAAAAGTTCTCTCATCGCGACGTTAATAGCATCGCAGACGAGGTCAGAATTCAACGCTTCCAAAATTGTTTTGCCGGTTAAAACTTCGGCAGCCATACCGGCAGAATGCGTCATGCCGGAGCAGCCGATTGTTTCAACAAGCGCTTCTTCTATAACGCCTTTTTTAACGTTTAATGTAAGTTTGCAGGCGCCTTGCTGCGGAGCGCACCAGCCAACGCCGTGAGTAAGGCCGCTGATATCGGTAATTTCTTTCGCTTTTACCCATTTTCCTTCTTCGGGAATAGGCGCCGGACCGTGATGAACGCCTTTTGCTACGCATGTCATTTGCTGCACTTCATGAGAGCACTCATAAGCGCACTTTTCGTTTGAACAACCCATTTGCTTTCTCCTTCATTGTTAGTAAAAACCAAAATCGTAAGATTATACAAATAAAATACCTTTCTGCCAAGTTGGCAGTTCGTAAGGGCGCTGAGCCCCTTAACCCCGCCTTACTTTTGTCAAACAACAAAAGTAAGCAAAAATGTATGCTCGGTTGCGCAAGTTTGTTATATGTTTACTCATGATTTTCGAAAACAATTTCGCAAACTCGCGGCATAACGGCTTTTAAGGATTTCCGCTCAAACAGTGCTCAATAGGTTTTTCAAAAATCATTCGTCTTTGTCTTGCGCAAAGGTCGCCTTTTAATGACAAAAAAGCCGTCATTGCGAGCCGATGAAATCGGCGCGGCAATCCAACGATGTTGCCTTTGACGTTCATTCCACTTTACACTCTTCACTTTTCACATTGTCTTTATATTTTGTTATAATCTCCCAAATGAAAAAGATAATTTCGCTGTCTTTACTGGCTTTAATATTGTCCGCTTGCTCGGCTGCAAACACAGTTGTGGACGCGCCTGCCCGCTTTTTGGGGTTTTCTATACAAAAATTCCAAGGGGAAGATGTTGGTAAAGTTGAACAAACCGTTGAATTATCAATGCAAAATGCATATAACAAAACGCTTGATGTTATCGTAGCTTTAAGGGGCCGTGTAACACATCAAAGCGTAAGCAGAGGGTTTATTGTGGCATTTGATTTTGCAAAAAGCTTTGATTATTGTTTGGATTCTACAGAAGTGGCTTTTTTCTTTGAAGCGGTTGATGCAAATAATACCAAAATATCGGTTATATCTAATAACAGCGTTTTGGCGGCAAATCTTGGCAAAAGATTTTTTGAGCTGATGGCGCAAAAATGAAATTAAAAAAGTTCAAACTAACAACAAAGCAAATCGTCAACTACATTTTTGCGGCTTTTTTAGCGCTCGCCGGACTTTATTTGTTGCTGAACAGCAGCGCACGCGAAATGTATTACCAGTTTTCAGTACAGCAATTATTGAAATCTAAAATTGCGGAAAACAAAAGATTAAATGATAAGTATTCCGGCGGACTTGCACGCCTAAATGACCCCGACTATTTTGAGCATGCCATACGCGAATCAAAACCCTACCAAGATTACATAGCCCCGGATGAAATAGAATACCGCTGGAAGCAATAATAGCCGTCATTGCGAGCCGATGAAATCGGCGCGGCAATCCAGGATTCTTGTTGTCATTCCGGGCTTGACCCGGAATCCACATTAGTTGTGTCATCCCCGAAGGTCTCTGTCGGGGATCTGCCGTTAAAGTGCTTCATTAAGACTTCCTGTCCTATAACCAAGAATATCAACCGCAGTCCAAACAAACCCAAGCTTTTTAAATTCTTTAAAAATCTTTTCTCTGTTTGCCTTAACCGACAAAATTTTAAACCCTTTATCATCAGTTTCTATGCGCGCCAAATTTTCGTGGCAGCGAACCCGCACTTGCTTAAAACCCATATCAAATAAAAATTGTTCAGCCTTATCTATTTTATTAAGCGCGCTTGCCGTAATTTTTTGCCCGTACGGAAAACGCGACGCCAAACACGCAAAAGACGGCTTGCTGTAAGTTTTAAGTTTTAGCTTTTTTGAAAGTTTTCTGATTTCTAATTTTGTAAGTCCGGCAATTTGCAAAGGGCTTTTAACGCCAAGCTCTCTAATAGCCTTCATCCCCGGCCGGTAATCAAAGCTATCATCAACATTCGACGCCTCAATAACATTTGTAATCCCAGCGTGTCTCTGTCTTGGATCTGCTTTTTGTATTATCTTCTTAAACAATTCTTTCTTGCAAATATAACACCTATCCGGCGTATTGTCAGCAAAGCCTGGAATTTTAAGTTCATCAACCTTAACAACTATATGCCTGATTTTCTCTTTCCTGCAAAACGCTTTTGCCTCAACCAACTCCCGCTTAGGAAATAAATTAGACACGGCCGTAACTGCAACAACATTATCCCCCAAAGTCTCCTTCGCAACCTTCAAAAGAAACGCAGAATCCACCCCACCGGAAAATGCGATGAGCGCGCTTTCCAAATCAGAAAGATAGTTTTTGAGATTTTGTAGTTTGTTCATAGGAAGATTATACATTATTATGAAACCAGCTTAATTCTCTCACCAGTGGTGAGAGTTTTGGGAAATCCTTATAGCTGTCGAAAAACTGCTTCATGCGCCAAAGATTTTTATTTGAAAACCCTTTTAATTCCGGTTCTGTTTTTGATATATATCCGGCAAGCTCATCAACAATGCCTTGCCCCCAATGCGAGCTCTCAATTTTTTCACTTATATATTTTCGATATTCCAATACAAATTAATTAGCTCAGTATTAACACTTTTGACCGCATTATAACGAGCTTTTTTGATAATACCTACCACTTCTAAAAACTGTTTATTTTTACTCATGTTAATTTTTGTCATATAATCTCCTTTTAAATAAAAAGCAACCGCGCGATTTGAAGTAATCACACGGTTGCATTATTGTTTTATTAAGTTGACAAAAGAAGTATGTTATTCCTATCTTTTGTCATCCCCGAATTTTGTAATCGGGGATCCATTTTTGTTATAAGAAGATTAAAGCATTTTTATTTACCCTTCAATGCCTTGTATATCAAGTTTAAAAGAAACAATACCGGAAAGACAAAAGTAAATGCCAAAACAAGAGCAATTACAGCAGCAGATATAAATTCTGTACCGGGGTATTTATTATTAATGATTACTATGGATATTACCCATAACGCCAAATACAAAACAACAGTGCTTATAATAAGCCGTCTTAACTCTTTCTTCCTTCTGATTTTTTCTTCTTGGTTTTCTATGGTTTCTGTGGTTTCTGTGGTTTCTGTTATCTTTATTTCCATGGGGTGATTATAGCATTTTATCCCACCCCAAGGGAGTGCGTTACTCTTTATTAACAAAATATTAACAAATCGGGCAAATTCACTCATAGTTCTATGCCCATTACGGGATTTGAACCAATATTTCTGTTTTTGTATAATACTGTTCATTGGTGAAACATCTATGGTCAAGGCATCATCAAAAAACACGCGAGAGTATCATGAAAATTAAAGCAAAGAAAAAAAAGGCAGTTAAACAACCAACTCCCCGTAAAAAAATCAACAAATTTTCTGCCAAAACAAAAAAGAAAAAAACATCCTATACCTTAAAGCGTTCCAATAAAAACCTCTGTATTTCAGATGTAAATGAAAACATAACATATAACCGCAAAGAAAATTCATATTCGCTCGTTTCTTTGTTTACTGGAGCCGGAGGATTAGATTTAGGATTCCATGAAGCTGGTTTTAATACAATTTGGGCAAATGAGTATGATAGTACAATTTGGGCAACCTTTGAGCACAATTTTCCTAAGGCAAAATTAGATAAACGAAGCATAGTAGACGTTTCTCCTGAAGAAATCCCAGATTGTTTTGGTATTATTGGTGGTCCTCCTTGTCAAAGCTGGAGCGAAGCAGGTGCTGGCAGAGGTATTAACGATACCCGTGGACAACTGTTTTACGATTACATAAGAATTTTAAAAGTTAAACAACCAAAATTCTTTTTAGTTGAAAACGTTGCTGGCATCTTAAATCCCAAACATTCTACAGCTTTCAATGGTTTTCTTAAGTCATTTGAAAGTGCCGGCTACAATATTTCTTGGAAACTTGTTGATGCAAATGATTACAATGTGCCGGAAACTCGTCTTCGTGTTATTATCGTTGGATACAGAAAAGATTTAAAAAAGAAATTCGAATTTCCAAAAAAACATGAATATAAACCAACCTTGAAAGATGCAATTTTTAATCTAAGAATGGCTAAGCCTGCAAAAGTTCACAATAAAACAAACGGTAGTGAACTAAAAGTAGCAAATCATGAATATATGAATGGCGGATTTTCAACAATTTATATGTCACGAAATCGCGTTCGCTCTTGGGATGAACCTTCCTTTACTATTCAGGCAGGTGGACGACACGCACCAATACATCCACAGGCACCAAAAATGAAATTTATTTCTCAAAACAAGCGAATTTTTGAACCTGGTAAAGAACACCTATATAGACGTTTATCTGTACGTGAGTGTGCCAGAATTCAAACATTCCCCGACAACTTTCTTTTCAAATATACTGATGTTGCTGATGGTTATAAAATGATAGGAAATGCTGTGCCCGTAAACCTTGCTTTTGTAATTGCAGATCAGATAAAAAAGGATTTGTTATGAAGAAAACTTCAACTATCAAATCAACCATAAACGGAAAAGCATACGAATATGCTTGTGTCTTAGCACTTAATGAACTAGTAAGTCCCGTGAGAAATATAGAAATTACCGAAAACAGCAGCTTATCTTTGGCTAAACAGAGATATACTGAAGATATATCTGAACAAGAAAGAAAAGAAATGTTATCATCTGCCAAATCCGGCATGCAAGTCATTATAGACTTGGAGCCAAAAATCATTGAAGATGGCAAAGATAAATTAACAATTACTTTGCAGGCAGACAATGTAGCAAAAGCAGGAGATGTTAGAGATCTTCTAATAATAAGACGTTCTATAAAATGGGAAATCGGAATATCTGTAAAACACAATCATGCTGCATTAAGCCACTTCCGTTTATCCCAAACAAACGATTTTGGTAAAAAATTATTTGGTTATACATGTTCCAAAAAATATTTTGAAGAAATTAAACCTGTTTTTAATAGCTTACTGGACTTACAACGAAATGGAGTTGAATGGAAAGATTTATCAAACAAAGAAGAGTCCGTTTACGTCCCAATATTAAAAGCCTTTTCAAGCGAAGCTAACTATCAGTATAAATTACATTCCAAAAATGTCACCGAAGGTATAGTAAAACTTCTTTTAGGTAGCAATGGTAATGATTATTACAAACTTATCCACAGCAACAATCGCACAACAAGGGTTATGCCCTTTAATTTTCAAAAAACATTAAGTCAGGGCTCAAACAAACCGCTACCAAAGATTAAACTTCCTACCAGAATAATAGAAATTTCTTTTAAGCCAAAATCCAGAACTACGATAATAATGATATTAGATAACGGTTGGGCAATTTCTTTTAGAATTCACAACGCAAGCACAATCGTGGAGCCAAGCCTAAAATTTGATGTTCAGTTAGCAGGACAACCTACAGATTTGTTTTATATTGATGCGAAGTGGTAAGCACAACTAATTTTATAAAAATCAAAGGGTCTGTCTGCAAAAAAATCTTTTGCAGACAGACCCTTTCTCATTATCTTCCTTATTTCATGCGAGCATAAATAAAAACCTCTTTAAACAGATTGTTCCATAAATTTGAGTTTTTACCTATCACGTCCGGCGCGTCTGCTTTTTCATCTAATATTGTGGCTACTAGTTTTTTTCCGATAGCTTCCCAGACAGCTTTTGGATTTTCTTTCCATCGATATACCCCTTGAGCATCCTGATCAACTAAAGCCCTGAACGAAGCTACGAGCGGATATAAAATCCCCTTAGGCACAATATACTGAAGTTCTCTTTCTCCGAAAAACGATTTACCTACAGGTTCATTGCTATCATATTTTGAATATTTTCTTGCGCCATATCTTTTTCCAGAATCCCATGCCTTGTGCGGAAAAGTGACTTCGATTTCATCCCATAAGTCAAAAATATCCTTAATTATAGGGGTCATATTTTTTAACATTTTCTCGCGACTTTTTCTTTGTTTTTCCTGGCTTTCAGATCCCGAAAAATATAAAAATTTTTTCAAGCTCGATTCTTTGCCAGAATAGCACTGTATTGGCTGCTGCTCAGATAAGTTATTGCCATCGCTCGACATATACGGATAAATCTCTTGGCTAAACATAATAAGGATAGAAATAATTTCGCGAATATCGATCGGCAGAATACTATCGTCATTATAATGCTCGTTCATTTTGTACTGAATCCGATAGCTAAAAGAAGCTGTATCAAAAACTTTTTTTAATGGCTCAAAATGATTTTTTAGCTCTTCTATCGATTTTACGTCAACCTGAACAGACGTGTTGCGTGCCGCCGCAAGTTCAACAGGGTGTTCAACACCAACAAGAATTTCAAAAAACACATATCTATCTTTATCCAATGTTTTATTCTTAATAGCGTCAATAATTGCTCGCAAAGTATGTCCACCATCAATATTACCATGAATTTCGGGGTTATCCAACGATATCGATAAGACATTAGTTTTTGAGTCCCAATCAGCAGCGTGCGCGGACATCAAAATCCCTCTGTT
>Ga0209628_10003394_pt1 | contig 11154 bp, 7 predicted proteins | sample TergutCu122P4_FD_187285 | JGI IMG/M metagenome (GOLD analysis project Ga0209628, IMG submission 187285) | Cubitermes ugandensis P4 segment gut microbial communities from Kakamega Forest, Kenya - Cu122 P4 (SPAdes) (version 2) | ecosystem: Host-associated > Arthropoda: Insects > Digestive system >...
CGAGCAGGAGGGAGGGTGGAGGTTGTGGCTTCACTCTCTCAAGGTCGCACAGCTGCTGCGCAGTGCGGCTTGTTTACACACAAATCAGTCCCGGTCATATTTGAACCACCTTGTATCAGTTACTAACTTGAAAAAAAAATTGTGAAGGTCACATTTTATGAAGTATATCATGTTGTTTAGCATGTAACAAATAACACATTAGAGTTGCATTTGGAAATTTTGGAGTGAACTGTAGTACCTGTAATATATTATTTTCCACAGTTCCTCTTGGTGAATGTACGGATAACACTTTAAAAGTATCTCATGTTTTCTTCGTATTATAAATATTCATTTCATGCTTCAATATCCTAACATTAATTAATATTACCTCAATGGTATCAGTTGCAGACCTATAGTAGTTTAGCTGTTGAAGTTTAAAACATATTTAACATAAATTTACATCAGAAAGCAGCATTTAATGTTTTGTTAGACATCAGAACCTTACTGCACTCTGGACTCTGTAATCAGTTTTGACAGAGGAGTAACAGAAGAGTGAAGATTGTAATCACTGTAAGGCTGATCTCACTGCAGAACATCCATTCACATCACATCTCTCAAATTTGGAAGTCCTTTGTCTATCTGTAAGACATTTTTGAAAATCGCCATTAATGGCAAGATGAAGCCATACAGCAAACTAGGGTGGTTTAGGGAATTGCAGCCACTCCTAACAGTTACTTTCCTTTTCTTCTTCTTCTTTTACTACTACAACTACTACAACAACTACTACTACTACTACTACTACTACTACTACTACTACTCCCCTTCCTCCTCCTCTTTCTTCCATAGCACAACAGCCTGTAGTGGACCAGGGCCTTCTCATTGTCAAGGTTCATAATCACAATTGGACACACCACATTTGGTAGGACTCCTCTGGACAAGTAATCAGCCCAACATGGAGGATATGAACCCGCAGTCCCAGCAAGCGAGCGGCTGCAGACCCACACCTTAGACTGCATGGCCACTGGGATCGGCTAACAGTTACCTTAGTCTGGCATAATTGCCTATTCCTTCACTTTGCTTAGTCAAACCTCTTCTACCAGTAGTGTAGATAGTGTTCCTTTGCTACATTAAGCATGTAACAACATGTGTTAAAACAACACATGTTCAAGTAACACAATATTAGGTATCATGGGAAGATGGATGGTAACACAGTTTGCAGGAGCAACATAGATACTGACTTCGCCGGTGTAATACTGTTCAGCTTATGTTATTCCATGAGCTCAGCAGTGCATTATAGCAGTACTGCACCCATTGCCAGTGGAATTTTTGCATTGCCTTTCTTCAAATCTTGTTGTCATCCACCTTCCCACAGCAACTTTAGCAATTAAAACCATGTATTTCGTTTAATTATTTGCCTGTAGGACTGAGAAGTTAAATTGATGGTGGTGAAGATGGTGGCATTTGTGTGTATCTCATACTGTTGCACTGATTTGTATACTCATGTTGAAAACTGATGATACATAAAACCAGATATTACAACTCGAAAAACTGGAAACATATGGGTAACCACGGACACTTGAAATCTGTGACTGGCAAAACCCACAATTGCCAAAGGACTGCTGTTCATCAGACTGACAATTTTAGTAGTATTAATTACAACATTGTAGTTATTCTGATCATTGTCAAAATGTGACTTATAAATTTATAATCACAATTACCTCAAATCATTATCATTTACCTCCATTAATCACTGGTTATAGTCTCTGCAGTTTGGAGCAATATTTTATCTAACATTGCTTGTGAAATTGGGAATAGTAAAATTCCATTTTAAATGTTCTTATGTGCTTATATTGCTTGTTATGCCTGGTGGTACATTCTGGCTTATCAGCTGTCAGATGTTAAGTGTGGTCATTGTCTGAGATGTTCACGGCTTAAGGAAACCAAAACAGAGATTTTGGAACTCAGCCACATATGATATTAACCACTTTATTGTTGTTGCTTCCCCATGTTTACTTTCAATATTTTAACTTACAGAACTGAGAAAGAGAGGAGTTTTTTCCAACTATATCCCTGAAACTCTGATAAATTACTGCATCATAACACAGTTTTTTCACCCAAATCTCATGATTACTGTTGGCTTAAATTTAAGAGGTGTAAGAGAATTTCAATTTATTTTTCACATCTTGCACGAAATTTAATTCATATGATACCAAAAAACCTTTGCTACCTTAAAAATTACTGAAAGTTAGTGTGTTAATGAGCATAAAATTGGTAAAAATATTATAATTTCATATCCAAGTTCTTAAATCTGTATCTTCACCTGAATAACATTTGCAGTATTCACAGCAGGTGAACTGAGTTAACTTTTCTTAGGCAGTCAGCAGTGTCCTTCTTGACACATTCCATCTTTACAGCGTAAACTGTCTAAGAAAACTTCACTGTATGTATCACCACCATCTATGTGTGACCCAGAAAGGTGCCTTGATTGCTTGATTGTGCCAGTAATAACAGACTACTTTAGTTCATATTCCTGCATACCTCATGTATTTAATAATAATAACAATAATAATAATAATAATAATAATAAACATATTTCACAGGTGAAATAACATTACATGTAGTGCAAATTGTAAATAAAGAACAGCTGCAAAACATTATACCCTAGAAACATGTTTTGTTTCAGGTGTGTAATTGTACATACCCTGCATAAAGGTTATAACAGGGATAACAACAACAACAACAATAATAATAATAATAATAATAATTATCATGCAGGTTGTGTGTGCACATGTCATCAGTGTGTAGGCTTTGAAAACTGATGTCAGGACTCTACTCTTTGTGCTGTGTTTGGAGCACTGGTTTTTCATGTTCCTTCTCCTGGGAAAGCCAGGAATATCTGGACCTCTGTCCAAATATTCACTACCTCAAGTTGAACATATATTTCATAGCAAGCAATCAGTGACTACAGTCAGTGTAAAACAAGACCAATTGAGTAAAACATCACACTGACTATGAAAGGTAATTAATTTACACTTTAGTTTGTGCAGATAACATCTTAGTATGTTAGTGTTCACAAGTGAAATTTGTGGTGGCAATTGAAAGGTACTACATGAAATGGAACTAGAATGGCAATATGATTTATAATGTTAAGTCTTTAAATTGTTTGTGAATAAAGAATAATGTCCCTGAATGAGAAATAATGTCCCGTTTTGTTGAAAGTGAGTATGTCTTGAGATGTTCCTGCAGAACAAAGCTATGAAGCCTTTGATATTAATGCTGTTGCAAATATTAAGTTTTAATGTAATGTTACTGTGTGCCTACCTTACAAAGCAGCCTTTGTGGCATTGCACAGCTGCATTTTATGCAGTAATACAAAGAACAGTGTTAACCCTTCCAGTGCTAGATTACTGTGTATTATTTTATTCTTGAGTGCTCTGGTAATGATAGAGAGTTGTTCCTATACAAAATTGAAATATGTGTGGAAAATTTCGAAACATGTCACCCTGATTAATTGACATGGTGCTGTACACTGCAATTTAAAAATATTCTCATATTTTAAAGAGTAAAATAACTTTTTTCTGTTGTGTGACAAAATCCTTTAATTTTTCTAGCTAGGTGGCACTGGAAGCCTGGTGCTAAGAATCTGAATTGGGGATGTAAAATGGGATGGTATGATGAAGAAAGGGATTATGAATTGAGTGTAAACCTTGATTCTGGGAAGATCTGAAACTGAATTCTGTTTTGGGGAGACTCCAGCAAGTTCCGTGTGAGAAAAGTGGTTAACTGTATTACATCTTATTTATTAAGAGTATTACTGCATTTTCTTGTGTCTCAGATGCAGATTAATTCACTTTCCTCAATAAGTACCTGAGCTAATAGCAGAGGTACATTTACTGAAGTCATTTTCTAAAACATAACTGTAGAAATTCAGTTAGCAACAGCAATTGCTTGTGGACTGGCCAGTTTAAATGTAATTCCAGGTAGGCACATATGAATTATTTTCAGGTACTGAGTTGGTTGAAAGTGTGTCAAATACCCATTACTTCGAGGAAGGTCTCTCTTCTCTTCTCTCTCTCTCTCTGGGGTGGGGATCATTAACGGGTGTGCAGAGTTGATCAATCATATGCATGCAGAATTGCAGTTGAAAATGCATGACGCATTATTTCCACTCTCCGTATGTGCCCCCGTGGCATGGTTCATAGGCTCATTGCTTTGCTCTAACTTTTAAATTTAACGATCTTTTTATTTTCCTCAATTGAATAATAATATTCTGATGTTGCTTATTTTTAAGTTCAGTAATAATGTCTGCTACAAGCACTTATTTCCCACATGTGTTATAATTGTTTGAAATTCTGGCAAACTGGGAGAATTATGGTAGGTGTGTTCATTTCAGTAACAAATTTATATTACACTGTGTTGTGCATTATTACTGTGATTATATTAAATGTTTTTTCATACATGCAATTAATTGCACATAAACATCAGTCATAAACAAAAATGTTCCTTTGTGCATTAAGGTTTTCATTTGTAAAATTGTTTGTCATATGCCAGTAAATTGCAGCATTTACATCTGTTGTATAAGAAAAGTGTTTCCCTCATGAGTTCTAAGGCCTTTGCCATGATAAAACAGGTGTTGAAGCTCTTTTGGGTTATGACATGATGTAATATAGTAGGAATGATACAACATTCTGGGATATCCTTTCAATCCCATCCTGAGGCTTAATGAAACTAGGATTTTTGTGTCATCAAGCCTGAGGATGGGATCGAAAGGATTATCCAGAATATTGTATCTTTCCTACAACATTATATCGCATCATAACCCAAACAAACTACATCTGTTTCCCTCATGTAAGCGAAAGGTTAAGGTGATTTTGTGCTGTGTGATGGATTCTGTATTATATTTCTGAACAGATCACTGTCTTAGAAGTAATACCCACCTCTTTTTTTCATGCAAATGGAGGTTCAGAATAATGACTGTACCATAAGAATGGTTAAACAGACATGGTCCAGCCAGCATCCTCTGCTGGTGAATATTTCTGCATCATTTGTCCCCACATACAACGTAGTGAGCCTGCCTTAGGTCTGGCTAATTTTTGATAAATGAAGCAGGACAGTGTGCATCCAATTCTGGATACTTTCCGTACATATCTGCCAGTTTCTGTGTACTTGAATTGCATGTCACAATAATAAGTTTTATAAGTAATTTGTAGGACAGTTGACATGAAAACCTCATATGAAGGAGTATTTGCTGATAGTATGGATGACTGGATTTATTCGTGCAGACTTAAGTTTCTTTATTAACTGTAACTGTGTATCTGTTTACTTTTGCTTAGAGGATGAAAACCCATGAACTTACAATTATTAGTAATATGTGGCTTAACCTTCTGTGGAAAGGAAAGAAATGGTCACCAAATAATGGTATTAATAATAATAATAATAATAATAATAATTACAACAACAGTAATAGCACTGATAATTGAGTAATTGTGTGTGTCTCTTATTATAATGCATAGGACTGTAGATACAAACTGTGACTACAGCATAATGAAATATGTGCAAGTCTGTATTGCTGATGATCCTTCTGTTAACATAAGGATCACTGAGAAGAGCTTTTATACTGAGTAGTAAAGAGTGCTAGCAAGTTGCATTGTCATCCTTCACTCTAGAGATCTGTTGAAAAGTACAGTTATGTTTTGTTTCTTTTCTTTTAAATGTACATAAACAGACTTGTTAGTATGTTATAAATGATAATGTGCTTGTCTTGCTAAAATGAACATATGTTAATTCACTCTACTGCAGATCCATAAATTATTTTATAATAAGCTTGTAACTGTATTGTAATTTGTATCAGTCTGAAAGAGCACAGTCTGATAAGAATAATAGTAATATATGAAACTCCTTACGTCTCATTAGATCAGTTGTTATTGAAAACTCCTAAACTTACTGTTATGAATATTTTGTCACTTCTCTCCTTTTGCAAGTTTAAAAACATATGAAAATTTCCAGTAGTGTTCTTCAGAAAAGATTAAAAGACAAGTAAAGTCTTTTCATGTAAATATATTGTAGTAAACAGAGAAAATAAGAAATAAGTGATAATTAATGTTGAATATAATGTTGACTTTAGAATGTGTATACTTGTCTCGGCAGAGTGCTTGTAAAATATTGACATAATGTTGGGATGATTCATCTGTCAACAGTATTGAAGTGTATTGTACATGTATAATAAGATGATGCAGTGTATAAACTAATAACATAAAGAAGTAATGATGGTTTTTAGGTTATAACTGAAAGAACATAATAAATGGAATGTGAGAAGAATTGCATCTCAAAGATGTGCACAATGTACAGGAATTATAAATAATAGGAAACTGAAACAAAATCTGTTTTACAACTGTAAATTAATGAACATACTTTATTGATATGACATATATTCTCACAAGATTGTTAGTGTTTTAATTTGCATGTGCAGTGATACCCAGAGTTACATATGTGCAAATTAAAAGTGTAAGAATTATGAAGACAGTTTTTCTCTATTGTAGGATAATTTGTGAAAGACATTAGTTATTTTGTTGCTCTGTTTCATAAAGGACTCTGCTTATATGTGACCTGAAAGGGTAATCAATATATGTGGTATAAAATTATAAAATTATATAGTCATACACAACTCTCAATTTATCAGAAGTATTAGTTGTATTTCTAGCTACATGTTTCGGCTCATATACAGAGCCATCTTCAGGCTAGTCTTCAGAGTGGTTTGTATGTACAATTTTTGGTGCTCGGAAAGTTACGATATCTCATATTACAAATAGTAGTTAAAATATTCGTGGTAATTCACTACTATTTGTAATACGAGATCTCATATGTTTCAAAGCACCAACAACTGTACATACAAACCACTCCAAAGACTAGCCTGAAGATGGCTCTGTCTATGGGCTGAAACATGTAGCTAGAAATACAACTAATACTTCTAATAAACTGAGAGTTGTGTATGACTATATAATTTTATAATGTTATACCACATGTATTGATCATATAAAACACATTGGGGATGCATCACTTGAAACCTGAATGGGTAAATTTAAAAGTTTTCATTCAATGAAGTCAAACTGTCTAAAACTCCATATAAAAGGCCATTTTTATGTCATTTTTCAAATACTTACCTCCAGCAGTCCATCATGGCATCTCAGAGAATTATTTGTTTGAATTTTTATTTATCACTTGATCATACAATGGAAGATTATAAGAGGATGGGTTTAAAGATGATAGGTAGCCTGAGGAGCATATATTTTAATTATTGTTGCTTATTATTTGTGTGAGGCTGTGCCACAGTTCAGACACTGCCATTTCATGGTCTCTAACCAAGTGGTATGAGGTGAATGAAGTGTTATGGTGATAGATTTATTTTTTTATGCTTGTAGAATTTCTTGCTGTAATAGAAATAATAAAATCACATACATCTTCATTGCAGTAGTCATGATGTGTACACTTTCCCAACAAACTAATCTAAAATGAACTGTAGCAATGTATTTAGAAGTTACTGACCATATTCTAAAAATACACAATTGTTAATTGCCTTTATGGACCTGTAAGTTATTATTGTCAATCTCCAGGTCATAATAGCACAATTTTAGCTCTGGGTATTGTATATTACTCCTAATCCAACACATTCCTCTCGAACATTTTAGAGATGTCTCCAGCATACTTACATGCAAGAACTTTAACAGACTGCTATGTGTTTGTGCAGAACAAGTAGATTAAGTGAATTCTATGAAACTGTTATCATTAATTACTTGGGCACTGTGTTAACTGCAGGCAGGGTCAGCACACGCTGATGTGTTGCCTTGTGTGAACTCTGGTATAGGCACCCCAATAATTTAAACCCGCTGACACTCCAACCTTACCCAAGAGAAAATTTGTGATTGTGATAAACATAATTTATGATGACTGTAGAACAAAAAGTATTCACAGGCTGTTATTCCTCAGTTGAAATTTGAACTGTTACAGAATGTGGCTACTACTGTGCCTGTACTGCTAACCACAACTTTTGATATCTCCTAATTTCTGTGCCCTGTGCAGGGGTTCAACTTGCGCACTGCTAGTATTGCGTGGTTAAATTAGGAATGCATGGTGAAGATTGGATGAGGAGAAGTAATCATGGCCTATGTTAAGGTTCTTTCCAAGGCACATCTCAAGACATCAAGTACAATGTGTATGCAGCATGCAAACTGGCTTGCCCTGCAGCAGTGTGGATGGACTTGGGATCCTCTGAGCATAATACAGAAATCATAGCTCACCTGCATCATTTTTACATCTTATTTATATGAATAAATGAGTGTATCTTATCCCAAACGGTCAGGTGGATTTGAGAGATCTCAACATGGAACTTGAAATTCAGAATGGCAAAATTTAGAATCCTGTCACGTTTAGACTGATTTATTCTCAGGTTACCTAACTGCAGTGATGAGCAACCTGCAGGCCTCATGTGGCCTGCCACAGTTGTATCTGTGGTCCATGAGATTGTTTGAACACATTTAACGTATGCTTCCCCCTCAAAATGATGAACAACTTTTGAGAGAGTTGGTGAACTTTGCACGCACATCTTCCATCCAGTACCTTGGCACCTATGGGCCCAACTACATGGTCTCACACATCAGAAGATTGTAATTGTGACAACTTCAAGTCTCGTAGTTTTACCTTCATTTCTTCAATTTTAAATTTGTGACTCACCTTCCTAAATATTTAAATATATCATTTTGTTCACCTTAGTCATTTAGATGAGAGGATAATATGAAATTGAATCTTACAGAAACAGAGAAGCAATGTGTGGATTGGATATGCCTGGCTCATGATAGGAATTATTGGTGAGTTCATGCAAATGCGCAGTGAACCATTGGGTTTCATAAAAGGCAGATTTCTTGTAACTTCAAACAGGAACTTGCTTCGTTTATTACAGTGAAGCACCTTCAATTAAGTCTGCACATTGAGATATGCCAGATCAGCTAGGGGCATATTTAGTACCATCAGACATATAAATTTGCTTAACACTCGGGGCTTATGAATAACAATTACAGAACGTAATCATTTGACGAACTGATTAAAATGTTGTAATTGCCACTGAACTTTGTACCAACACCGCAGACTATCATAGTTTCTGTATATTGGTTGAAATTGTTTTCGGGAGGGATCTGCAAGGTCTCACTTGCCATTTGCGAACGTTTAAGTCATTTTATACATAACATAAAACAAACCGCAAATATAGAAAATTTTGTATGATTTATGCCACAAATGCTACATATCCACACAAGCCCCCGAATTTTCAAAACACTTTGAATCGATTATATTCCACTGCTAATACTTCTCCATGGGCAATACTCTTTTTTTTTTTGCACGATAAAGATTTTCGTTTATTTTGCACATGAGTTTAATTGCTGAATTGAAATACGTACGCATTATTGAACTAATGATGACGTCACAACAAGCAAAAGCGGTTGTGAAATTTCGGGCATCCGCCGCGTTAAGTGCGAAGTCTTCGCTCTCCTAGTTCGTCACCCAGGGTTAGTTGGTATGACAATCCAGAAGAGCGATGACCTCAAACGCAGTTGTCATTGGCCACATATAAACAGTCTTCTGTCAGAGAGAAGGGGCTGATGGTTCACGGTTCAGTGTGAAGTTAGTCTTTTGTCAAACAGAAGAAGATTATGGTTCAGCGTCTTAGAAGGTGTATTGGCTGAGCTCACGTACCTATTGTTATGTCGCCAAAATAAACAAGATTAATTCAAGTGTGCATACGGAACACAAAGGCGGATCTGTAATAACAGGCGTATACACCATAAAAGGCGTATGGGCTGTTGCGGGAAATTCTGGAGGCAATTTGTCGTAAGTAGCAAACTGCAGGGTTGCTACACACATTCATTTTATCTCAAACGTTTGAACTCTTTCATAAACTTTGCCGAAATTTCTTAGCATATTCTTCTAATATTTTGATAAACATAAAAACAGTTAACTGTTACCACAAAATGGACTGCTAACGAAATGATGAATCGTGCTATTATGTTACCCAAAACAGGCCATGTGACGGTTAATGATAACTAAAATGCAATTGTTATTCATTCTGTCCAATACATTTTGGCCATTATTCCACATACAATCACAATTTTAATGTCACAACTAATATCTGTTGCAGTCCTGTCTTGGTCGACAGTGTAGGTCACAAGACACACGATGCCAAGATCAAGAAAACGGCCAATGCGAGGTACGGATCAGCTTTAGTTTGTGTCTTTCTCGTACAGTGTTTGAATCGATGTAAGGCTGCATTCTTTCTGATGTCCTGGTGCTGTACTTCCCCATTCGCACTGTCGATGTATTTCGCAATATCGCAACATAGGAAATTGCACGGCGAAATCGCAGGACTACAATTAAACATTACCAACAGCGGAGACACAGACTATTTATCTCGACTTGAGTGTTTTATGGGGTCTTTCCTCTTCAATTTGCACTGCCACTGTCATTTTAATAGAATTTGTGAGATATTTTAACCCATGAATGATAATTTCTGAGGGATTATAATCATATAATGAATGAATAATTGGTATTGGCATTTATTTTGTCCATTTCATCATTCACATGACTTCGGACTAGTCATACATAATCCATACAGGCGAAATTCACCCTTATTATAAAACAAACATATAGCAGTATACAGCAATTCATCCAATGTGTTATACAGTATACACTATAAAACAATCATACACGTGATAACATCCTAAAAAGATATAAATTCTTACACTGAATAAAATGAATGACGGAGAAGGAATAACTTTAATTTCTTTCGAAAGGTCCCATAGTCCTCTATTTCTTTTAAAAATCTAGGCAGTTTATTATATACTTTAGTGCCCATATTTATTACACTTTTTTTTATAAATTTCCGTACTCTTCATTTTAACATGAATATCCAATTTCCTTCTTCTATCATGTTGATGTACTTGGGAATTTTGTTCTAAAAACTAACAATTTTTTCGTATAAAACAGGTAACTTCAAGTATATATGAAGAGGCCATCGTTAAAATATTTAGTTTTTTAAAAAGTTGCCTACAAGATGTTCTTAGACTTAATCCTGCAAGTAATCTAACCACCCTTTTCTGTGTTTTAAATACTCTTATACTCGAGTCCCCTTTT
>Ga0209628_10003395_pt1 | contig 11154 bp, 8 predicted proteins | sample TergutCu122P4_FD_187285 | JGI IMG/M metagenome (GOLD analysis project Ga0209628, IMG submission 187285) | Cubitermes ugandensis P4 segment gut microbial communities from Kakamega Forest, Kenya - Cu122 P4 (SPAdes) (version 2) | ecosystem: Host-associated > Arthropoda: Insects > Digestive system >...
ACAGCAGCAGCCCGTAAAGGGGAATTTTTCAATAGCCGTGACCAACGACACCGACATCATACCTGATACGACGAAAAATATTCTGTCGGAAATCCTGTTATGTTCCGAATTGAAGGGAGCGATAGAAAACGCAGCCTATTATTTCCGAAAAGGCGATAAGGAAGCTGAGCTGGCCGCCGATTTATTGATGCGGACGCACGGCTGGACGCGCTATGCCATTCCCGCTAAACTTCGAGGCGAAATAACCCATCCGGCTATTCCATTTGAGACAGCACATGATATAACAGGGACTGTAAAAAGTGGTTTATTGGCGAAACCGGTTAAGGATTACAAGGTATCAATCGTGTCTACCGAAAAGATTTTTATATACGATGAAACGACATCAGATGAAAATGGCCGTTTTGTATTGCGCGGATACGAATTTCCCGACAGCGCTAAGGTCGTTATACAGGCTATCGGCAACAAGGATAAAGGCGAGCGGATGACCGAACTTTATGTAGATGAACAGGTTTTTCCGACAATAAAGCCTGTGTGGAAAGAATCAATGGTTTTCAGAAAAAGAGAGGAAGAGGGAGTCAATTACAAATTACGAATTACAAATTATGAGGGAGATAAGAAAGAAGAGGAAAAGGGAAAAGAGAGAGGTGATCAGGTATTCCTAAATTATGTAACAAAAGCCGACCGTCAATACACGAGCGATACCGGCATCAGAGAATACAACCTGCCTGAAGTAAATGTTACCGCCAAACAAATAGAGCGACATGCAAAATCATACATACCCTATTCAGTGACTAATTCAATAGCTAATATTTCCTATACAAAAGACTATTTACAAAATTTCCCTGCAAAAACGACACTAAATTTGCTCTACAGCTTAGTTAAAGGGATTAAATCTACTCCTGCAATTAATGATTCAAGGGATAATTGGTTCAGAACTGATGGAAGCATGGCAAAGAAAAAAATCATCATTGATGATATGGTTTTCTATCCTCATGATCTTACAAATAATGAATATGAAATGCTACTTAATTCTTTTCCGGTTGAAGATATTGAGCATATTGATATTCTTATTGATGGCCCTATAATCATTTACACCAATCAAAGGGGCGCAGAAAACTATAAATTAACTCCAAATGTCAAACGCATATCACCTCTTGGCTATCAGGCGCCGGTTGCGTTTTATTCCCCGAAGTACGATACGCAGGAGCAAAAAAACAACCCCAAGCCTGATTTGAGGACTATCATCTATTGGAAAGCCAATGTAGTGACAGATGATGCCGGTCAGGCAAACCTCGATTTTTATACTGCCGACGATCCCACTACCTATACCGTCATCATTGAAGGCGTAAGCGATGACGGCAGGCTAATCCATTACAAAACAAATTCATTAATTACAGTCAAGTAGTGTTGTATTACCCATTATATAATGATTTCAGAAAATTAAAGTTTCAGGTTGTAGGCTTGGGGGGATGGGATGCGTTGGATAGCGTCGGCGGGGCATACTTTTTTAATTGAGCATTCGTTGCAGTTGCGGCAAAGTTCCTGTTTGATTTGCAGGTAGAGCGAGCCGTTGCCGAAGGCGTTGCATCCTTTAGCGCATTTTCCGCAAGCATTACAGAGTGATTCGTCTATGCTGTATTCAAAATAGGGGTCTTCTACGAATTTACGGTCTATTGCTCCGGTGGGGCACATCAGGTTTTCGGCGGCGGTATTCAGTTCTTTGACGTTGGCGCGGTAGTAGCCGCCGCACAGGTCGCAGTAGCCGCACACCTTGACAGCATGAACACATTTGACGGCTGATACAGGTAGGACACAGTCGGTTTCGCATCGGCCACAAAATGTGCATTTGGTTGGGTCTATCTGCCAGAAACAGGTGTGCTCGCTTGAGAAGGCTCTTTGGGTCAAAACGCCTGTGATAGCCAATACGCTGGTACCGGCTAATAAAGCGCTACATTTTTGTAAAAATTTGCGGCGGGAATGGGGAGGAGGTAGGGCTTTCATCTTAAAAACAAATTGGGGACTCTGTGGACTTGGGGGACTTGGGGGGATTATTTATTGAGGGTGCAGGGGGTGGGGCAGGAGGCGCAGGCGGAGGCGTTTTGGGGGTCGTAAATATATTCGGAAATGGTATTTTTCCCGGCGATATAGAGCTTTTCGTTTTGGATTTTCAAACGATAGGCTTTTGTGCCTCCGCCTAACGATTTGCTGTTTAACAGGATAGCTCTGAACCGGCCATCGCGGCTAAAGCAACTGATGCGGGGAATGCCTTTTTCGGAGGTAAGGATTTCGCCCTGATGCGAGGTGGCAAGGAAAGCGGGATTACAGCATCCGGGAAAGGCGCCCGCTTCGTTTCCGGATTTACCGAATGAAGTAATATACTCACCTGCAAGCGAATAACTCTCTATAAGGTGGCGGCCTGAATTGCTGCAATACAAAGTGTCGCCGATATTGATAATGTCAAACGAATAACTGGGGATGATAAAACCGTTCGGACTGAGGATAATAGCCATGAAGTCGCCTTCTTTTGTGTACTTGCAGATGTTTTTGTTCCCAGCGTCCGTCACAAAAATATATTCCGATGATAAGACCAACGAGCAGAAATCCGAGTTGGGTCTGCGTGCCTGCCATCCCTTAACTTTCACTCCTTCAAGTGAAAAAATCTCTATTTCTGCGGGATAAAGCAGGTATAGTAGGTTATCAGTTACTTTTATATCTCGGATTTCTTTTCCAACCGGGATTTCTTTTAGCAGCGTTCCTATTTTGTTATAGATCATAACTGATTGGCCTGCTGCAATAAAAATGTGATTATCGAACAAGTCGAAGGAGATGATTTCAGCTTTTGTTTTAAAGGAATTATTTTTTTTGTACTGAGACGGTTCGCCCGAAATTGAGATGCTTCCAAACAGTGGTTTATCGTTTCCAAGCGAGCGTGCCATATACCATACAAAAGCCAAAATTAGCAAAAAAATTAATACGTTCAGTAATAAACGAATGTTTCGTTTCATATTAATTGATTTTTAGACATTTAATCATACTGTCATCGCCTAATATCAGCCTTCCGTCGGCGTAAGCTATGGGTCGGTAGGCGTCTTTTCCGTCCATGATACGTTGTTTTTTAATCAGTTGCAGACTTCGAGGCAAGATTTCATACACATACAATTCGCCATCATCTTTAAAGATGAACAGGTTGTTGTTGATAACGAGATAGGGGCCTAAGCCAAATCGTTCATTAGATGCAGAAGTCCAGATAGGAGTACGAATATTGGAAGGTGAGTAATAAGCTAATTTTTCGCCATACAGTCCGCCGGCGTCTTTAGGAGGAATGCTAATTATCATATTGTTATAAAAAATAGGCGTATGTTGTTCGCTTGAAAGGCCTTCTCGCGGTTTGTATTGGTCGGTGATAGTAGCCGTCCATTGATTCCCCTGTCGGTCGACTCTCAACATCGCGCCCCCAGTACCGTAGCCGGCGCAAAGGAATATCAGGTTAGTTGATAATTGTAAGGGAGAAGGCGCTGCCGTAGCCGGTTGCCATTTGTTTGTTTCCCATAGAAGTGTTCCGCGGTCATGTTCTTCTGCCGATATACCGCAGACGCCGCCGATACCGATATACACATACGTTTTTTTATTGTTTAATATCATTGGCATAACCGAAGCGTGTGACAGTTTATAGCCGGGCGTATTGGGGGTTGTCCATTTCACCTCACCGGTTAAGCAATCTAATCCGGTGAGCAGTATTTCGTCCCCTGCCGGAGCAAGGACAAGCGTATTTCCATCAACGTATGGACATTGCCCTGCATACCAGCCTGGAATGACCGACTTATATTGTTTTTGCTTGTCGAGCGACCATTTCATTTCGCCGGTTAGAGGATCGCAACACATCACATGTCCATCCGGCCCTATGGAAATGATATAACCCTCACCTATGGAAGGTACTGTGCGGGAGAAGCCGTGATTGCGTTTCAGTGGTACTCGATACCATCGCCGCCACAGCTCCTTTCCTGTTTCCAACGAATGACAGCGTAAGGCGTCCGATTTCAGTTGTTCGTCATAATCAAGAAAATATACTTTACCATTATAAATCACAGCGCCCGCATATCCCTCGCCCGTTTCGATGCTCCACAGAACAGGATAGTCGTTGGAAAGATTGATTTGTTCGGATGTAACTACGATATTATTAAAATCTTTTCCACGAAAGCATACCCATTGACCGGTCAGTTCGGAAGTGTAATCTTCAGATTTTCTAAAATATTCGCCAATATACACATCGTTAGCCGACCTGGCTGTGCCATCCGGTCGGTTATCAGCTCCGGGCGCTTGAATAGTCAGCATCTTTTGGGTATCAAACAAATGCCATCCTATAACAACACCCGTATAGACAAGCGCCATTAAAACCGTCAGTCCTGTTATAATCCTTTTTTCCTTCAAAGCAAATAATTAGAAATCCTGTAAATCTTGATTTAGATTGAGTAAGCCATCAGCGCATCTCCATATCTTATATAAAGAACACCTTTATAAATAACCGGATGTGTCCAATGCTGGCCGGTACCTGTTGTAACAAGGAATTTGCTTACGACATCAAATTTTTCAGGCGTTGGGTTGACTAAAGCCATTTCGCCTTTTTCGGAGTAGCAATACAGTTTGCCGTCGGCATAGATAACAGCGCCGGCGCTAATAGCGTTATCTTTGTACATTATTTCGCCTGTATGCCGGTTAGCGCAATACCAGAAGTTGTTTGCCCCGCGCAGGTAGCCTGATGTATAGATATAGTCACCGATGATAACCGCGTGTCCTGTAATCGGGTCAAGTTTAGCCTCTTCCCAAATTTTTTCAACAACATTGCCTCCGTTGTTGAATTTTAGCAAGACAGCTCCTTTTTCGGGGGCTTGAATAAGTAATGTGTTATCAATATAAAAAGGAGTGTTAGGATGCACCGAGTTCCTTTCCTTAAAATAATAAGACCAGCGCATTTGGCCTGTTTCGATGTCAATACCGAGAATATGTTCGGCTGTCATTGTGACTACTTGAGGTGCAATACCTTGAGCGTTAATGAAGATAGGTGTGCAGTAAGCGGCCATATCGTTTTCGCCTTTACAACTCCATATCAGGTTTCCTGTTTTTTTATTGAGCGCTACGATATTTGCTTCTTTTCCGCCTGGGGTTATAATAATTTTTTCACCTACTACTAACGGCGCTTCATAGAAACCCCACCGCAGATTTCTTGCATCAAAATCCTCGAAGACATTCCGTTTCCATGTTACTTCGAGCGTTTTTTCATCTAAGCAGATTAGTTCGCCTATGCCCGTCATCAGGTAAATCTTTCCGTCGCTGATGATAGGGGTTGCTCTTGCACCGGGGTAGTTTTTTGCCCACTCATCGCCATACATTATCTTATTCAGCAACTTACCGTTCAAGTCAAGAATAGTAAGATAGCCTTTTTCGTTTTTCATGCCTGTGACGTACAATTTATCAGAGGCAATACTTACGGATGTATGTCCTTCGCCAAGACCTTCGTAATGCCAGCGCAAAGCAGGGCCGTCGGCTGGCCAGGATTTTAAAAGTCCCGTCTCGTTAGCATAAATGCCGGTACGGTTGTAACGCCATTCAACCTGTGCATACAAAGAAGTGGCAGTCAGCGTAAAAAGTAATATAGTCAAGAATTTACTCATAATTTTAACCAATTTCGGGCAACGAAGATAATAATTTCTTTTTGTTCTACAGGAATATTGAGGAAAAATTAACATTATTCAACACAGAGAGGCACAGAGAGGCACAAAGGGTTTTTGTACTGAGATGTCATTTTTTTTTGCCAGAATAGGGAAAATGCTTATTTTTGTGCGCAATAAAGGAGATAAAAAATGAAAATTATTGAGGTTAAGGAATATTTACCGGAGTATTTGAAAGCTGTACAGAAGTTATTGCAGCAGTTAATTACCGACTCGATGCCATTCACCGAAGCGAATTTTAAGTCGATACTAAATGCCGAAAACAGCTATATGTTTTTTTTGTTAGAGGGGGATGTTATAACAGGTATGGCTTCTGTTGGGATATATAGAAGTCCATCGGGCGTGAAAGCGTGGATAGAGGATGTCGTTGTTGATGAAGCCTATCGCGGAAAAGGTTTGGGCAGGTTGCTAATACAGTATGTCATTAATTTTGCAAAATCGAAAGGAGCAGATTTGCTCATGCTAACATCAAGTCCTAAACGTATAACTGCAAACAACTTGTACCAGTCAATCGGCTTCAAACGTAAAGAGACCAATCTGTACCGGATGGAAAAAGAGACATCCCCCTGACCCCCATTTCTTTCCTTCGGAAAGAGACAGATTGATCGATTTTCAAAGGAACGTTCAAAGGGGGAAGGGGAAATCCTGAAAATCATAGTTTTATTTTGTAGGCCATCAGCGTATTGCCATGTCGGATATACAGTACGCCTTTGAAAATAACCGGATGCGCCCAGTGTTGTTCTGTTCCTAAAGTGATGTCGAACTTGCTAATGACATCGAATTTTTCGGGGTTCGGTTTAACCAAAGCCATTTCGCCTTTTTCGGAATAGATATAAAGCATTCCGTCGGCAGAGATGACAGTTCCAACACCTAAAGTTCGGTCGCTGTAAACAGTTTTTCCTGTCATCCAGTTCACACAGTTCCAGCTTGTACGTTCGTCAGAGCCATAGACAAGCTCACCGATGCGCATTGTATTGCCGGTTTTGTGTCCGAGGTTGGTATTTTCCCAGACCTTTTCCACACTCCTGCCGCCATTTGTCAAACGAAGCATGACCGAGCCTTTTCCGTAATCGCTCATGCCGAGTATCATGTTGTTATAGTATTCCGGAGTATTCGGATGTTCACGAAAGCGGTTTGTATGAGGAAACGACCACAGCAGTTTGCCGTTAGAGATATCTATTCCGATGATATGATCCGACATCATAGCTACTACTTGGGGTACTTCCTGGTCGCTGATATAGATAGAGGTAGCATATCCGGCCATATCGTCAGGGGTGGCGCCTGCTGCGCTCCATATCAGTTCGCCTGTTGCTTTGTTAAGCGCTACGACGTGCTGTTTTTGTCCTCCGGGTGGTACGATTAACTTGTCTCCCACAATCAAAGGCGGGCCGTTCCATCCGTGCGCCGTGTTTTTGGCGTTGTATTCTTTTAATAAGTTCTTTTTCCACAGCAGATTCAATGATTGAATTTCGTAGCAGAACAGTTCGGCTAAACCGCTTAGGACGTATAATTTCCCGTCATCGTGCATCACGGCGCTACGAGTACCGACATACGCGTCCGAATCCCATTCAGGGCCATATTCGATTTTGTTCAGTAGATTACCGTCGAGGCTCAACACATAGAGGTACCCTTTACCGTCGGTATATCCTGTGACAAACAGTTTATCCTTATCGATAGTGATAGCTGAATAACCGCGTCCTAATCCGTCAAAATGCCACAGTAATTCAGGGCCGTTAGCCGGCCATGATGTCAGCAATCCCGTCTCGTTATAGGCGCCTGTCCGGTCGTTTCTCCACTGTATTTGAGCTAACGGAGAAAAGAAAGTCAATGTAAGAAAAGTTAAAATCAATTGTTTCATATTTTTTTATTTTCAATTTTCAACCACGAACCACACGAACTATAAAAAAGATTTTTCTTAATTCTTAATTTATTACGGTCTTACGTTTCCCCGTCTAACGGCGCTGACCGGTTGCAGTTTCATCAGTTTGTTAGCGTTGCGCCAGGCTACGTCTTGCAGCGTCTTGTCGCACAGTCCGAGTTTTAGTAAAAATCGGGTATGGCATAAGAACCCTAACACGGCATACTCGTCTATGCTGCTTGGCTTGATGTCGGCATCGGTGCCGAAGAGGATGCGGTCTGACCATTTTTCAACGAAGTCATGTAAGAGGAGGCGGTCGTCTTCAATAAACTCATCGGCCCAGCGCAGGTACATGCCACAGCTTGAATCGACATAGAGGTTAGGGTAATCTGTAAACAGTTTTTGCATACGATCAGGGCCGACGTGCAGTTGATGTGCGCCGATGACTTTCATTTTTGGGAATCGTCGCATAATTGTCAGCATGTCTTGCAGCAGGTCTTCGTTAGTAAACTTCACTCCCTTCGCCCATCCGCTTTGCCAATAGGCGTACAGTCCGCCGCCATGATAGGGCGAATAACTGTGTCGTTGGGTGACATGCCATAACAAAGGGAAACCGGTCGTTTCAGCGAAGGCGAATATTTTCTGCCATTCGTCGTGTTGCCAGATTTCACGCTGCACCTTGCCTTCCATGATCTCACGGTTATGCAGTTTGATAGCGCAAGCGCCGTTACGGACAGCTTCCTGTACGGATGCCAATGAGGGCGCGTCGTTACGGGGCCAGTACATCCATGCAAAACGCGGGTCTTTGGCCGCTGTTTCGCCGAAGATTTTAAAAAATTCCTCCTGTTCGGTTATAGCGACCACTCGGCCAAGTCGGTATGCGTCCAAGCGTGCAAACCAACTGTCTAATAATTGTTTCAGTCCGTCGGCGCCTGTTACGCCGCTCAGGTGTGCGTGCATATCGACCCAAAACTCCTCGCTGGGTAAGAAATGAGGCATCCAATCACGTGAGAAGCCACCGTCCATCGTATCACGTTGCAGTAAATACGGCGAGTGCGGCTTTGATGTTAAGCTATCTGACTGACAATGAGCGTCATTTTTAAGTATGTCATAAGCAAAACACACCACTAAGGCTGATACGATGCCAACCCCAATGCCAATCAGGAAATCTTTACTTTTTAATGTTGTTTTTCTACTCATCTTTTTTTTAATAAAGGAAATGATGTTTGTTTCTTCTGCATTTATTTTGTAACTATTTGATGTATGTTACATTTTCAACAAGGTTCTTTCAGAGATTTTTCTTTCCAACATTTTCAAAATCTCTTCCAAATCTACATTTGCCTCAGCTTTTAATCCCAAACAAAGTGCAATCCCATTTGCGTCTGTGCTGGAACGTTCAAAAAGGGATAAATGATATTTGTCTTCATTTGGAAGTAGTTGATAACTGTGAAAATGAAATGAATCGCCAATTTTTGGCGTGGTTGAGATATGCTCAAAAGAAAACTCTTTTTTCATGTAATTCATCAAGCAATCTTGCAAAACCAAAACAAGGTGTTTGTTCAGGTTTTCAAAAGTAGTTATTTTGTGGTGCATTTGAACCAAAATAGTTTTTGCTGTCATTTTCCAGTTCATACCGAAAGTTGCGTTTTCATCAAAGGTTGGTTGTTTGATACCCTGTAACTCCAAAAACGATTGACGATAGCCCCAAACCGAACCTGTCGTATCTAATGTCTGTAACTCAATGGCGACAAAATCTTTGATTTTCCCATTCTTGGCAGATGTTAGAACGTAATCAACACTTCCGCCAGGAACAGAAATCTCGGAAATAATATGTAATTCATTACCAGGCTCATGTTGCGTTAGCAAATGGATACAATCAAAAAATATTTGATTATTTTCAATCAAGCGGTGTGGACAAATAATGATATTATCTTTATTTTTCCCATAAGCAACGGTACAAGTCCCGATAGATACTGAAGGTTCGCTTTTGCGAATTTTGACACATTTTTTGCTAATATAGCGACATTGTTGTCTAGCAATTAAATTATTCCATTTTACCCTCTTACGTAAAGCGCTTTCAGTAAAAAGTTCAATAATTTTTTGACTTTCCATATTAAAATAATCTTCGTTTAAGATGTGACACTCTTTTTTTAGCAATATCGATGTATGCTGAGGATATATCAATTCCTATTGATTTTCGTTGTAATTCGTAAGCCACTTTATTTGTCGTTCCAGACCCGCAAAATGGATCAAGCACGATACCATCAGGTGGGCAAGTTGCTAAAATTGGAATTTTGCACAAGTCTTCCGGGTAAACAGCATAATGCTTTTCGCGGTTTTGAGTATCTTCGGGTAATATTTCCCAAACATCAGTTGGCAAAGAACCGTTTTTATTGTAAAAAAGGAAATAATAACCTTTATCATTCAATTCTTTGGCTCGTCCCGAAACACGTTCGGAATCTGAGTGTGTTGCTCGCTGTTGGTTGCGGATTATCATTCTAAAATCAGGAATCTCACCGTTTTCTACTTTTAACAAAACTTGTTCTAAATCCTGCATTGCATTTTCTTTTTCTGCTTTTGAAAGTGAAACTGATAATTCAATCTGCCGTTTATAACGTACTCCGCAAACACCGGATGCCGAAACAATCGCCCCATTACGAACCTTAGTAGTGCGTACATTTAGTCGAATTGCTTCATCATTGTAATAATAGGAATTGCTTTTGACAAAATGAAAAATTATCTCATGAACATTGCGCAACTTATCGGACGAACTATCCATTGCGCCTTTATGTTTATTCCAAATCACATCATTACGTAATATCCAACCCTGTTCGTCCATCATTCTAATTGCAACTCGCCAAGGAATGCCTTGCAGCGATTTATTTTTGTAAGTATCTCCCATATTCAACCAAAAAGAACCGGTATTTTTTAAGACACAATATAGTTTTTTTGTGATTTCCAATAAGTTATCAATATACTCTTCAGGTTTATTTTCCAACCCAATACCGCCATTATCGTAAGAACGCTGCCCCCAATAGGGTGGACTGGTCATAATACAATCAATAGAGAGATTTGGAATTGTTTTTAGAATAGAAACAGCATTTCCAATTCGAAAAACAGGATAAAAAACTGTCTTTTCGATTGTTCCTGAAAAATCAACATTGTAATCAGTAAAAGCGTTATTATCAGGTTGTTCAAACAACCCTTTATGTTTATTCAAGACTAATGCTGTACCGTTCATTTTTATTATTTAGAATTACAAAATTACTGTTTTTTTTAGAAAAATAAAAAAGCATTGACAACTTTTAAAATAACTCATAAATAGCATAATAGGTAGTGAATAAAGAGAAAGCGATGACAGCCGAAAGCCAGATGTTATCCTTCACGGTGGCGCTGTGCGAACCCATCATGTCTTTGCGGTTCAGCATGATAAGAATAGGGATAGCTACAGCCGGCAGGATACAGGCTTGGAATGCCTGCGAAAAAATCATCAATGCCGGCGGTCTTTGTTCCATGATCACAGAGCCGAAGCCAAACAGTAAGGCGCAAAGAATCAGTATTCTTGATTGT
>Ga0209628_10003397_pt1 | contig 11152 bp, 11 predicted proteins | sample TergutCu122P4_FD_187285 | JGI IMG/M metagenome (GOLD analysis project Ga0209628, IMG submission 187285) | Cubitermes ugandensis P4 segment gut microbial communities from Kakamega Forest, Kenya - Cu122 P4 (SPAdes) (version 2) | ecosystem: Host-associated > Arthropoda: Insects > Digestive system...
AATTCTTCCAAAAATAACGAAGAATGCAAAATTTGTGAGATAAAAGAACGATTGATTGCTGATAAAGACAAGCACCTTGAAACGAAGGATAAACTCATTGCAAGACTTGAGCAGGAAATTAACGAAATAAAAAAATATTCTGGTATAATTCCTGCCAGAATTGCAGACGTAGTCTCTGCGGGATAGTCTTCGGGAGCGGTATAAAGATAGTATAAAATAAGTATAAAATAAATACGTTATAAAAATGTAATTTGTATTAAATTGGTCGGAATTTAGCAAATGTCAAAAATAGTAAATAATTGAAAATCAATATAATAAGTCTCGTGCATCGGTACGAAAACGGGACAAAAAGTAGTAAAAAAAGGTAAAATATAAAAAGTTAAATAATTGACAATCAATCAGTTGCAAAAAGAAAAGTTGTAGGAACTGAAATCTTGGTTCAGACAAAATATATTAAAAAAAAATGTACCTTTGCGAGTCGGTGGCTTGTGGTACGCTCTGTAAACTTGCTACTTTGTCAATAAACCACCATGTAAAATTAAATGAACAAACGAAAAATAATTAACGACCCTGTTTACGGATTTATCAACATCTACAACGAATTTATTTTCGACCTGATACAACACCCGTATTTTCAGCGATTAAGGAACGTTAGGCAGTTGGGTTTGACTTATTTTGTATATCCGGGTGCTACGCATAGTCGTTTTCAGCATTCTTTGGGGGCGATGCACTTAATGCAAAATGCGTTAGACGTTCTTTCAGACAAAGAAATCGACATCACGCCAGAAGAAAAAGAAGCCGCCTTAGCCGCTGTTTTATTGCACGATATTGGACACACGCCTTTTTCACACGCCTTAGAATATTTTTTTGTAAAAGATTTATCGCATGAAGATTGTACAAAACTTTTAATAGAAAAACTTAACAACGAAGTATTCAAAAATAAACTTAATTTAACATTGCAAATTGTTGAAAATAAATATTCTAAACCCTTTCTACATCAGTTGGTATCCAGTCAGTTAGATGTGGATAGGTTGGATTATTTAAACAGAGATAGTTTTTATACCGGCGTTGCCGAAGGAGTTATCGGTTCGGAACGAATTATTAAAATGCTAAATGTGCGTAATAATCAGTTGGTTGCCGATATAAAATCAATTTATTCCATCGAAACATTTATTATTTCGCGCAGATTGATGTATTGGCAGGTATATTTACACAAAACTGTACACGTAATGGAAGTACTGTTAATCAATATTTTAAAACGAGCAAAAGCCATAAATAAAAATTTGAAATTTATTCCTGAAAATTTGTACTATTTTTTTGAAAAACAACGGACTTACAACAATTTCATTGAAAATTCAGAAGCATTAAATGCTTATATCAGCCTTGACGATAATGATATTTCGTTCTGTATCAAAATGTGGCAACAAGAAGAGGATATTATTTTATCTCAACTTTGTAAGCGGCTATATAATAGAAATTTATTAAAAATAGAAATCGCAGAACAACCTTTTGACGATGATTATTTGGAATCACTTCGTTTACTTGTTGAAAAAAAATGGAATTTGAGCAAAAAAGATGCTTCTTATTTCGTTATTAGCGGAAAAATGGAAAACAGAGCCTACAATAAAAAGGTAAAATCTATTCAGATTTTGGATAAAAATGGAGTATTGATTCCTATGGAAAACTTATCCGACCATCTCAATCATCGAACCCTTTCGGAAAGCGTAAGTAAATATTTTGTTTGTTATCCAAAAGAAATTAAGTGAAATTTTATTGTAAAAAAATAAGAATTTATAAAAAATATGGACAAATTAGTTATAGCAAATAAAGAATTTTCATCTCGGTTGTTTTTAGGAACGGGAAAGTTTAGTTCAAACGAGGTAACGAAAAAAGCGATTTTGGCATCAGGAACGGAAATGGTTACCGTTGCAATGAAACGCATTGACATGGCTAACAAAAATGATAATATGCTCAAACATATTCGGCATCCGCACATTCAGTTGTTGCCCAATACTTCGGGGGTTAGAAATGCAAAGGAGGCGGTTTTTGCGGCTCAATTATCTCGTGAAGCATTTGAAACGAACTTTTTAAAGTTGGAAATTCACCCCGACCCGAAATATCTTTTGCCCGACCCCATCGAAACATTGAAGGCAACGGAAAAGTTGGTCAAGTTGGGGTTTATTGTTTTGCCGTATATTCAGGCAGACCCTGTTTTGTGCAAGCGTTTGGAGGAAGTCGGAGCGGCGGTAGTTATGCCCTTAGGTGCTCCCATAGGAACGAACAAAGGATTGAAAACTAAAGATATGTTGGAAATAATCATCGAACAAAGCACAATTCCTGTGGTTGTTGATGCAGGTATAGGCACGCCAAGTCAGGCAGCGGAAGCCTTTGAAATGGGTGTTGATGCGGTATTGGTAAACACAGCCATTGCCATTGCCGGCAACCCCGAACAAATGGCGACCGCATTCAAAATGGCATCTATTGCAGGACGCATCGCATACAATTCCAAACTCGGTACGGTTAGAAAACACGCAGAAGCAAGCAGTCCACTGACGGCGTTCCTTTCTTCATAAAACCTAAAATGTAATTCGTAATTTTTAGTTTGGTAATTCAATTTTTTTTTGTACCTTTGCACGTTTCATATTTTATAATAAAATAATTAGATTAAATGAAGAGAGTATCCGTTTTCGTAACATTAGTATTGGTAATTTTTCTTGGTTTTAACCTGTCGGCACAAACAAAAATCAAGTTGGCTCACGTAAATTCAAATGATTTGATGTTGATGATGCCCGGTATTGATAGTGTTCAGAAAAAAGTTCAAGACTTAGCCAAAAAATTAGAAGATGAAGGCAAAGCAATGATGGCTGAATATGAAAAGAAAGTAACTGATTTTCAGAATAATCAGGCTACGATGTCGCAAAGTTTACAACAAATTAAGATGAAAGAAATTCAAGATTTGGAGACACGTATCCGCGCATTTGAAGAGCAGGCACAAGACGAATTGCAGTCCAAACAAGAAGAATTGTTAAAACCTATTGTAGATGCTGCCAAAAAGGGTATCGCAGATGTAGCAAAAGAACAAGGTTATACCTACGTATTTGATTCTGCTATGGGTTTTTTGCTTTACAGCGATGATAGCGATAACATCATTGAGTTGGTAAAGAAAAAGTTAGGAATAAAATAAATTTATTTTAGATGAAAGATATTAGTGTTTGCGGCATAGATTGTGCCGTAGTTTGTGATGTGTGCAATAAAAATAACGCCGAATTTGCCGAAAAACCGTGTAAAGGCTGTAACGCAGAAAAAGGGAAATTGTTCTGGACAAAGTATTTAGGATTAGATACTTGTCCGATTTATCATTGTTGCGTAAACGAAAAACAGTTAAATCACTGCGGCGAATGCGAACAAATTCCTTGCGATATTTATTTCAATACCAAAGACCCGTCTATTTCCGAAGAAGAGCATAAAAAAGGCATTCTAAAAAGGGTGGAGGTGTTGATGGCGTTGTAATAACGTAGTTTTTTTTATCCTGAACAGCGTTTTACTTGTACGAGGTTGTCCATATTACGTACTTTGTGGTGTGTCACTATGGTTCGTGATAGATAACAATATTTTTTTTTAATATCTCATTTATACTTTCGGCACACTTTTTGCGTTATCATAAAATAAAAGTAATGTTTAATTTTTAAAAATTATCGTCATGAAAGCGTCAATTAAAACAAGTATTATTGCACTGTTTGTAACAGGAGCAAGTTTGAGCGTATCGGCACAGTTTAATCAACGGAATACCAGAGATTTTATCAACAAAACCTCCTATATTATAGGGGAAGCGTATGATATTGTGTATTATTATGGGTATTTTTCGTCTGGAAATTTATCAAAAGCGGTAAATCATCAGAATTATGCCAAGTATTTGTACAATATGAGGGAGTATCGGTATGCGATATATCATTCCGATTTGGCGAGGTCGTATGCCTTGCGAGTAATTTATAATTCGACCAATTATTGGGATAATTATTACAGACCGTATTACTATTACTCACCGCCCAGACCACCTTATGGGTACAATAGACCACCGCAAAATACCTACAATTATAATTACAACTACAATTATAATTATCAAGGTACTCAATACGGACATCGCAGTGGTACGAGCGTATCTTCGGTAAATAGGGCGAGCAACAGCCAAGTTTCGAGATATATGTCTACAGGGAATGGCGTTAAATCTGTAGATTTTAATACTTGGGATAGAAATTATTATTCTTCCGAAGAACAATCGATGTTGAGAGGTGTATCTATGCCTTCAGAAAGAGAACTAGAATCGGCAATTGCTAACACCAATAATATTCGCAGAGTTTCTGACGATAAAACGGTTATTAGTAATGGAATAAGAAATTTTTCATCAGATATTGATACTTATAAAAGAGGTAATGCGGAAGAGGCAAGGAGTATTTCTATAAGTCGTCCGAGTGATTTTGGTACAACACCCGAAGTTACACGTTCTACGGCGAATACAGTTAGTCCGATAACTACAAGACAGCAGCAAACACAGCCAACAGAGACGAGACAACCTACTCAGTCCAGACAGGAACAAACTCAACCAACTCAAACGAGACAGCAGCCTACACAACCTGTTCAACAAGCACAGCCGACTCAAACGAGGCAGCAGCCTACACAACCTGTTCAACAGGCACAGCCAACTCAAACGAGACAAGAGCAAACACAACCTGTTCAACAGGCACAGCCAACTCAAACGAGACAAGAGCAAACACAACCTGTTCAACAGGCACAGCCAACTCAAACGAGACAGCAGGCACAGCCTACACAATCTACAACGCAACCATCAACAAGACAATCACAGGAAAATGCTCAACCTGCGAGTAGAAGTACCACGACAACTAACCAACAATCTACTCCGCAGAGAAATAGTACACCAACAACAAATCAAAATACAAACAATAACACACAACGACGATAAATTTAGTGCAAAATAGTGTTTAATTGGGAATACAAAAAAAGATTATTATAGTATATATTTAGTCTGGTATTTAGATGTATGACTGAAATATATGACAAATTACCATCATAATTGTGCTTTCACAACGAAAAAAATAGAGAGATAAGATAGAACAGCATAAAGGAAAAAAAAATCCTTTATGCTGTTCTAAAAAGCAATGATTTTTTTTCAAAAGTTTATTATTCTTTCGATTTTGCAGCGTAAAAACGAAATTGTACTGCCTATGTTGTTCTTTTATTTGTGAGTTATTAAAAAAATTAGTATAAAAAATAGAACCATATATATATACGTATGTTTTTTTATGGATTAATCTCTTATTTTCAATAAATTTCTAATAAAAAAAATTTTTTCTTGTTTTTGTATTTATTTTTTTATAACTTTGCAGAATGGAATATTTAATTCGTAATTATGCGGCAGTGTTGATATAAAAAATAGAAAATGAATAACACAAACATAAATAGTAACGACCTACGAAGGATGCTCAAACAGTTTTTTGGGTTTGACCGATTCAAAGATAATCAAGAAAAAGTTATCCGAAGTGTATTAGAAGGACGAAATTCTTTCGTAATTATGCCTACGGGCGGTGGAAAATCGTTGTGTTATCAACTTCCTGCACTGATAACGGATGGAACGGCGATTATTGTGTCTCCGCTCATTGCTTTAATGAAAAATCAGGTTGATGCTATCCGCAGTTATACGGGTAATCAAACTATTGCACATGTATATAATTCTTCTTTGAGCAAACCTGAACAGCAGCAGGTTAGGGAAGATTTATTGCAAGGCGAAACGAAACTTTTGTATATGGCTCCCGAATCGCTTGTAAAGGAAGATAATTTGGAGTGGGTTTCAAAACTAAAAATTTCTTTTTTTGCTATTGACGAAGCACATTGCATTTCAGAGTGGGGACATGATTTCCGCCCCGAATATAGAAGAATTCGTCAAACGATTGAGGCAATTAAGCAAAACGTTCCTACTATGGCACTTACCGCAACGGCTACGCCAAAAGTTCAGAACGATATTCAAAAAAATTTGGGAATGTTAGATGCCGATGTGTTTATATCCTCGTTTAATCGTCCAAATATTTATTATGAAATTCGAAAAAAAACAAAAGAAATTGACAAAGATATTGTAAAATTTATCAAAAAACATCCGGGAAAGTCGGGAATTATTTATTGTCTTCACAGAAAGCGGGTGGAAGATTTGGCAGATTTTTTGGTATTAAATAAAATTAAAGCACTTCCTTATCACGCAGGATTGGATACACCCATACGAACTGCAAATCAAGATAAGTTTTTGATGGAAGATGTAGATGTAATTGTCGCTACGATTGCATTTGGAATGGGTATTGATAAGCCAGACGTGCGTTATGTTATCCATTATGATATACCCAAGAGCATTGAGGGCTATTATCAGGAAACGGGGCGGGTTGGTCGCGATGACGGTGAGGCAATTTGTATTGCATTTTATACGTATGATGATATATTAAAAAGAGAAAAATTAGCAAGAAAAAAAACACTATCAGAACAGGAAATAGAGAAGCAACTGCTTGCTGAGGTTGTATCTTACGCAGAATCAGGATTATGCAGACGCAAACATTTACTGTTTTATTTTGGTGAAATGTATGATAAAGAAAATTGTGGTGCTTGTGATAATTGTTTTCATGTAAAATCTATGGAAGAAGGTAAAGAATATATGAGCATGTTGTTGGAGACTATTAAAGAGTCAAAACAGCAATTTAAGGAAAAACACATTATCAATATATTGCAGGGTAATGTGTCTGTTGAAATACAAAAGTATCAACATGAAGATTTGAAATGTTTTGGAATAGGACAAGAAAAGTCTGAATTATTCTGGGTAACGCTTATTCGTCAGGCTTTGTTTGAAACATTGATAATAAACAGCGTAGAAAATTATGGCGTACTTAAAATAACTCCAAAAGGAGAAAAATATTTAAAACGTCCATATTCTATTCAGGTTGTCAGCGAAAAAGAAGTGAATGATGACGATGATGATAGTGGAGACGCAGTTGCTCCGCAGAAATCAGGTGCGGTAGATATGGCATTGTTTTCCATGCTGAAAGACCTATTGAAAAATATTGCAAAAGATGAAAATTTGCCGCCATACGTTGTGTTTCAGGAAACATCACTAGAAGATATGTGCATACAATATCCTATAACAATGGAGGAAATGACACAAATTATAGGCGTTGGTATTGGAAAAGCACAAAAATATGGTAAACCATTTATAGAGTTAATACGTAAGTATGTAGAAGAGAACGAAATAGACCGTCCTCAAGACATTGTTGTAAAATCTCCGTTCAACGAAAACGAATTGAAAGGATATATTATCCAAAATATTGATAGACAAATCGATTTGGAAGACATTGCCCTTGCCAAGAAACTTACAATGGACGAATTATTAACCAAAATGGAAAGCATTGTAGCATCAGGTTTTAAACTGAACATAGATTATTATGTTGAGGACAATATAGACGCCTATCGCCGCGATGAAATATTAGAATATCTGCACGAAAAACAAGAAGATTCCTTAGAAGATGCTATCGCCGAATTAGACGAAGAAGAGTACACCGAAGAAGAAATCAGACTGATGAGAATAAAATTTTTATCGGATAGAGGAAATTAGAAACTTACGTTATGCAAATTTTGCGATATTTCTAAAAAGAAAACAAAAACTTTGTGCTATCGCTATGGCTGCTAACGGAGCGATGTAGAAAAATAATCCATAACAAAACAATAGCAAATGGTGGATTTAAGAAAAAAACAACAAACCGTAAAGATTAAATTTCTTTAACCCTTACGGTTTGTTCATAATAAAATCCAAAGGTTAGTATCTTCTGGAATTATATCCGCCTCTACCACCGTCTCGGTCTCTGCGTTGGTTGTTGAAAGGTCTTCTTTCTGTTTTCGGTTTGGCAACATCAACAGCAATAACTTTGCCGTCGTACTCAACTTCGTTCAGTTCTTTAATAGCCTTTAACGCTTCCGATTCATTTGGCATCTCTACGAAGCCAAAACCTCTTGATTCTCCGGTCATTCTATCTGTAATGACTCTCGCTGAGGATACTTCCCCATGCTCTTGAAATAATTCATTTAAGTTTTCATCAGTTGTACTGTAACTTAAATTCGCAATGTAAATGTTCATTTTACTTTTAATTTATAAATAAAAATTTTAAGATTGAGGGAAAAAATAAGGAAAGGCTATATTCTAAATATCTAATAAAGAAGCACTAAACAATAAAAATTCAACATCTCTAATCCGGCTGCAAAGATACAACTTTTTTTTGAATAAAACAATAAAATAAAAATTATTTGTTAAAAATAAATTTGAGACGTTACCTTTTTCAATTTGTAGTTTTTCCCTTGAAAATGACGCGAAAAATAAAGGAAAAATTTTTTATTTCTTTTTTTTGGTACAATTTTTGTATTTATAAATGGTAAAAAAAAAAGAAAATACAAAGAAATTATGTCGAAAAAAGAAATTCACATAGGAAAACGCATAGAAAATAAGATGAATGATGATGGACGAAAAACAAAATGGTTAGCAAAACAATTAACTTGTGATACAAGTCTTGTTCATCGAATTTATGACCAACAATTTCCCGATACATCGAGACTTATTGATATTTCTATTATTTTAGAAACTGATTTTTTTGCTTATTATTCTGAATATGTTATCAAGGAAATTCAAAATAAAAACGGAAAATAAGACTGCATAAGCAAACTTATTGCAATCTTTGCAACAATACATTGCAACATTCGCAATGCCACGTTGCAAACCTCGCAATGAAAATTTACGTTTTGTATTTACCTAAATTGTACCTTTGCAACGAAAAATTTTACGAAATAAATGGCATTGAAACTAAACGCATTTTTATTAAAAATAGTAAGTGATTTTGCAGTTAAAAGGCTTATTTTTATTGTATGTTTGCCTTGCGGGCTGGAAAAGATTTTTTTATTTTCCAACATAATTGCTGCAAAAAAAGAACAAATTATACGAAAATATTATACTTATGGGCGAAACGAATATGGATGACTATAAGTCTGTAACACTGAGACCTCGTTGGTGCGGACGCGATAAACAACACGGCGACAAGCAGGAAAAGGTTTTCTAACTTAAAACGACTACCTCCCCCTGCCCCAAAACGCCGAGAGGGTGAGATGCAAAAAACGGTGCATCAAAAAAACGCAAAGGTACACTTTTTTTTCTGTGTGTACTTGCAACGTCGCAGGTTATAGCGTAGTAGCCAGTGTCTTCGGACACCGCAAGTAAATTGCCATAAAAAGTAGTTGATGCCTAAATTGGTTATTCCATAACGGTTTTTACCGTTCCAAAATAGGAGCAAAGCGACAAAAGCAAAAAAAGGAGGGAGCTGAAAATCCTTAACAGAGTAAAGCACAATTAAATTAAAAATTAATAGATTATATAATAAAAATGAGAAAGTTATTGATAAGTGGCATAATCACTGCCACTGTAATCGGAGTTGCAGGAGTGATTTTTTATGCTTGCAACAAGGAAATGGGAAATTCGTCAAATGCACAAACGCAGATAACAAATGGAAATACTGTGCATAAGATGGCTCACTGGGACAAAATTATGTTTACAAGTGAAGATGGTTGTATTATTAATTTCTATAATAACGGAAACAACTTATATCTTATACCTGATTGTGGATATTGGTATTATGTTAACACCTATGATGCTGCTGGAAATGTAACAGGAGGAAATTGGTTTTATGTACCATGTGGACCTAGTACTACAAAACTTTCATCTTCTCCTATAAATGATAATGGTGTTATAATTGTACAGCAACAAATTATTGATATTAAGAATGCCGTACTAGATGAAAGGCAATATCTTGTAACTAATTTTGAAAACAGTGAACCAAACGAAGAGGATATTATTAGATTAAGTACTGTTATTGGTATGGAATTAGTGAAGGGAGTAATACAGGGAAATTTCATTATTTCCGATATTACTGAGAAAGTCTATGAAAATACAGCAGATGGAATAAAATACGAATATACCATTACTTTTTCTACTTCCGTAGAAGGCGAAACAATTGTGAAAACGGTATCGTTCTCTTACGATATGTAATTATTATGGTGTGAAAAGGTTATCCGAAATTTTTTCGGATAACCTTTTATATCGCAGTTTGTTGTAAATTATAAAATTAAGATAATATATGAGAAATATAATTTTATTTATTGCCTTCACAGGCTTGATTTTAAGCACAAATGCACAAAACATCGTTGATTCTGGGACGTGTGGCGATAGTCTTACTTGGGTTCTGACAAGCGATGGTGTTTTAACTATTAGCGGTAGTGGTGAAATGGTTGATGGCAATTACGGTTCTTGGAATTCTTATCTCACCCAAATAAAAACTGTTATTATTGGAGATTCGGTTACTACAATAGGAGAAAACACTTTTATTCAATGTACTAATTTAACTTTTGTAGTTATTGGTAATTCAGTTATTACAATAGGACGTACCGCTTTTTTGTTTTGCACTAATTTAACATTCATAACAATTCCAAATTCGGTTACCACAATAGGTTATGGAGCATTCGGACAAAGTGGATTAAAATATATAAGTATTGGTAAATCAGTTGCTACGATAGGAGATGCGACTTTTGGAAATTGTAATAATTTGGATACTATTATTTGCCATGCAAGTGTTCCGCCTACTACTTATCAATCTACATTTGATTTTGTGCCTACAAGTGCAATGGTTTGCGTTCCCCATGGTAAGGAGGCTGATTATAAGGCTTCAAGTTGGGGAGTAAAATTCAACAACATTACGGGAGAATGTAACGAAACGGGTCTTTTATATTTAACAGATGGTAAAGTGTCTCTACCACAAATTTTTCCCAACCCTGCCCAAACACACTTTACTGTAACCAATACGGAGTATGCAAGTTTGCAACTGTATAATATGCTTGGGCAGGAGGTATGGCGTGCATATAGCACGGAGGTAGAGACGCATTGCAATGCGTCTCTACAACAAGGGCTGTATGTGCTAAAAGTAGTAAAAAATGGGGTGGTAAGTACGCATAAGGTAGTGGTTAGGGATTAGTGGTTAAAATCATTGTAATCATTTAATCAGTTTAATCAGTG
>Ga0209628_10003398_pt1 | contig 11152 bp, 3 predicted proteins | sample TergutCu122P4_FD_187285 | JGI IMG/M metagenome (GOLD analysis project Ga0209628, IMG submission 187285) | Cubitermes ugandensis P4 segment gut microbial communities from Kakamega Forest, Kenya - Cu122 P4 (SPAdes) (version 2) | ecosystem: Host-associated > Arthropoda: Insects > Digestive system >...
AACGGGTTTTACACAATGCTGGTGACTACAGTGAAGGACAGTAAAACTTCGAAACATGTATCTGTTTTGTATCAGTTGTAAATAAATAGTTGCCACTATTAAAGTTCCAACCCTCGTAGTCTTCAATAAAGCACTAGGTATACCATGCCCTATTAAAGTTCCAATATTTATTGTGGCTTGTCACTAGGGCTAGACATCTGGTTGGGTACAGTCAGTATATGATACGTTGAACCAAGGTCAAGTTCACGATTTCACACCGGAACTCTGGTTCCTTACTGGGGTTGAAGATGGCTAAAATAGCCGAAACATTTCGCCCTGTTAACAACTAAACACTGTCATATTTTTATGATATTTTTTGTGTTTATTGACGGATAATTAAAGCACTGTATTGATATAACACAACGGGATAGCTCCTATTAAAAAAGAGTTACTGAAACAGACTCATTCAGGGGTAGCACTATAAGCAATAAAAATATGTCGTGGCACTGTGCCTGTTTGCTTAATGTTTATAACTCTTCTTCTGTACTAATGTCCTGATGCCATTTGACTGGTATAGAACGCTTAGACGGCGTTTTAGCGTCGCCGGGGCCGATACAACTTACTCAGGTCTCCATGTATGGTATTCGATTTTAACCAAATTTGGTTTTTCTCGAAGGATTTTTCGTAAAATCCTCTGATATTAAATTTCACGGATATCCGTCCAGTGCGAGTCGCGCTAGTGTACGTATGCGGAGAGACGGACAGAAAAGCAGGACATACTAATAGCTTCTGCAATGATATTTGTCTCCGTGGTACTGTGTTGTGCAATTTTCCCTCTGACGTCAAGAAAATGCGAAAAATTCCTCGCTAAGCATTTCACGTTATCAGGTTATACTGCCGTATGTTTTATAGTTTATATGTGAAGCAGAAAAGCGAGTCACAATCAAATGAAATTCCTAATAAAATATTAATGTATTCATGTTTCGCATACAACTTTCTCCAGTATCAAACCCATAACAGCTAGCGTGGCAGAAATAAACAGAACATGCTTACTACTGACGTGTCTGCAACACGATACGAAGTACTGACGTCATAGTTCATCGTAGTCTGCATGGAGCCGAATTTGCGACTTTCGAATGGAAAACAAACGGTATAAGAGGCAGCCAGAAGACCCAGAAGAAAGATAAAGAATGTTTGTGATTTGATGTGATTTTGACCGTGCATCGTCGTTAATATGTGGAAATAAAATGCCAACTAGATGCAACAGAGGTTTTCATTGCCGATCTTATTGCTTGCTCAACATGTTTCGGGCACCACTATGCCCATCATCAGAAGCTCAAAGGTATTATACAGTGGTTGCTGCCTGTCGTATTTCGTGCTGTGGTTTTCAATTTGCTGGTCTGTATCCGGTTAGCAGGATGCTGCAGCATCCTTCAAACCGGACACATAACTCTCAGCTCCACACCAGACCAGCAACTTGAAAACCACAGCACGAAATACCACAGGCAGCAACCACTGTATAATAATCTTGAGCCCCTGATGATGGGCATAGTGGTGCCCAAAACATGTTGAGCAAGCAATAAGATGTGCTATAAAAACCTCTGCTGCATCTAGTTGCCATTTTATTTCCACATATTAATGTTTATGATGTAATTCTAATATTTCTTCCTACTTTTGTTGTGTTTGCATGAAACATATGTGTTATAAAGTGTATAAGAAGCAATATAATTAATTGCATGTATTTCAAATAATTGTGGCTTCAGTTTGCTTGGTGGGTAGACAAAGTGCTCAATTTCCCAAAGTGGCTTTTCAGATTAAGGTTTATGGGACTTAATAAATTCCATTGAGCTGTAAAATATCTATTTGACATTTCAGGTAAGTCCTTGGAAATTTATCAGGGAACACAGATTTCGCGTGTCTGTGAATAAAATGCAAATTTGTGTCGGTAGGTTTGCTGTCCAACAAAAAATACGAAGCTGGAAAATACGCTATCACAACTTGCGTGTGTTAACGATGTGGGTACTGCAATGATTACATTCGGCAACAGTCGCCTTCTTTCGGCAAATTTCGGTAGCCAACTACTGTGTACCGCTCAACCCAAAACCTAACGTTCCGGACAAGACGCAAGGCTACGCAGACATCCGCCAGTTAGCGACCGACAAGGAACGCGTGTGGTTGTGTGTGGTACTTTAGACCGTTGTTACGTTACGAGGGGTTGTTTCCCTTTTGTCAGTGCGCGTATTTGTTGTCTGTACGTGTGATGTGTTAAGAGTGGTTCCCTCAGAGTTTAAATAATTCTCTAACGTGTCGTGGATGTTATTCAAGTAGATCGTTCAAGGTTTCTGCGTGCGAAGATTAGATTTTCAAGTGTTTATTGCTAAGAATACTTTTATCGTTCTTACACTGTAGCGGGAAAATTTTTAACAATTTTCGGTGTCATGTTCCTAATATTGTATTTTTGTCATTTGCTTTTGTGGTCGGTGCACACACTTGGAGTACTGCATGAAGAAATAGGTGAGTGCCTAATGTTAGTGTGGCATGAAAGGTATATGTAAAGTCAGTGTGCCTAAGAACTTCAAGATAGTTGAGACCAAGCTCAGTGGATTCTAAACATGGGAACTAGATAGAGGAAAGTGGCCTATTTGACGCTGTATCCGCTTTAGCCCAAGTGGATGCCGTCCTGAATTTTACCGCATAGAAATGCGGGTGGGGGTCAATTCTGAACTGACGTGCTTGCGATGAAGGATAATTGCACTTCATAGAAACGGAATCTTTGTCGTCAGACCCATAGGCAGTGACTGTAGTTAATTGCTATTTAGACGTGCAGAATATTAATGCTTGGTGTGATAGTTATGTCTATATTCTCAAGCCACACAAACCACTGATGTGTAGGGAGTTATATCGCGTAACTGAAGTCTCTAGTTCAGATGGTACCAGTTTGACTGCATGCTGTTTGACAACATTCCCAGCCACGCAGCATACGAAGAATGCGTAAAATATACACTTTCAAGTGTGCTATAAGCAGTAGAAGTTCTTGCGAGATTTCAGGCTTGCACCGCTGATAGATGAGTTCCTAGCTCTTCGGAGTTGTTAAGCAGCGTAATGTTGGTAGTTGTTTGCCGACGTTTCGGGGCAGCCTATGGTCTACAGTCACGCTGCGTAACAACCCAGAAGAGCGAGAAACTCAGTAGAAATCCTTATGAGGAAGTAAATAAGCTATGTTCGACTTGCGTTCCCTTTAGTCAACATTTTCTTTAATGACGTTTGTGGTCTTTCGAAATTTTACGCCCAGCAGAATTAAGTTTCGTACCGACGTTTCGAGACAACGTGCCTCATCTCCAAGGATCAAGCAGTCCAAGAAGAACGTTTCCTCGAAACGTCGGTACTGAACTGCCCATCTACGCTGCGCAAAATCCCAAAGGATAATCATGTTCGCCCCGGCGGAAGCCTGAAATCACGCATTTTCCTTAATGTTCGCGATGACTGTACTTTTGCTGTCGTTTTATCCAGAATGTGGCGACCTCCGCTGGATGATTTTCATCTTTTTTCTGTGAGTGTTGTTTCTGGTGCGGCATTTGACGTAATGCAGCAGTGATAGAGGATGCGTCCATAACTGAACGCGGGAAACAGCTACAGGAATGAGCAGAGTGTAGACATGTTCTTGTAGATGGTATCAAACAGGGATTTAATTGACGTTCATACAGACTGACAGATTTATTTTTATTGTGTTACTGACCCGAGCCTCATTGCAGTGGACTTCCGAAGCAGAAAGTGCAGCCTATGCTATGCATCTGCTGCGGGTTGGTCAACTCAGTGTTTCTCAACCTTTGTGAGACCGCGGCCCGGTAAATTCTTTTTTTTTTAAGACCACGGCCCGGTCCCAACAAATTTACTCGTAAATACTTTTCCATTTTTTTTTAAGTTCGTACGTTAAACTAACATAAGTATTAATAATTAATTATGACATAATCATAAAGAGTATTAGCACACTTATGTATACGGTGTGGCATGTTGACAAATATAAAATTACATTTAAATTAGTTATCAATCGCTGGACTATTGAAATCTTGGTCACTGACATTTGCTAAACAGATGTTATTTAGGCGTTCTGGGTCTGAGTTTTCGACATATTCGAGAATATTATTCTCCTCAGAATATTCCCACTATAAAATATTTATTCATGAAAAATGCTTAGAAAACTAAAATGACAAAATCCAGGGGAACCTCTCGCAGCCCGGTATAATTGATGCCAGGGCCCGGTACCGGGCCGCGGCCCGGCGGTTGAGAAACACTGGTCTAAATGGCATTGCTTCGCACATGTGTGCAGTATTGGCCAGCCGTGCTGTGAACAGGAACACATGTTAACACTCTACACAGCACTGTTTTTGAACCCGTGGGCCGCGAGATTTGAATTATCGACAAAATCTGATCTTATAACGATCACGAACATGAGTGATCCGACAGTAAATATTGTCCAGGCTTGTTTGTTTATGTAATTGGTCTGTGCTGATATTTAAGTGGCTATTGCATGTGCATTTTGCGCAACACACACCTGTATACGGCATAACGCACTAGGGGCAGGCCGCATGTTGGATCTCATGGAATGTGTATGCTGCCCTCGTTCACCTGAATACTTTTAGTAATAAAATTTAGCAAACATAATGAGTTAACAGGACATAATATGGAAAGTTTAAACAGTAGCAACAAAAGCACATGTCGTTTTTAGGCACGTTAACAAAATTGCCAAAAGCGACTATTAACTTCATCATGTCTCTCCGTCCGTGTGTCCGCACGGAACAACTTCGTTCCCACTGTCCGGATTTGTGCATTTTCCGAAAATAAGTCGAGAAATTTAAGTTTCATTAAAATCGGACAATAATAACGGGTACTTTACGTGGGGACCAATATACATTTTTGGCCATATCTCGCTCAGTTCTTCTTAGAACGAGAAGTGTTCCAGACTAAAGTTTTAGAGGAAATCAACACACTTATTTTATGTTCAATAACGTTTTTGTTTTCGAATTTCGCGCCGTTTATGGGGCAGTGTGGGAAAATATTGTACAGCAGGGTAGGCCACAGATGACAATATGGCGCATGCGCATTGCATGCTGGATACCAGAGGCTACAGATAAGCACACAGAATGTGTAATACTTATTGGTTTTCCACTGTAACAATGGTTGCACGAACGCGCCCCAATGTTTCGTTATACGTACTTTGCCTGCCTTGTTGTAAATGACGGCGTTCTAATTAATTAAATCGCCCCCTCCCCATTCTCCATATATGAACACGTAATTTCGCCCCTCGGGCGGGTCCTTGAGGAGATATGTGGCCCTGCTGTGAGTTGAAGTTGGCCAGTCCTGTACTACGCAGTTCAGAGAGTCGCTTTTATTCGTAAGTTAGTTTTTATTATTTTACATTTTAAGTGTTAATTTGTTAAATATTAAAATGTTCGAAATTTAATGGAAATTGCAAAATGTTATGTGAACGGAAACCGTCTTAAAGATGCATGGGCATAAATATCTACTCAGTTATGCATACGCATGCACACATGCACAGAAATTCACATACTTGTAAAATATCTGCCTGGATTTGTCGAAACTAATATGATATTTTAATATAAATCATAAGGAAAATTTGAAAAAGACAAGATTTAAGGTTCTTACAACGGTATTGATGAAGATTCGAGTCTTCGGTGTTGTTGCGTATTGCAGACTGGTGAAGAATTACAGACGTTTCGGAGGAGCGTTTTACCTCTACGGTCACTGTCGAGATGACAGTACTATTCTTGGAATGCTTAACCCTGAAGATGTAGGAAATATCCTCCTTCGAGACTTCGGTAACTGGAATTACTATCCCAGAAGACTGTATCTCAATGCTAAGGAATTTTCTTAATAACATAAATAGCATAAAGACCATCCATGATTTCCCCCGTGGTACAGGGCTGGGTTTAAAGGACATTTGGTAGATATTGTGATAAAATCTTGATACCCTCTGGTTATGCGGTATTTTAAGTCAACCTACGACGAGATGGACCTGAACGTGCCTTTGTGATCCAATTTAGAATCTGTTTTCGAGGTTTGGTTGAACTTAAATATCAGTTGTATGTGGTAGAACGACATTTGACTTTTTATTTTTTAGCTGTTATTTCACTTCCGGTTGATATAGGCAAAGGTGTAGGTTTGTATGAAAAACACTGCAGGCACGAAAACCTTTCTAAATAATGGAACAGCTATAAAATAGAGTTACCTCATATTCGTGTGCCCGGATTGGAGTTTTATTCACAGTCACTTGATGGAAAACACGCCATTTTAACGGTTCCATTCTTCTGCTCCGAATTTTTGTTTTATACGCCAAACCAACACTTTGCAACTTAACCTGCAGCAACTTCTCACTGTGTGTTAAAGTTCAGTTTCCACCCGCAAGGGAAGACACATCCACGTCGTCATTGATGTGCATAAAGATGAATAGGCAAAAATCACAGATTTTTTTTTTTTGGAAGTTATCTTGTATGCAAGTGGCAGATGGAAATATACAATGTTTTATTATGGATTCTGGGAGTTAACGGGTTCATTTTTTGGTTCTTGTACCAAGATTTTATAATATTCATAACAGACGCATTATATTGCAAGAATCTGTTTTGTTGTGGAGCAGCTTGGCTTCTCTGCATTTTATGCTGGCGTATGCATATGCTTTCATTGCCTTTTGAGTAAGGGTTTCAAATTTATTTATAGATTTTTGCGTGTAAGAAGTAATAATAAAATGTAATTTTGTATTCTAGCGATAACAGAAGTCACCACGTGAATATTTTGAGCGTATAAATGCAGAAAAAAGTTATGACACGACGATAAGTGTATTATATGAATTCCACGAAAAAGTGACGAAATTGAAATTTTGGGAATGGCAGTGACAAGTGGCGGTTCTATTTAAAAAAATGGGGGACAGAAAGGTCCAAATTTTGTGGGATATTGCACCATGTCAACTGGTAAATAGTTAACCAACGTTCCGTAGGACAGTGCTGCCCTTATCTCCAGGGTCTAGCGACTAAAGCCAGTAGAGTTGTGGAAACAACGTAGAAGTGTACTGTGTAGGCTTTCTGGACTTACAGTTCGTGAAGCTGGAAAAACTATGGTCCCTCTAGACTAAGAGCCTTTTTACCTATCGACACTGCCTAACATCCAAGAAGACTTGAATCCGTACCTATTACGCTATGAGAATTGAAACCATGCAAATTGCATGGAGACGAATTGCATGGAATGCTTGCTAACCTCTAGTTGTGTACTGTTCACAGATCCATTTTCAGAACACAAGTGGAAAGTAGAAAATTTACTAATATTATCACCTCTGGTAATGCGCGACCATCCACCTCCGAATCTGAGGGAAAAATGTAGATTTTTTTGCTTAAGTATTGAGGGCAGAGAGAACCTTTGTATCTGAGATGGAGATAGCAACAGGAAGCTGGGGAAAACTGCATAATGAGCAGCTAAATATAAGCCCAGCCCTTGTTATACACCTAGTTGCCTTCCTGAAAACGTGGGTGTAAGTAAAAAAGGCGTAAATCAGAAATTATATTTCCGTATGAAAAAAGAGGTTGGCGTAATAGAGTGAAGGGAACCAACGGGCGTCAAACCGAAAATGAGAAAACGCAAATTAAGAAGTGGTGTAAATTTACAAGAGGCATTAAGGCAAAAAGGCGTAAAACAAGGGCTTATATTGTTAGGGTGATAAAATCAAGGAAGATGAGGCGGGCAATGTACATGTATGAAGAACTCAAAAGCGAGAGAAATTCTTGATTTAGTTCTTAAACCTGGAGAATTCAGAACTTCTGGGAGACATAGACGAAGAGGGGGAATAATATTAAAAGAAAACTTAAAGGAACAGGGCGTGAAAGTTTGGGCTTGATTAATCCGTCTGACGATAGGGACTAGTGACCAGCACTTCCGGATGTGGTAATGGAAGCCCGAGCTTAAAAAATGCTGGTAGATTACAGAGTAACAGTGCTTCTTAATGAGGACCTTCTGCTGTGCGATTATTAACTGGTTATCTTCTATGCGTGCTGTCATTAATACACGATTCCTTGATATTCCGTACTGTTTTTGTATCAAATATTGTGAACACCGCAGACAAATAGTAATGTGAAATTAATTACACAATTTTTAAATAGTACGTAGAATATAAAGTTGACGTAGAATTCCAGTGTCACCTGTCTGTTTTGTGTGCATTCATTTATATGGTAATTTTCCAAAACTATTCAACCGGGTCGCATTTGACGCTGGGGTTGATACCAAATCTTGCTGGGCGAAATTACATTTTGCTCCTGTCGTAGTACAGTACTCCCTGCCATAGTGCAATTCTGTATGAAGCATATATTTTTATTTTCTCCAAAACCGTCTCATATAAGCAATTTAAACACGCATATTGTAAGTGTATCTGTATGACGCGAAGAAGTGACCAGTGAGGACTGTTGAATGCGGTAATGAAAGTCCGGATTTCATAACTGACGTGAATATCTTGATGGTTTAACGACTTTTACCTTATAATGACGAACTGTGAGTCAGGGAGTTACATCTAAGTTCTGTGCGTCCATGAAACCGTTATTAATGAGAGAGATATTTAGAAAAATTGGGATAAATTTATGATTGTACATTTTAAAGGTTACTCTTTATGAACTTCTACAACAGTACAAGTTTGTGTGTCATGTGTAATGCTTATGCAAACATGGCGCAAAACCTTATAACCCCTGTCCATTTCTCCCTAATTAACGTGAAATCATTGAGGTAACCCCTAACATTATATAACAATTAAAGGGGACGGGATATGGGGGAGTGGAGGTCTATCTCCACTCCTTAACCACAGTACTAGAGGTGAGTGTCCAGCTGTACCCCTCAGCTGCTACACCCCCAGCGCAAAAACCCCTGGTATTCTTTGGATAGATGAATGGGTGGAACCCAGAGCCAGTCTGGAAGTTTTGGAGAATAGAAAAATCCATAATAGTACCGGAAAGCACCCAAGATTTCTCGGACGTCCGGCCTATGGTCTAGTCACTGTACTGACTAAACTAACGAAGGATGGACGAAAGAGGAGTCGTATCTTGCAATTTGCCCTGCAGTAGGCAGCTACTGCATTGTCCAGACAAGGACACTAATTCCCTTTGAATGTCACTCCATACGGGTACACCATTGGTAGAACAGCCCATAACTGGATACTCCAGAGGCTGATAAGCAGAAACCTCTTTGGGCTTAGAGGGTGGAAGGCTAATGGCTTCCAGGACGAACTTGTTTTCCTATTTTATATTGACCTAACTGGTGTGACTTTTATTTGTTTGAAAGTCTATGTGAAACTAGGACACTGTACCAGGTATCCCGACTCAAATATTATGTGCTGTTTTTCAGTTGTTTGTCATGAACGTTGTGCTAGTGCATTGAAAATGTCTTTCCATACCCTTTCTGAATTAGAGTACTTAATAATTACGAACGCGTATTTCACACTGGAGACCTGCATTTTATAAAATGCCCTCAATCACGTACGAAGAATAAGACATGTTTGTGAAAATAGGCCTGGAAATTTTGTTAAACGTGCAGCAGGAACAGCTAAATTGAATTTCAGTAAAACAGTATTCATACGTCTTTTTTACATGTGACATTAAAAGTTTGTATACGTGGAAATTAGTGTAAATTATGTGAAAATAAAAAAAAACCACCTGCCCTTTTACCTCCAGCATGTGTCACATTAACTTTATGGACATTATTTGTCACTTCGATTAACAGTCTTTAAATTAAGAGATGGAGTCTGAGGACATTATAAAACGCCAGAACATCGGTCTATAATTTCGCAATCTGTAGGTTCTCGCTTAAATTTCAGCTGGCTGTAGTTACTTCTGACTAATGTCTTGTGTGTTACTTCAGTTTTTAAAGAATTATGCTGCAGAATTGCCTTATGGAAGGACATGCCTGTTTTCTTCCCTGTCTGTCCGTGTTTATCATTCATAATCTTCATTTGGACCAGTGACCTTTCTATTTTAATTGCATCGGAATTGGACACAGTATTATGTTATTACGGTATAAATAAATTAAAGTAATGTGATGTATTTTAGCTAGTTACGCGTGAGTAGAATCAGGGCTTGTGAGATTGTGATTGTAAATATCCGAAGCAATAACCTCAGGCAGTAATTTCATGCTGAACTTAGAAACATTTGTCATCTCTTCAAATTTACGAAACGTTAAATATCTAGGTACACAGAAAAAAATTCTGCCAAAATTTGTGTACAAGTCATATACTCGTATTGCCGCTAGCAGAAAGCTATAAACGAAGTAAAAATTGGTTAATTACTATCTGTGATGGAATTTTTTTCTTTAAAAAAAACGTTTAAAATTTTGATGTTGAATATTTTGGAAATGCGAAGACCGAGAGGGCAGGTAGAGGATTCAGTAGCAGGCGGAAGGTTATAAGAATTGGAGGCGGCTAAGAGCGACTGAAAATCTTTTCAAATTGCTGGGTTTGGAATTTGCAGTGTTTAAACTTCAGGGTCGTCTACGAGAGATGCAGTAACGTCTTAACTTACTGCAGTTCTTAATTTTTTATATACCTCTGTAATTGGGCTGTTTATTTTTCTTTAAGTTCCTGATAACTTACATGTTTTGTAATGCGTGTCATGAATATGGAACAAATGTAATTACACAAGCTTTAGAGTGTCTTGTTACTTGATGTACACGGTGTATAATATTTACAAAGTTTGTTAGCAAGACCGAAGAACAATGCTTTTAGTTGTCTGTAAGTTGAGACCTAAATACAATTTCACAAGTGAGGAAGTTGGTGTTAATTTATGTAAGAAACTGTATTATTTGTATCGAATTTGTGACGAATTATTCAAGAGATTATAGTGAGCGGATGGTAATTTACACTTGCAAGCATGAAGGTGCCTGTCCTTGTGCATTACGTATTGAGCGTAAAGCGGCGGCACGAAATTCAACCGCATAGACCAGTTGGTTATGGACTGTGGTTTGTAGGATTCTGCACTGCCATGTGACCTGCTGGGCTTTGCTGCCGTTGTCAGAGTAAGTAAGAGATTTCATGTTTTCACATGAAGGCGATTTTAGTCCTTTTGGACATGGCTCTATTCCATTGGTTTATTAGGGCCAACACCCTGGATGAGTTATTGTCACCGTGTTCACGGTG
>Ga0209628_10003399_pt1 | contig 11152 bp, 8 predicted proteins | sample TergutCu122P4_FD_187285 | JGI IMG/M metagenome (GOLD analysis project Ga0209628, IMG submission 187285) | Cubitermes ugandensis P4 segment gut microbial communities from Kakamega Forest, Kenya - Cu122 P4 (SPAdes) (version 2) | ecosystem: Host-associated > Arthropoda: Insects > Digestive system >...
TGGAACCACAGCGACCGTAGGAGTGCTGGCGATTTCCATGTTCAACTCCTTAGGTCGGCTTCTTTGGGGCATGATATCAGACAGGTTGGGGCGGATTAACACAATTTTCATCCTGCTTACCGGCACCGCGGCGCTGTCCCTGCTGGTCAACTCAGCCGCAGGATACTGGATATATGCTTTGATAGGCTGCATTGGTTTCTTTTACGGTGGCTTTTTGAGCGTATTCCCGTCGCTGACCGCGGATCTCTTTGGGCCAAAGCATATGGCGACAAATTACGGTTTCGTGCTCCTGGGCTTTGGGGTGGGGGCTGTCGTTTCATCCCAGATAGCCGGGCATTATAAGAATGTCGCCGCCGCTGATATCAATCTCATGTTTCCGGCTTTTGTCATCGCTTCCTGTTGCGCTGTCACGGCGATCGCTTTGATGGCGGTCTTGAAGACCATGGCGAAAAGGCAAGCGGAATAAGAGCGTTTGTAAACGACCTGTGATATTATCGTAATAGGAGAGTATGTCACTATCAGGGGGGGAACAAAATGGAAACGTTTCAATACCTCAACGAGTACTACAGCAAAGGGTTGGAGGATGGGCGCCTTGCTTCGCGGCATGGGTCCGTGGAATTTATCACAACTATGCGATACATTGAAAAATACCTGAGACCCGGCGATAGAATCATCGAGATAGGCGCGGGAACCGGGCACTACTCACACGCTCTGGCTCGAAAAGGTTACACAGTCGACGCGGTAGAGCTGATCCCATATAATATTGGCGTGTTTACCCAAAACACCCTGCCGGGTGAGCAAGTCACCATTACAAAGGGTAACGCGATGGATTTAAATGAGTTTGCTGATAACTCGTACGATATCACGCTATTGCTGGGACCTCTTTATCATCTCTTTTCTGTGGATGATAAAAAGCGAGCGATCGGCGAAGCGATCAGGGTCACGAAGCCGGGAGGAGTCATATTCGCGGCTTATACCATATCTGACAGCGCGATACTTGAGGGGGGATTCAAGCGCAATAGATTCGATGTAGCTGAATTTATCAGGAACGGTCTTATCGACCCTGAAACTTTCGTTACTCATTCTGAGCCTGCTTATCTCTTTGAGCTTGTGAGAAAAGAAGACATAGACGACTTGATGCGAGATTTTAGTACAACCAGGTTACATTATGTCGCGGTTGACTGCTACGCGAATCACATGAGTGAAGCGATAGATAATATGGATGAGGCGACATTTCATCTTTACTTGAAGTATCACTTCACGATCTGTGAGCGCCCGGATATGATTGGATTGACACATCACGCGCTGGATGTGTTCAGGAAGTAGTATCGCGTGGCGTAATGACTGAGGGGTGTCGCATGGAAACAAGTCGTTTATTAATCAGAAGATTCACAAGTGACGATTGGAAGGATTTATTTGAGTATCTTTCCCAGGATTTTGTTGTCAAATATGAGCCATACGATGTATTTACAGAAGAAAGCAGTATACAGGAAGCGGTCAAACGCTCAAAAGACAAGAACTTTTGGGCGGTTTGTCTGAAAGAGAGCGGAAAAGTAATAGGAAATATATATTTAGCCGCGCGAGATTTTGATACCTGGGAATTGGGCTATGTTTTTAACGCTCATTACCATGGCAAAGGCTACGCCACGGAGGCGGCATGCGCGATGGTGGATGATGTGTTTAAAAACCATAACGCCCGGCGCGTGATCGCCATGTGCAATCCATTGAATGAGCCATCGTGGAAGTTGCTTGAAAGATTAGGCATGCGCAGAGAAGGGCATTTGCTTCAAAATATCTATTTTAAAAAGGACGCGAGCGGCAATCCAATATGGTCAGATACATATGAATATGGCATTTTAGCCAAAGAATGGGTTAAGCGTTATTAACAGCGCGCGGCTTCCCGGTCACATTTCGACAAACACATCCGCCATATTGATTTCCAAGCCCGGCAAGGTTTTTACCGGGACACAAGATACCTCATCGTAAACGCTCGCGATATACCGCCCGTCCTTTAACTCGAAAATCTGCGCGGTTTTTGATTCAGGATCAATGATCCAGTACTCACGCACACCGGCTTTCAAATAAAGATTAAACTTAAGCAGGCGATCATGCCTGATAGTGGTTGGAGATAAGATCTCGATAACGAAGTCCGGAGCGCCGACACAACACTTATCCGTGATCTTTGATTTGTCACAAACGACCAGCAAGTCAGGTTGCACAACCGTATCGTCTCCATCAAGCGGATTAAGCCGCACATCGTATGGCGCGGCGAAAGGTCTACATGATTTTCCCCGTAGAAACCCGTTGAGTATCTCTGAAAGCTGCATGCTTATACTTTGATGCGCAGTCAACGGCCCGGTCATAGCATAAGCTACGCCTTCATGCAACTCCCACCGTTTCCCGTCGTCCCAGGAGCAGTAGTCCGCGTATGTGTAACGTTCGTTATCTTTCGGATGTGGCATAGCGATTCTCCTATTATACACAAAGTCCGCCTCCTCACTTTTTTATGAGCCTCAGGTAGCTTGGAAGCGGCTCTTATATATAGAAATTATATCCAGCAATCTGGTTGTCGTCAATCCGCGCTGACAAGGATTTATCTTGTGTAATTTGATGTATATTGATATCGATCATGCTTACCCGCGCTGATTATATAAAATGAAAAGCTTTGTTATTTCAGAATAACCTTGTAAATTGAAATAAACCTGAACATTCCACTATAAGGCGTATTTAGATATTCTGCGTGGTGGAACCGAGTAGAAATTAGAACACGTAAAACGAAGGCGTGATAACGATGGCGAATTATGTCGTAATACTACGCTTTGATGAAGAGACAGACCTAAAGATACTGCGCTTGCAGGAAAAGCTCTCGGCAAACGGCTTTGAAAAGGCAATGAATGGATGGCCCGCGCATATTACTATTGCTGCTTATGAGGGCGCGGACGAGCAAGCTTTATCGGCATGGACGCGAGAATACGCGGCGCGCCAGCGTGGCTTTGAAGTTGGATTGTTTTCTTTGAGCATCCTTCCGCCCGGCGGCGAACACAGAAGCACAGCGGTACTGTGCCTGAACCCCTCACATTCAAAAACGCTTGTAGATTTTTATTATGGTTTCCATGAGAAGTTTGAGGAATATAGTGTAGGTGTCGGTTGGTATTACTCCATCCGGCATGGAAATCCTATTATGCATAGCACCATCGGGATTTTTGACGCGGCGACTTTACAAAAAGCGCAGGATATCATATTTGAATCGGGAGTATTCGGTGTAGCGAAAATCACTGCGCTTGAGCTATACACTTACCCAATGCGGCTGATAAGCCGTTTTGAATTGAAATCGGAGGATTAGCGTATGTTGATGCGATGTGGTCTACTTGATTGATAAAATATATCTCAAGCGAAATCTCTGTGCATGTCAACTAAGAAATCCAGCGGTGGACGCGCTGGCGACTATAAGAAAGACGGCGACCTAATGCTGTATTCCCATAATGCCAATCACTGTAGGCTTGGAGTGTATAGAAGGACACCATACACTCTGACCGAACGCATTTTATAAGGGAATTGACCTGAAAAGATAAGGCGCGGCATTTGCCGCGCCTGTGGTGTGTCAGCTGGGTTTGCTTAACCCCTCTACTTCCTCGTGGGTTAAGCCTGTATACTTCACAATTTTTTCAATGGTTTCGCTATCAACAATCATGTTTTTTGCAATTTCAAAAGCCTGTTGTTTTGCAGCCCATTTTTCCCGTGATGATTGGTCACGCCGAGCCTTTTCACGCCGCTCGTACATGTCACGGGCGCGCTCATCGGCAGATAGTTCGCGCAGCCTAACAACCGCTTTCGCTACTTGCGGATTCCTTTCGGCTATCATGTTCAACTCCTCCTCCGTATCGGCGGCGATAAACTTCGCCCAGTCATAAAGTTCAGTTCCGTCAGCGCCATCGGGCAGCTTGCCAAGTTCAAGTGTGTAAATCTCTATGATGTCGGATAATTCCACTCCCGCTTCCGGGTCATAAAACGTGAAACGGTGAAAATACTTCGGGCTACCGGGAATAAGCGGTTCTTCCGTGATGATAATGCTGATGACTTTCTTGATAACGTCATACTCATCGCCGCTCCCGATTTGCTCCGCTATTAGTTTTGAATCGTATAGGATTATCCTATTTTTCAGTTCAGGGGAAACCTTTAGCTGAATTTCTATATGCACGATTTTCTTGCTTTTTGTTTTCAGCTTCACATCGATGATAGACAGTTTATCCCCGTCAAACTCACGTAGCAGATGGGGGTCGGCTATCTCTATCTCGTTGTAGTCATCCTCCGGTAATCGGAGTACCGATTTGAGGAAACCAATCAGTGATTCTACGTTCCTCTCATCGGCAAAGAATAAGCGAAAGACCACATCGCTCTTGACTGGGAGGAACTCCATATTGCCCATAGCTTAACACCTATCTTTCCACCACGATTATACCATTCCTATGATTGGATTACAACGGCAAATTACCGATTGGCAAATACTGAAAGGAGCGCGAAAAATGGCTACCTACGGATATTGCAGGGTCAGTCCGGCAGACCAAAACGAAAATAGACAGCTTGACGCAGGTGGACGCATTGAAAACAACTCGTGAAATCATCTTCATAGACAAGCTCACAGCAAAGGGCATTGAGTTCGTCAGCCAGAAAGAACATATAGACACGACAACACCCACAGGTAAGTTTATGCTAACCGTTTTCGGCGCGGTAGCTGAACTGGAACGCGGATATATATTACAACGACAAGCCGAGGGCATAGCGGCGTGAAAGGCGCGGGGCGTGAGGTTCGGGCGTCCTATCAAAAAGCCACTTGATAATTTTATCATTCTGGTTAAGCAGTGGGAACGTGGAAAACTCTATATCAGTGAGGTTTTAGCTCAAACAGGCTTAAAAGAAGCCACGTTAGATTCATAGCCGAGGGAACTTCATGTGAAGTCACATAATCCTTTAGATAGGTACTTCTTAAGGAGCTAATCATTAAGCGATAAAATCCGCTGTAGTCATATCCGGTAATGGTGAAGAATATTTCAAAGGTTTCCGCGGCAAATCGCGGGACGAATGGGTTTACGAGCAAATGAAACCTTTCTATTGGGCTTACAGGTCATTATCAAAAGACAATCTGAAGTTTATTGACGAGCTTCCTGAACACGCAGAGATACGAGATGAATCTGACATAATTCACTTATCTCACGCGTTAAGCGTTTTTTTCCGCTCACAGAGGATAGAGCCGTTTCACTCGTCGCAATATCCCCTGCTCATGAAAGGATCAAACGACCACGCTAGTTATCTTGAGATGGCGAGAAGCGCTGTCATGTCCCGCGCTGACGCGCTTGCCGATATACTGGCTCTGCCAAAAGGGGTGTACCTTTTTGGGCATAATCACTTACAGTTCATATGGAGTATGAAGACAGACTGTTTGTAAACCCCGGCTCATGCGGTGTAGCGATATACTTAACATAAGCATAAAAAACACTGCTTTTGCTGAGTATAACAGAGCGGGCAGGATAGCGTACGAATGAGAGCGATTGAGTGAGATACAATCAACGGATTTACAGGAAATTTTTACGCCTTTCGCGGATCAATAATACGACGCGATAACCGCGCGCTTTTATTATTTCGCGCGCTGTTATCTTTGTGTCGCTTACTCCTTGGAATATACAAAGCCATTCTTCCGGCGCTCGTCTTGCAGCTTAGCCCAGGCATCCATGCCCTGCTCGCGAAGCAACTCATTGTCCCGCCTCATTGTCGGATACCCTTTAAAAGCGTCGATTTTCACGCAAGGATACTCGGCGCAGAAAGCGCACGCCTCGACCCGCTTTTCTCTCGCGCATATTCTGATCGCGCAGCCCGGATCACCGCCACCGTCCTTGCATGAGACACACAAGCCATTTTCCGCCATTTCTTTTAAAAACGGCCAAAAGCCATCACCCCCGGGAATGAAATTTATAACTTCCTCAAACCCGGCGTCTCGCATCTCTTTATACAAAACCTTTGCCGCGGGCGCGATTTTCGCCATTACTACGCAATTTTCGCAATACAAGCCACAATAACAAATATACTTCTCATTCATACAATTACACCCCTTCCGCCATTTATGGCGTTTTTTTCTTTATAAGCAGGATATCATGGCAAACAAGACAACAGCGTGTCGTGTTTTAATATTCCCAATGAAAATATTGTACGCGATTATGACCTGTTAACCTAAGTAAAACGTCAGGCCCAGCGTCATGACGTTTTTTTATGCTTTAACCAGTTATTGCGCGTGAAGTTAAAGAAAAGGTTAATAAAACTTTAAATAATTGTTGAAAATTCAGCTTATTTGGGGTATAAGTACTTAACGAACGTATGTTGACAAAAATAGTGATATTTATTTCAAAAAAACAATGAAAATAACTGGAGGGGAATAATTTGAAAAGGAAGCTTCGCGAAGCGATATCCCTGTTACTATACGCCATTATAATTATGACGTTTCTCCCGGCAATGAAGACCCTCGCGGCTTCTGTGCCGGCGACATTTAGTGTCACGCAGGATGGCACATCGCTCTCATTGCGCGTAGATTATGGCCCGGTAGCCTCAATCGCCGCGGGCGACACGATTGAGATAAAAATGTCGCTTGAGTCCAGCAGCATGATAAAAATAGTTGGTTTCGGAGGCACGTCAGCGCCTATCTACGGCAATACAGGCGATGGCACGGTGGAAGTCGGAACCCGGACCTACAGTTATGACGGAGATACCTGCATATTGTCGGTGGTATTCAATGGAGCTTACAGCGGTCTTTCGACTATCACAGGCTGGTATACAGCCAGCGCCAGCTTGCAGCATACAGGCGCGACAAGCGGGGGAACGACAAACATAAAAATTGAGATAAACGGCGGCGGGCAAATTACGGGGCCGCAAATAACCATTCCCCCGGGGGAACCCGGCACAAGGCCGAGTGAACCGGACTTTGTGCCCGGTAATAAATTTGGGAAAATATGGAGGTATGGCGATACTGACGGCAATGGAGGCGGCCAGCTGACTTTAGACGGAGACTATACTCAGTTCGCTGAGATGCGCTGGTATGTAAACATCGGGTACAATAACATCACAAACCGGGACATGAGGGCCAACTATCTGAGTAGCGGAGCCACAAAGGGCTACTGGACGACAACCGCGTCACTAGCCTACTCGAACAACAATCCCGTCGCGCCCGCGCCGCCATATGATTATTACAACAGCGCGAACGAGTCTTACCTCGCCTACAGATATTGGGCGGCAAGCAAGTGGAATTATATTCCAGTGAACGAGCCGTTTCACTACGACAATGTAGTCTTTGACGACTATCTTGATGTAGGGCCCAATTACGGAACGATTTTATGCAGCCCCCATGACTACATAAGAGACTCGATCAGGATAATAAGGGTCATAGGCCGGGAAAGCAAATATGACAGTGATCAGAACTATTTCAGGGTTATCGTTGACACCAATTTCCTTAAAGCGCATGACGGGCTTAATATCGATCAGATATTCCGGCACTTTAACCAAACTATATTTGATGGGTACCGGGGGCTTACGTTAGCGGAGTTTTATGCCCAGATGCGAAGCGAGGGACAATTCGCGTCTTACTCCAACTGGGAGCAGATCATTACATTCGATAATGTAAGCAATGGCAAGACGCCTTCCTCCATGATCCCACATTTTAAGCTTCAACTGGGAAATCTTCATTTCAATAACGCTTATGCCGGTTTCGTGACCGGCAGAAATCAGGACAACACTATATCGACGGTCATAAACAATGTCAGCGCGAAAAACCTGCCTTACGCGTATCTGGTTTACTATGACACGCAAGCCACAGGCGCGGATCCTCACTACTCCGGAGGGAACACCAGCTATAACTATTTTAACCGCGCGGATCTGACTTATGACGGCGGAAGCTCTCTGACAGATTTTTCACCCTTGTGGGTGAAGCATGAAGCGAGCGGCGGCGGCGGTTACATCCCACTTAAGATAAAAAAAGTTGATGGTGACAATAATCCCTTAAGCGGTATTGAGTTTACTTTGACCAGCGTTTCTCCCGTTACGAAGTACACCAGTCCCGCCGGCGAAGTGACATTCTTTATAAACTCAGCCGGTTTCTATACCTTGACGGAAACGGTTCCAGCGGGCAGCGGCCTGACGCCCATCGCGCCGATAGAGTTTGAGGTTACCGCGTCTGATTTGTCTTCGGGGATAATAGACCTCAGTTCAAAACTACCGGGGACTTACGCGAACCTGAGCGATATATCTTTCGCGAACGGCGCGAATATCGTGGTAAATCGCGAAGAAGGCACTGACCCCCCGGCGCCGCCCGGCCCTGACCCGATCGCTATAAACCTTGACGGAACAAAAACGCTGACCGGAGCTGATGGCGACATACCGGTTGAAAGCGGCCAATTTACTTTCGCTGTGGAAATCACAAGTAATCCTGGTGACGGATGCTCCTGGAATGGAAGCGATCCGGTGAGTGTAGCGGCGGGCGGCGGCGTTGACTTTGGGACGCTGACATTCGCGAAGGCCGGAACCTATGAAATAACCATAAGCGAGAATGATCTGGGTGTCAGAGGCTATGGATATGATCCTCATCCGGTGATCGTAACGGTAGTAGTCGAAAATAATGATAACACGCTCGCGATAACGGGCGCGAGCTTCCAAAAAGGCGCGGGGATTGTCGATGAAATCAACTTCGTCAATACCTATACAGAGGGCGCGGCGACATATTCCCTGAGCGGCGCGAAGGTTCTGACCAACTCAAGAAGCGGAGCTACGCTACCGGTCGCGTCGGGGCAGTTCGCTTTCGCGCTGAGCCCAATCGAGGGCAATCCCGCCGGCTGCTCATGGAACGGCGATAACCCGGTCAGCGTATCAGCGGGTGGCGGCATCGCCTTTGGTACGCTTACATTCACTGAAGACGGAACATATGTATTTGTCATAAGCGAGATAGTCCCGGGATCGGCGCCATCCGGCTTGAGTTATGACCCATGTGATGTGATAGTGACGATCATCGCGGATTATGATGACGCTGGCCAGTTAAACGTGATTGACGTAAGCTACAGTAAGGATGGCAGTCCAGTCGATGGCATAATCTTCTATAATGAGCAAGAGATTGAGGAACGAATCGTAGAGGGAACGCCTGTGTCTCTCACGGTGAGCAAGAGCGCCAACTCCATTATGGCACCAGCTCAATTTACGTTCACTCTGTATAACTCCGACGCGTCGGGAACGCAAGGCCCGATAGAGCAAACCGGCACAAACGCTACATGGGGAGAGAGCAGTCCGGTAATCTTTGATAATTTGTATTTCGATGAGCCGGGCATTTACTATTTTCTGCTCAGAGAGACAGGTGGCGAGTCAGCCAGATGGAGCCTTGACGCCGCGAGATATTTGATCATGATAGAGATAACGGACGACGGCGTAGCGGGTCATCTTCTGCGGGACGCGCGTTACTTCAAGTGGGACGGAAGCGCGTGGCTTGAGGCTGGGGCACTGGTGTTTACAAACGCGTTTAGTGGCGGTAGCGGCGGTGATGTCGTAGACGAGATTCCCGGTGGTGGTGGAGATAAACCTCCCGGCGGCGGGGGTAGCAGTGGCGGACAAACCGGCGGCGGTGGAGGGCAAACCGGCGGCGGAGGGCAGACCGGTGGAGGAGGACAAACAGGCGGTGGCGGACAGACCGGTGGTGGTGGACAAACCGGAGGCGAGGGTGGTAGTAAAGTATACGCGAGGCCCACGCCAACCATCCCCGGCAATACTTTAACGATTAAGGATGACGGCGGGTTTATTGAATTCAGTGAAGGTGGCGTACCTTTGGGTGAATGGCATTGGGATGATGATCTTGAGGAATGGGTGTTTGATGAGTATCCTCCGCCTCTCGCCGGATTGCCGCCGACCGGACAGTACGGAGCCTCGCTCTGTCTGCTTCTCTCGCTTGGGTTTTCCGCTCTCGTTTTAGCGGCGAACGCTAAGGCGCCATATAAAGCGCCATATAAAGCGCGAAAACACTGATACCTTTCATTCGCGCGTTTTTAACCAGCGAGCAGTATAAGCAAAATAAAACATAACATATGAGCCGGAAAGGATGCGGAGGATCCCACCCGGCTCATTTTTTCGCGAATCTTTAATTTACATCGTGTATAACCTAGAAAATCGCTATTTTGGAAATCGTTATTTAAAATATCGCGATCGGGTTAAAAGGACATCCTGTGCCTCCCGGCAAACGCAATGGCGCGACAGCCACCATGAACTCAAAGCGTTTCTCCTCTTCGCACGCGGCCGCAAGCTCGTCGAGTTGTAAGCTGTCCGCCACAAACATCCCCATCGCTGTGATCTGAAGCACATGAATCGGGCTGCGAAGCAGAGGAACGCGGCCCGGGACGACCTCGCCGTCTCCTTCGGGAAGAAAAGCGGCGACCTGGCGCTCGCGCAGCAGCGTCAGACAGTACGGATCGATTCCGGCCCTGCCTTCGCCATCTTCTCCCACGCTCCAGGGGCCAAGCTCTATTCTGCGCCGGTTTTGGCCTGTCCGGAAAACCATGATATCGCCGGACTCAAGGCGAACCCCCTGAGCCTTCTCGATAGCGAGGATCTCATCAGCGCTGACAGCCTCACCCGGCTCGAGCCACTTTACGCCACGGTAGCGGGGGACGTCAATAAGCACCCCGCGCCCTACTATGCCCTTAGCGTAAGCGGTGACATCAAGACGTTCCGCGCCCGTTGTTTTTACTGCCGACGCGGGAACGCCGTTATACAATAAGCCTTTGTACGAGACGTGACACAACGCGTCGAGATGGGTGTGGCAATCTCCGTGAAAGCGCATGCCCAAAAAATCAGTAGCGTAACCAAGATTCTCCGAACCCATGTCGATATCGTGCGTGGTCGCCATATAGTGGATAGCCGGATGTGCGTTGTCCGGCCCCGCGACCTTATCGATGGGTATCGCCATCGAAACGCTTCGTCCGCTTTTGACCAGAGCCGCCGCCTTTACGACGCGCTCGGGCGTAATATGGTTTAAAGTGCCAAGCTCGTCATCCTCGCCCCATCTGCCCCAGTTTTTGAGGCTTTCGAAGAGAGCGTCGAACTCATCAATAGAGATATAAGACGCTTTATCTACTTTCAT
>Ga0209628_10003401_pt1 | contig 11151 bp, 4 predicted proteins | sample TergutCu122P4_FD_187285 | JGI IMG/M metagenome (GOLD analysis project Ga0209628, IMG submission 187285) | Cubitermes ugandensis P4 segment gut microbial communities from Kakamega Forest, Kenya - Cu122 P4 (SPAdes) (version 2) | ecosystem: Host-associated > Arthropoda: Insects > Digestive system >...
CACTCTAGCTGCGTATCAGCAGGCCACCAGGACTCTTATAGAGAGTGACGGTACCATATGCTGCTTGTATGCAACTATGTCTTCCTGAAGATGAGCACTTGATGCTCGAAACATGTAGAGGAGAATAGTATTTTATGAATAAATAATAATCAGTGCATCAAGTTGGTAATTAATGTATAGCGACACCTCTGTTTTCCCACTCATACTCTAGCCGTTATAACGACTGAGATATCCCGGCTGTTAGGGGGCAAGGACATTTACAAAACGTATAACTGACTTGTGCCAGTCAACTATGTAACAAAGGAAGAATTAATTATTATTCCTTGAAGTGGAGGATATAAACGTGTGAAACTTATACCTGACCACACGGCGTCACGTCATAGCAAATGATATCCTCAAAATATGTTAAAATTCATGTGCGTGATGGATGGAATTTTCGATCTTCTGGAGACATCTCCGTCTATATTGGACTAATGCAGAGCTTAATTGGCGTGTTGTAAGTGAAGACGATTTATTTATGCTTTATGACTGTGCATTAAAAAGTTACTTGCTTACAGTTCCTCTCCAACTTTTTTGGAATAAATTAGCGATTTCCTTAAGTACATTCGTTTGTTGTTCTTATTGCCCAGATAATAGAAAAGTGTAAATGGTAAAGAATTGTTGGTTCCATAAAAGGCGGATGATTTTTGATTGGCTAAGCGACTTTGGGCTTCTCAGGTGGAATGCTAACTAGCGTCGTCAGAATGGTGTTAGTAATTGTTCATTGAGAATGAATGTTACAATTTAGTTCGTAATAATATTTGATTGTGCACAGTTATCAATGGATGTTAGAATGTAAATAAAGTTTTCGTGCCGTGAAATTAGTGAATAATTTTTCAGTTTGGTTTTGCAGTGGAAGTTGGGTACTCATATTAACTTTACCATATCTGTCTATCGTTCTGGATTAGTAACTCGAGAAAAGTTGAATCAGTTTCTGTGAAAATAGGTTTTGAAAAGTCTCATGAATTTTTTTCGTAAATTCCGGTTTTGGTTAAGATCTTCAAAGAATAGTGAACGCTTCATGTGAAAACTGCCTTTTTCTGGGTTATTACGCAGTGAGTAGTGGTAATTCTTTACCGACGTTTCGGGACATCCTATCTATCCCATCGCCAAGGGTCAAGAAAGGATTCATGACTCTTGAAGATGGGACTGGTTGGTTGTCCCGAAACGTCGGCAAGGAATTTCCACTACTCGTTGCGTAATAATTCAGATGAAGGCAGTTCTCACCTACTTCGCGGCGGAAGCCTAAAATGCTGTTCATGTGAAGGTCAGTATACGAATATGTCTTCGTGTGCATATCAATTGTAACTCGTAGAAAGCGCGTTGGAATGCAAATATTTCCACGGGTGTAGAGAAAAATTTAACGTAAATATTTACGCGCATTACGACTCTGTGTCTTACGCGTTTCGAGATGGTGATTTAAGGAAGGGAACGAGCCGCACTTTTTTTGATTTTTGTTGACAAACCTCAAACAGCATCGCCCTGTAACGTTTGTTCGTAATATCCGGTATTTGAACTTCCTGAAAGCACACTACTAAATGTGTCTGATTTCTGTCCCCATTTGCCTTGGTTTGGAAGAAAGATTGATTGTAATTATTATTACAACTCGAGATGACTTTCATTATCAAGCGAACGTATTAAAAGTTAGAGAGAGGCAGGGCTGCCTTTAAAGTATATCCCAAGGAATCATGTATTTTTTATTTTCTGAATTCTTTACGTAGCGGAGAAAGCACAGAAGAGAGAAGCGCAGGGAAGTAATAAATAACTTTGTGACTTTAATTAATTTCTTCTTTAGAACGTTGTATGATAATATTGTCTTTAGTTTCTTGAGATATTCTATTTTAATAGTGTTGTTATGAACCAGGGAGCCGTATATGAAAGTTACGAGTGAACAGATTTACTGTTAACAACTTATATTGTACTATAAATATATTTTCTTATGCATGTTCGTTAATTCTGAGATTACACTTGCTTTGTAATTATTGCTGACATCGTTTATATAGAAAAGAAAGTATAATGATTTATTTATATATAAGTATCCAACATGGCCGATTCTTATATGCTGACATAACATTAAAAATTCACTTAATAATTACACAAAAGATGGGAAGGTTTACTTTTTATAACAGAAAATTTAATATTACGTCTATAAAAGCAAAGATGCTTTTTATGGTACGTTATAAATACATCCAATTTATAGTACTTTTTTTTTTCAAATTTGGTTAATGTTACTTTAAAGAGTCTGCACATACTAATGGAAATACATTTTTTGTTTTTATTTTCTTTACGGAATGTTGTGTAATGCATTTTGTCTTCTGTGATTCTATATATCTTTGTCATGTGTGTTACATATTATTTTATCAATAACAAAACAATCGAATATTGATTTAAATTTAACGTATTTATTGCACTTCTCTTTAGTACATGAACACTTTAGTAATAACAAATTACGAGTATATAAATAAGCTTCTTAGAATTGACATAAATAACCTCCTCCATTAGAGAATAGAGCAAACTCCAGGAACTTCTTGTTGATCTGTATGAAATATATTTCAAACAATGGACAATGTCCAGTAAAATATTTGCCGGAAATAATCATTGTATTATTTCAGCCGCCACTATATAAATGTACATACACCCACTTACTTAACCTAAACGAGTAACCTGAACAATAAGAATTGATTTAAAGACAGAAGTAAGAAGGGAATAATTTCAGGGAATGGTTTTTGTTGTTTAGTGTTTCTGCTTTCCGAAACCACAAGAAAAGAGATAGAATAATTATTCTGTCCCTTATTTTGTTGGGATTGTGGGACATATTTTATTACCACGAGTGAATAAATGACCGTATAAGAAGATTTAAAGTGGACCCTAAATTACTGGTGTTTGAGAATGTGATTGATAATGGAAAAAATGTTATATGTATATATAAACTTTGACATTTATAGTCGGAGTATTGATACTATTAGAATAGTTGAAACGAGGTTAGACAGTTGAAAGCCTTGCTGGGATTAACTGAGGATGTAGTTCGTATGCTGCTGTTCGGTTAACAGACATACATGGGAGGTAATATTAAAATATAACTTATGAAAAGTAATGTCGTGAATGAAATTGAACTGGACGGTCTCGGTATGATATTAGCAGCATTTGTCTTGCAATATTTCGCCTGGAAGCCACACAGTTACTGGCAAACCTAGCTTAGCGGAATGAAGATCATGATGACATAGGAACCTGCCTTGTTCATCAGGATCAGGCTGTCGTACGGTAGCCGGTAGAATCAGCTGCCTTTCATGGATTTAGTTGATACGTGCAAAATATGCACTTCAGAGAAATAAAGGCTGTATCAATCATTATTCCATTAATACTTAGTGTTCAGTGGATAGAAATAATTACCACCCCTAAGCGGTGATTAATTATGGCATCTTCAATATGAGTTGAATAGAAACATCTACAGGTGATGTAGGATTTATATTATAATTGGGCATTCCCATTGCTTTATTGGCGACAAAACAGAATTCATTCTCTGTGGAGATGTGAAAGATAGGATGCAATATTACACGCGGTGACAGTAAGGCTTAGAGCAGCTGAATGCAGCAGAAGGAAGCACAAATTAAGCGGGCGCTGGTGAAAATGGGCTCAATTATCTATTTAGTTTGAATGCGCTTCAGTATAGGACACTGTTTGTAACAGATTACCATGCAAAATTGCGGTATCTTGCCTTATGCGACCTTGATTATATGACAATTATGTGGTTAACCGCAACTTACAATATTATGTCACATATCTTTCAACAAATATATCATGCTCTCTCTCGCGGTTTCCAAGTGTGTCTGAAAGTGTAAACGTTCCAAAATACCCTAAAATGTAAAGGGAATTGTAAGGAATAATAGACAACAGTCACTACGCAATTATACTGCAAGCGATACAACCGCCTCTCTAGTACTGTCAATTTTACAACTGACTCATTCTTGTTATTATGATCTGCGGGGCTTTTAACACGCGTAATTAATTTTGTGTTTCTTAAATCGTGCATATTCTTACATTCAGTATATCAACTAATAAATGCACTCAATGAAATACAATAAATAGAAACCATACAATACAATTCTGACAAGTATCAAATGCCTACATGTTTCGGCACGGGGGAATGGAACTCCGGTACCGAAACATGCAGGATTTTTATGTTTGTCATGAATTGTATTGTATGGTTTGTATTTATTGTATTTCATTGACTGCATTTGTTGGTTGATTAAATGTAATTTAAATGCCTATTTAATTTGCAACACTTGTAACATAAGTAAGTATGAGAATTCTATTTGTATTAACATCAAGTGACTGTCTGAACATTCTCATCGCCACCGTGACTTCTGGCTCTGTCTGTATTTGCCCTGGACTCGGACCCACATATTTAACATCAGTATCGACGTTTTTATGAGGTTATTTTCCGAAAAGAACACACATCTTTATTTACACCTCTACACCCTCACTTTTGTTTCGGACGGACTGTGACAGATTACTTACCGATATTTTGTGTACCTTCTTACGTCTGATTTGTTTCTGTTTTAGCGACGCAGTGAATTTTCTGATCCGTTCAACAACTGTTCTGATATATAGCTTTAGAGATGATTGTAGGATAAAATAAAAAACCTAAAGTGCTGGGAGAGAGAAAGTATTCTGGAGGTTGTTGGCTTGACCTCACAAGGATTTTATAAATATATTGACCTTGTGGTTGCATTTTGCTGCTTTGATAGCTGCAGTTTTAGAGGCGTATTGTAACGTTCATTTCTGTAACGCAGAAGAACGTTACCATAGTGACACCAAGATTTAGTGAATGTGTAGTCAAGGAACCACGCACTCTCACACATCAACTACTGGTAGAGGTACTACACCCATTACGTTTTCACTCGAGCAGTCATTATAGACGTGGTAGTGAAGAAGAGATTACAGACTTCTATAGCTACCGCCAATCGGATTGCCGCTGCTTATTTCAAGTCTGGTTGCTGTGCAGACTGAAATACGGCAATCCCTCTTCCAACGAGTGGTTTAGGAGGACCATTTGAGGCGCACTGGGCAAAATCGCGTTGCGCAGACTTGTTATGGGGTGGGGTCGGGGGGATAGGCTTAGGTGAATGCCATCTCTTCTGACTCTTCACTCCTGGGTTAAAATACATACATAACTGGATATTAGACAGTAATACAGTGCGAGTGTTGCTACTATTGTCAGCTTCCATCTCAGTTCTCTCTCTCTCCTGGCGCTACAACCCCCATCGGGGGTTGTATTTTACAGCCCTCTAGCGGGCTTTAGCCTCCTCGCTTGCGAGGTTTCTTGATCACACACAACGACGCACCACAGTCGGTAGGACTCCTCTGAACGAATGATCAGTCCGTCGCAGAGACCTCTACCTGACAACACACAACACTGAACACACAAACATCCAAGCCCTGAGTGGGATTCGAACCCACGATCGCAGCAGGCGAGCGGTCGTAGACCTACGCCTTTGACCGCGCGGCCACTGGGACCGGCTTCCATCTCAGTTGCTCGAGTTAAAGCTTTTGTTTATCTGAGTGTATTTAAATTTCTTAGCTTTAAGCAATTTTTTTCGGTTTTTAATGATTTTATATTGCGCATAATCAAAAACGCAATGGGAAAACAGCGTTAGCGAGAGGTTATTGTGTTAGGTTTTTTTAAAGGTGTTGCAAGGATTTTTGTGTTAGTGTTGTTTGATCGAATCGATGCCTATTTCTTAAACTGAAATGGTATGAGAATACTAAAATTAATTTAAATTATGTATTTAGGGATTTTATTCGTATTTGAAGGCGAATAATCTCCGTCTCCATTATAAAGACGAGTCGATTAATATTCTTTAGGATAATAATCGATCTTTATGTCGAGAATGATAAGCAATATGCATATATACTGCGCCGGTATAACACGGGGTTTGTGGTGTTAAAGGGGGTGGTGTATGCTACTTAGTAACAACTTAACTTCGAAAGATGTAAAACTACTCTCTAATTCTTAGATTTTAGTGGATATTAAACACATTAATTTATTTGGTAGGAAATAAATACCCTAACCAGAAGAACTTGCTCTGTCGTCCCTACCCTAGTCATTACGTCATTACGTCCATCTACTATATCTTAAAACTGTTCTAACGAAAATAGGTGACGTGCAGGCTGTAAATAACAAATGTCCAGCTATGTAACATTTTGTACTATTCGTGTGTTCTATCCTGTCATAGTTATTAAGGTTTTACATTTTCTATCCCAAATTAATTTAGGTAGATCCTCCTGATTATGTTGTTTTCATAAATGTGGGAATTATGCTTCTTCTACAAGGAGATCACGCTTACAGTTTGTGCGAGCATTTGGCAAATATGTTTTAGTGTCTCTTGATATTAAACTTGAGTCCAATTAATATGGGCGTTTGGATTGTTATTATATTAATTTTATTCTATAGGTAATAAAAATTGCTTATGTTAAAATTCGAGAAAGTAACCTAAAAAATGAAAAGCCTGTCTACATATCCTTTTCCTTCAGCAATTGTGCCAGTTTTTCCTACGTGAATACACTATTTGAAATGAAGTGGATCTATTTGTTTCAAGGCGTATAATGTGTTATATTAGGCACGTTAGAATGATTTCTGTGGAGTGGAAGTATTCATTTATTTACACTGGAAGCGCTTATGGGGAAAATATGATGTACTCAGCACTGCTGTTTCTGATATCACAGTATTACATTTTGATCTACAACACTAACAGGAACAAGTTTGTTGATTCTTTAGAAATATAGTTAGAACGCTTATATTTCTTATTAACCGCTGAGTAGTTACACAGAAGTTTAAAGCCAAATATTAACTTTTAAATATCCCGAAGCTCTGTTTACTTTTCTGCGCCGGTACCCACTTCAGCCATCTTACTCACGACTTATAATGCCATAGGCGTCAGGTAGAGACCCTATCTTCTTTCTTCAATTCGTTGTGAATTTTCTCCAGGTTTTGCTGATATTTATTACTCCAAATTACTGTAATTATTTTACGCCATCTGTCAGAATGTGAGACATTCTCATATTTGGAAGTATGTATATGTCGAGGCGGCCTCGCGATTAACACCAGCTGTCACACAGAATAACCACGTAGTCACTGAGCGAGTAATATACAAACCCAGTCAGTCATTAATCGTCTCCTTTTACACACAAAAAGAGGTATACACGCACACACAACACCCCAGTGTCTGAAAGTGTTTATTTCTTCCTGAATCTAGGAGCACTGATTTGCTGGTTTCTACCAATGTTGATAATGACAGATTATCATTGACAGTGATCGTGTTCGTACTGGGTACATATTAAAAATAAGCTGATAATTCTCATGAAATATACCTGTAAAGTGAAGGCAGAAGTGATGGAAAAATCGTTTAAAAGTATGGAGAAAAAAAGTGATCAAATTTATGTCCGATTGTGACCTTATACGATTTTTTCAGTAGAAGAGAAACTGCTCCCTTCACTTCCAGCTTTTAAGGATGGTTTTATGCTTCTCCACTACAATAACACAAAACACAAGGAGAGTAAATTATGCTCAAAATAATATTAGTCGGCAATTTATTACCATTATAACACAGAATTAGATATTTTGTAAATACCTTTTACATCATAAATGAGATCCAAATATTTTTTCTTGTAACTAAACTCAGTAATTCAAATAAATATTATTATTTTTATACAGCGTTGGAGCTTCAGCGAAATAAAAGAAATAGAGACTCTAAACGATGATAATATGAATACAAGTTAACAGGAACATAAGGCAGTCTCTGAAGTAAATATAAGTAGAGAATATGGAATATACCTTCATCTAAAATAATTACAATAGCATAAGAACCTAAACATGCTCCTTTTTCGTTATCTGTCTAAAAGGACAGAATTTTTACTTCTACGAAAAATCCTATTAATATATATGCCTAATATATTTGCGTACAGTTGTTTATGGTCGAGTATTGAACAGTGGGATTCCGCAGACAGGCAAAATATGGCACGATTAGATGCCGTCCCTGAAACGTAAGTTCAGGTGGAGAGTAATATATTCTGTCACTCTTCTACCCTAAAACTGGAGGCAGCAGATTCTTCCGAAACTTTGAGACCTTTATACCAGACTGCATGGCGTTGAATTAATCTTCGTACCCGCAGCTGTGTAAATCTCACAGCTCGCCTCATTTGGGTTATAAACGTTACAAGACCTTTATTTTCTGAGGCACTAAAAGTGAAAAAAATCCTTGTCATAAACAGCTTAATTCTTTGAAGAAAGTCGTTATTAAGAGGTTTATAAACTTTCAGCAAGGTAAAATGTAACCGCATTTTATAGAACTCGGAATTCGTAGCCGTAGTCACAAAAATCCGCTACTGCAACCTATCGTAAGCAACACTAATCCGCTACTGCAGCCTATCGTAAGCAACACTAATCCGCTACTGCAGCCTATCGTAAGCAACACTAATCCGCTACTGCAGCCTATCGTAAGCAATACTAATCCGCTACTGCAGCCTATCGTAAGCAATACTAATCCGCTACTGCAGCCTATCGTAAGCAACACTAATCCGCTACTGCGGCCTATCGTAAGCAACACTAATCCTTACATATTCTCAGATCTTCTTTATTTCAGATGTTCTTTAATAATATCACTATTTATACCCATATATGCAGTTTGTCGGACAAAACATGTGCATTTTTAATAATTTTTATGTGTGACACATGTCCCATCCACCTCAACGTCGTTCTTTTATTGTCTTATTAAGATTTAGAGAAAGTACGAATTATGAAGCATAGAATTATGGTATAGGCTTTATAAACCACGGATATTTGTGACGGTGGAACGGACGGTAAGCATTGTTATAATTAGAATCATTTGAGTCGATCTGTGTGAAGAGATTCTACACAATATGTGTTTGTAGCACTAAATAGGACAGTGACATATGGGGTGCTTTAGACAAGAACTGTAGATCACTTGTCAGGGATTACATTCTTCTGTCCCTATCTGTATGTTCAAAAAGTATGGCACTGTGTATTTGAAGGTATTAAATTTTAACATTGTTCATTTTTCGTGCAGTTATTTTATATTCACAAAGAAACACCATTAACATGTAGCACTATATTATTTGTTTGTTGGTTAGTTCTCCTACATGTTTCGGCCTAACGGTAGGCTATCTTCAGAGAGACTTGTACAATATGTGTAGCGTTTGTTTCAACATAAATATAGAGTTTTCACATAAGATAAACTTGGATGTTGTAGTAGATTATGGTTAAAATACGATAAAGTTATAACGAGTACAGTATAGAACACAGTACAAAAAAATTATAAAATTTATAGTTTCTGCCCAAAAGTCTGATTCGGTCTTTCTTCGTATGTTGCTAATTATTAAAACTGTGACTATGGAATATAAACTCTGATTATAACTTCAACGCGAGGTAGCAAATGAATAAGAAAAATTTCATGGGGTGGGTAACGCAGTACAAAACAGATAGTGCGTACAGTACACACCGGAAATCTGGTTTGTATTACGTGATCCACCCCATGAAATATTTTTATTCATTTTCTGCTTCACCTTGAAGTTATAAACAACATTTATATTCCATAGTCACAATTTTCATAACTTGCAACATAAAAAGAGAGACCGAATCAGATGTTCGGACACAACATAAAACATTTATAATTTTATACTGAACTGTATGCTGTACTGTATACTGTACTGTATACTGTACTGTATACTGTACTGTATACTGTACTGTATACTGTACTGTATACTGTATTGTATACTGTACTGTGTACTGTACTGTATACTGTATAGCATACTGTACTGTATACTGTATTCTATACTGCACTGTATACTGTACTGCATACTGTACTGTATATTGTATTGTATACTGTACTGTGTACTGTAATGTATACTGTACTGCATACTGTACTGTATACTGTACTGTACACTGTACTGTATACTGTACTTTTTACTGAACTGTGTACTGTACTGTGTACTGTACTGCATACTGTACTCTATACTGTATTGTATACTGTACTGTGTACTGTATATTGTATTGTATACTGTACTGTATACTGTACTGTATACTGTACTGTATACTGTACTGCATACTGTACTGTATAGTGTACTGTATGGTATACTGTTCTGCATAATGTATTGTATACTGTACTGCATACTGTACTGTGTAATGTACTGTATACTGTACTGCAGACTGTACTGTGTACTGTACTGTATACTGTACCGTATAATGTACTGTGTACTGTACTGTATACTGTACCGTATAATGTACTGTGTACTGTACTGTATACTGTACTGTATACTGTACTGTGTACTGTACTGTATACTGTACTCGTTTAAACTTTAGTTCATTTAAACCACAATCTACTACAACATCGATTTTAATCATATGTGAAAACTCTATAGTTAAGTTGAAACACACGCTGTGCACATTATAGAAATCTCCCTGAGGATGGCCTCTTCATTCAGGCCTAAACATTTCGGAGAACTAGCCAACAAATTGAATAATACAATGCGACAAGAAGTTGGTAATGATTCTTTGTTCATATAGTATTAAATTTTATTTTCGCATAATTATTGAGACAATTAAGCCCTTCAACTATACGCCGATACATTAGTCTAATGAAAACATCTTTAATACTCCAGTGTACCAGTATTGTGTTTGATATTCTTTTTATTGTAATAGCTTGATAGGAACGTCATTATTATGGATACTGAAATTAAGATTTTTCCGCTTAATTTGTGAATTTATATAATGAAGTAAACATTTCTGTTATTAAGTTCGAAACTGTTTTACTAAAAATCCTTGCTTTTCCATGCTGACTGTATGTAGGCGTATGCAAATATTCTTAGATACGCAAAAGCAGAGGGTTATGTCTTGCGACGTTTTAAAGAGAGAACAAAAGCGACACACACTGCGGTCACGAAAGGCGATGTAACATGAGTGACAAGACCATATATATATATATATATATATATATATAAAAATTGAAACAACGTTAGAACTTGCGACGTCACTAGCCAGGGCTAATCGCGTGGGGGAAAATTTTCACAGAAACTGTGTTAATTACACCTTATTTT
>Ga0209628_10003403_pt1 | contig 11148 bp, 11 predicted proteins | sample TergutCu122P4_FD_187285 | JGI IMG/M metagenome (GOLD analysis project Ga0209628, IMG submission 187285) | Cubitermes ugandensis P4 segment gut microbial communities from Kakamega Forest, Kenya - Cu122 P4 (SPAdes) (version 2) | ecosystem: Host-associated > Arthropoda: Insects > Digestive system...
GTAGATGTGGTAGAATTTTTTGCTGGCTTTCATCGTGATGTTGCCTTCCAACACGGCGAAGTCGTTGTAATTTTCTCTAACATTGGGGAGTTTGGGGAATGTGGCAACATCGTTTTTCAGAGCAATGTAAATATTTTTTACACCACTCATGTTGTTGCCGCAGTTAGCCGCCATATTCAAGTCTTCCAGTTCCAGTGAACAAATTATATCTGTATCTTCCATATTGTAAAATGATTAAGGGTTAATGATGTATTGATTAGTCTTCGGGTTCCGGTTCGGGTGGTGTAACGGGTGTAGCGGTAAGGCTCTCTTTTGAAGTCCACACCATTGCGTTGCAGGCAAATCCTACGGCTTCCCACCAGTGAATCAAAAATTTAACTTCTCTGTCCACTTTTTGAACGTCAATGTGGACTTTATCCAAGTCGCGTTTGCGAAGGTGCAAAATGTTTTCTTTCAACGTGGTAAAGATGTCGTTAGTGCCATTCATAGAGGGCAGGCCCACCACAACGTGTTCGGTAAAATCAATATCCGAATTGATTTTGTTTGCGCCGTCAATGAAGTAGTAGCCGTTTGCGCGTTTGGCTGATTTGAATGCTCTTACCCATTTTTGAGCCACAAAGTGAATGAGTTTTTTGCCTGTGTAGAGTTCGGAGATTTTTTTATCGTAAAACTCAAGTTGGTCAAAAATGGTGCTTTCATCAAGCGTTCCCATTCCCTCTATCACGTTTATAGGGTATTCGGTGTGTTTTGCACCTTTAACAAGTTGCTTTTTCAAGCCGTTCATACTGTTGATGGGCTGTCCGGAAACCCCTGTTTGAGGTTCTTTCCATTCGCCTTTATACACGCCGTTTAACTCCTTGTCTTCAATGGCTTGATTCATCAAATATTCTTCCAACATGTACTTTGTAATTGGCCAGTTTTCTATAGTACGGCTTGAATCGCCTGCAAGAAAACCCAGCCAACTGCTTTCAATGTCGGTCGGGAAAAATTTGTAGTCAATCTTGATGGGCTTCAGTTCGATGGGGTTGGGTATGAATTTAACCGCTCCCCGTGGGGTAAAATCACGCTGAAACGCTTGCAATACCGGCTGAAACAAGGGATTTGCCAATTTGAAAATGGTATCGTTAGTAGGTATTGATGTGGCGTATTGCAGCGTTTCGCTGGGTTGCATAAAGGCACGTTTGAGGCGCGTAAGGTTTTGCCCGGCGTCCTCATAGTAACGTCCGTATTCTTCTAAAATCTGCTCAATAGTTAATTCTGCCATGATGTTAATTTTTTAAGTGTTAAACTACTACGTTAATTTCTTGGTAATACTTGTTGTTTTTTTGCCAGTCGACAAAGGTTTCAATAGTGGTGGTTTTCGGGTCGTTTCCTTCCACTTTCACAGTGGTTCCAGAAAGTTTGGAAACAATACCGTCGATGGTGTTGTACTTGGTTTGCAGTTCTGCAAAAGAGTTTTGAAGGGTTTCTTTCTCTTTTTGGGCTGCCACAAAAGCGGTTTGCAAATCGGAAAACTCCTTTAAGGATTTTTCGATTGCGGACAGTTGCGCATCGGAAAGGGTTACACCCTTCTCCTTGTTGTAGGCTTCATCTGCAAGGCTGGCAGCTAAACAGAGAAACGGAAAAAGATTTTTCATAGGCGTTTGGGGTCTAAGCAGGCAATTCAATCTATGGAGATTATCCGGCATATTCCGAATGCTGAGTATATTATTACATCGCATTGGGAATTTGCGGATTACAAAACAGCGGTAGAAGTTGAAGAAAAAGTAAAAAAACTTAATGAAAAACTATTATTACAAGAGTAAAATGTTATGCAAACTCAAAAGAAAGGAACCCCGAAAATAGATTACAGAAAAATAATTTAAAAAAGTGTAAAACAGTTTTATAATATCAATTGTTTTCAATGTAGGGGAAAGGATATTGCATGGGGATTAAATTCCTACATTGACGAAGCAAAATTTTTAATAAACAGCAATTGCCTTGAAGATGCACTAATTATTTTGCTTGTTATTATGAAAGAGATAGGGGATTGCTATGAAGAAAGTAATGACTATGACGGTGACTTGGGTGCTGTTTGTCATGAGGCGGAAACTCTAATAACTGAAATGGTCAAAGCCGGATTGTCGGAAGATTTGTTGAAGGTTTTGACAAGTGAAATAGGTGAGTTGATAAAAAACAACAATTATGATAATTATTGGTTAGCCGATTTGTATCAATTACTTATCCTTGTAAGTTCTCAAACATCAGATTATGACACAGCTATTCAAATTTTAGATAATACATTATCTAAAGAACCCAATTCATTTCGTACCGATTCATTGGTAAAGTCAAAAATTGAACTTTTAGAAAAAGCAGGAAAAAAAGCCATAAAAAAATAATTGAAATTGATTGTTGTTTACGTTTATGACTAAATCCCTCTCTATGCCCACCTTATCCGCCCCCCAAATCCGCGAATTAGACCAATTTACTATCGAAAATGAGCCCATTACCTCCATTGATTTAATGGAGCGGGCTGCCTCCTCGTGCGTGGATTATTTACTTAACAATGAAAAATTTATTGCGGGTAAAACCATCAAAGTTTTTGCCGGACAAGGCAATAACGGCGGCGATGGCTTGGTAATGGCTCGCCACCTCGCAGAAAAAGGATATCAGGTTTCTGTTTACCGTGTTCAAACGGCGAACAAACCTACGGATGATTTTTTGCAAAATCTGCAAAGATTGCAAAATCAGAGAAAAGTATTTATTGCTAATATTGCTCATTCCAACAGTTTTCCAAATATTGATGGAAATGATGCCGTGATTGATACGTTGTTCGGTTCTAGTCTCACTCGAAAAGTGGAAGGAGTTATGGCAGAACTCATTGCATTCATCAATAAGCAATCGAAAATGACCATCGCTATTGATATTCCATCGGGAATGTTTTGTGATAAAACAAGTGAAGATAACGAAAATGCTATCATTAAAGCGCATTTTACGTTGTCGTTTTTTCAATCTCTGCAACGGTGTATAAATTCGGTGTACTCATAGTAAAATTTTAGTGTATTTTTTGAAGTGATTAAGTGTTTGGTTTTTAGTTTTTTAATTCCGTTTTTTTGCAAAAAAAACGGATAATTCTACAAGGTAGCCGCCTCACGCCCTACCCCAAAAGGTTATAACCACATCAATTTTACAAGGAAATATGAATTTGATTACAACCTTTTCGGCGCGTCTAGGCGGCGTGCAGTTACTCTTCTGCACAATTGGGCAAGTTCCAAGACAATAATAATAAAGGTAGGTGATTATGAAAGAAATATTTTATATTCTTTGTTACAAGACACTTTTTCTCAATTCTTCCATTGTTTTCTGCACTAACATTCCTACTGGAATATCCAAAACTGTTTTTGCTCCAACTTCGCCTTTCAAATACAACCTATGGGCAGCACGTGCGTAGGCAACCATCACATTGGCAGTAAACTCCGGATTACTTCCTAATTGAAGAGAAAACTCCATGCATTGCTTGTGTATGTTATCACTTCCGGTTGTTCCCGTTCTGAAAGTAAAACCTCCATGAGGCATTTGGATATGTTTTGTGTTAAACTCTTTTTCAGATATAAAATGGACAAAAGTATCATAATCACAAAAATAGTGTGGCATTGTTTTTATGGTTTGTTCGATATACTGAAAATCTGCATCTTGTTCTACAACAACGAAACATTCTCTGATATGCTTTTGCCGTATGGTTAGTTTGGGATTATTTCCCTTTCGTACCTCAGCCATAGCATCCTCCACAGGAATTGTATATTGAACTGCAAATTTCACACCTTTAATTCTGCGAATCACATCGGAATGCCCTTGACTAACACCTTTCCCCCAAAAAGTATAATCACAACCATTTGGTATACATGACATTCCCAAAACACGCAACAAAGAGAATAAACCCGGATCCCAACCGGTAGAAATAATACTTACCTTTTTTGATTTTTTAGCATTATCATCCACTGCTGCAAAATATTCAGGTATTCGTGCGTGAGTATCAAAACTATCCACACAATTAAATAGTGTGGATAGGTAAGGCGTTTGTTCCGGCAAATCGGTAGCAGAGCCTCCGCAAAGCATCATCACATCAATGGATGGTATATGTTTCTCAACTTCTTCAAATTTATAAACTTTAACTCCGGAGGTTACAGGGATAATCTCTATCGGATTTCTGCGGGTGAAAATTGCAACAAGTTCCATATCATCGTTTTGACTTATTGCATACTCTACGCCACGACCTACGTTTCCATAACCGGCAATGGCTAATTTAATTTTTTGCATAACTTTTATTTTTTTGCACACAGACACTTCGACTTCGCTCAGTACAGGTGATACTGATTAAACAGATTAACGCAGATTTTATTTTATTGTTTGCATCAATTCATTTTTTTAATAAAATATACCAACAAAAACTATTATTTCGCCGCATGAATATATCTACTATCGAATTTCTTGGCACAATAATCGGCTTGGTGTACATTTTTTTAGAATATCGTGCCTCGTGGTGGCTTTGGATTGCCGGAACGGCCATGTCGCTGTTTTATATCTATATTTTTTATTATGAAGATTGCTATGCTTGGGCGCTGATATATGTTTATTATTTGGGAGCCAACATTTACGGAATCATGGCTTGGAAAAAAAACAGTAATAAAAGTCCATATTCGGGAATTTCGAATCTCCCCAAAAAATATTATCCGCTATTAAGTATCATAATTGTTTTTTTTTCTTTTTTCCTCTATTTTATTTTAAAAAAATTTACAGATACCCGTATTCCCGTAAGCGAATCGTTTTCAACAGCATTAAGTATTATTGGTATGTGGCTTTTAGCAAAAAAATACCTGCAACACTGGAATGTTTGGATGGTGGTAAACCCTATTACAGTTTTGGGTAGCCTCTACTTAGGGCTTTATTTCTCAGCCGCTCTTTTTGCCGTTTACTCTGTAATCTCCGTAATGGGATTTGTTCGTTGGCGCCAATCTATTTGAATGAGTGACTAATTAATTACTCCTCCTCTTTGATACTATCAAAGCTCCTTGGCCTTGATTTTTATTCTCACGCTTGGAATTCTCAAAATTTCATATACTTTTGCACCCTAAAAATCAAAAAAATGGAACATACGGCTTTAGTAGAAAAAGTAATCTCAATTATTGACCAAATTCGTCCTTATTTACAACAAGATGGAGGCGATATTCAATTTGTAGAATTAACCCCTGAAAATATGGTGCGCGTGCAACTTCGCGGCGCTTGCGGTAGCTGTCCGCATGCAAAAGTTACCCTCAAGCACATGGTAGAAGCCACCATTATGGAACACTGTCCTGAAATAAAGGGAGTTGAAGATGTTAAGTTAATGTAAAATTAAATTATGGGCTTAAAATGTGGAATCATTGGGCTAACCAATAGCGGGAAAACAACTTTATTTAATTGCATTTCTAATACAAAAGCGGCAATTACCGATTTTGCGTATAGCACAAATAAGTCGAATATTGGCGTTTGTAACGTGCCTGACCCAAGATTGGAACATATCAATACTTTCATTAAGGCGGAGCGGTTGGTATATGCTACGATGGATATTGTAGATATTCCGGGTTTGGCAAAAGGCGCTTCGCAAGGTGAAGGCATCGGAAATACGTTTTTGGCAGATGTCCGCTTGTGCGATGCTTTGATTCACGTGTTGCGATGCTTCGATAACCCGAACTTGCCTCACGTGGAAGGCTCCATTGACCCTGTTCGTGATATTGAAATCATTGACTTTGAGTTGCAAATAAAAGACTTGGAGCAAATTGAACGAAAAATGGTGAAAGTGGAAAAAGCCGCGAAAGTGGGCGAAAAAAACGCCAAACATGATTACGAGACGCTTGAAAAATACAAAAAACATATCGAAAATTTCCAGAATGTAAGTACATTAGAAGTTACTCCGGAAGAACATGCCGTGGTTGCCGACTTGCTTTTGCTTACTGAAAAACAGCAACTTTTTGTGTGTAATGTAAACGAAGGAGATGCGGTGACCGGAAATAAATATGTAGAACAAGTACAAGAATATCTGAAAGATAAAAACGCAGAGATGTTAGTTATTGCCGGAAAAATAGAATCTGAAATTGCAGAGTTGGACGAAGAAGAAGAACGCATACTTTTCTTGCAAGATGTAGGATTAAGCGAAGCTGGCGTACGCAAAGTAATTCGAGCAGCTTATAAACTTCTGAATCTCATCTCATTTTTTACGGTAGGCGGAAAAGAAAACCGTGCATGGACAATAAAAAAAGGAATGTTGGCGCCACAAGCTGCCGGAGCTATTCACAGCGATTTGGAACGCGGATTTATTCGCGCCGAAGTTATTAAATATGACGACTTAAAGGTGTTTGGTTCGGAACTGAAATGCAAAGAAGCCGGAAAACTTTCCGTAGAAGGAAAAACGTATCAGGTGCAAGACGGGGATATTTTACATATAAGATTTAATGTTTAAAATACAAAAAACTTTACGCTCACTTCTTTTCGTGTAAACAAAATGTGGCATGCTGCTATAATGTGGATAATTTTAAATCCTTAATCACTTCTGCTGCCATAAAACACCCAAAAATAGCGGGCATATAAGAAGTAGTTCCCACTACCGACAATTTATTGATATCGGGATTCGGGTCAAGTTCAATGGCATTTTCGGGTACAATTTCCGGAGAGAACACCGCTTTGAAGCCACTTTTTACTCCCAAACGATGCAACCGTTTACGCAGTGCGTGCGCCAAACGACATTGATAAGTTTTCTTTATATCCACTACTTTAACAAGCGAGGGTTCTTTTTTTCCGCCGGCACCCATGGCAGAAATTACGCGAAAGTTTTTCTGTAGAGCAAAGTAAATCAAATACACTTTGGGGGCTAACGAATCTATGGCATCAATCACATAATCATAATGGGCACGCGACAATAGGATTTCTGTACCTTCATCGCGCACAAACTCTTGAATAACATGCAATTTTATTTCCGGATTGATTTGGCGTAACCGCTCTGCCATCACATCGGCTTTGGGTCGTTTTAATGTATTTTCTAATGCTAACAATTGCCGGTTAAAGTTGGAGTATTCTACTACATCAGCATCCACAATGGTCATTTCTCCAATTCCGGCGCGGCAAAGTTGCTCAGCACAATAGGCACCAACTCCGCCTAAACCAACAACCAACACGTGGGCGCGTTGCAATTTTTTAATCGCCTCTTTTCCTATTAATAATTCGGAACGGATTTGCTTTTCTTTGTTCACAACACCGCCCTAATCTTATTTTCAAGTTCCAAAGCAAGCTCCGGATTATCAAAAAGCATCTGTTTTACGGCATCGCGGCCTTGCCCGAGTTTGGTGTCTTCGTAGGAGAACCATGAGCCCGATTTCTTGATGATATTTTTATCCACGCCGATGTCAATAATTTCGCCTATTTTTGAGATCCCTTCGCCAAAAAGGATGTCAAATTCTGCAAAGCGGAACGGAGGCGCTACTTTGTTTTTCACTACTTTCACTTTTACGCGGTTTCCGGACGCCACATCGCCATCTTTAATTTGAGAAGAGCGACGAATATCAATGCGCACGGAAGCATAGAATTTCAATGCGTTTCCGCCGGTAGTAACTTCGGGACTGCCAAACATTACGCCTATCTTTTCACGAAGTTGGTTAATAAAAATGCAACAACATCCTGTTTTGCTTACGGTTGCCGTTAGTTTTCGTAGTGCTTGTGACATTAAACGCGCTTGCAATCCCACTTTATTATCACCCATATCGCCTTCAATTTCGTTTTTTGGGGTTAGGGCGGCAACAGAGTCAATTACAATAATGTCAATGGCGCCGGAGCGAATAAGATTGTCGGCAATTTCCAGTGCTTGTTCACCATTATCGGGCTGTGCTACTAATAGTTCTGCGATATTTACACCCAATTTTTCGGCATAAAATCTATCAAATGCATGTTCGGCATCAATAAAAGCGGCGATTCCACCGTTGCGTTGCGCTTCGGCAATAGCATGAATTGCCAGGGTGGTCTTTCCCGATGATTCGGGACCAAAGATTTCGATAATTCTACCTTTGGGCAATCCGCCTACGCCAAGCGCGGCATCTAATCCTATAGAGCCGGTAGAGATTACTTCGATGTTCTCGGCAGGTTTTTCGCCTAATTTCATAATAGCGCCTTTTCCAAAGGTCTTTTCCAATTTTTCCAACGTTGAGTTGAGTACTTTGAGTTTGTCAAGGTTCATTTTTTCCTTTTCCATACAGTATTTTTTTAGTAAAACATTACACGATACAACAATTTTCGGTTGTACATTTACGACCGCAAATATACAACCGAAAAAAGGATTTGTCAAGGGGGCAAGTGATTTTTTTTTAAGCTCTTTTTATGTCTTGACATCATGCAATTTATGTCTTAATGGGAAAACAAAAAGAGCAGACTGTTTTAAAAGCTAAAATTCTTTAACCAACAAAATATGGAGAAAATATAATCGTTTACTAAGCTATCAAAATCTAGTCGCTATGCGTACATTCACGTTTATTTCTTGCGTTCTTCTTTTGTTCATTTTCTCGCGAAATGATATTTACTCTCAGAACAATAACTTTACTATTATCGGAAATATTATTGAAAACCAAACTAATACCCCACTTTTTTATGTTAATGTTGGTTTGCTAAATGAGATGGACAGTACCGTAGTACACTCTACTACAACCGATAAAGATGGTTCCTTTAAATTTCAGAACGTTAAAGCCGGAAATTACATGATAAAAACTTCCTATATTGGATTCGACATTTATCAACAACTAGTATCTGCAAATGGTGAAAATAAAGAAATAATCATTGCCCCCATTTTATTAAAACCTACAACTACTGAATTGCAGGGGATTACGATTTCTACTACAAAACCCGTGTATATGAACGATGGCGAAAAAATTCTATATAATGTATCTGAAGACCCAAGCGTGCAGACCGGTACGGTTGCCGATGCGCTGCAAAATGCCCCCGGCGTGGAAGTGGATATTGAAGGAAATATTACACTAAGAGGTGTTTCCAGTGTTGCAATATGGATTAATGACAGACCCTCAAAATTAAAGGCAGAAAATTTAAAAACGTATATCCAACAACTTCCTGCAAATTCTGTAGAGCGCATAGAAGTAATTAACAACCCATCAGCCAGATATACAGCGGAAGGAACAGGTGGAGTTATTAATATCGTTACAAAATCTAACATTAAAAAAAACAGTTTTTTGAGTTTTGGCATTAACGGTTCAACAAGACCTATGGCGAGCCCATGGATTTCATATATGTATTCTAATGAGAAATTTTCTATAAACATCTATGCAAGTGGATATTATAATCGCTGGAAAAACAAGGAAAATGGTTATTCCATCATACTGAATGATGATTTTGATACCACCAGCTATCGAAAATATACAAGCAGTTTTGTTAATCATTATCTCACAATGGGGACTTATTTTAATGCTGCTTATAAACTGGATTCACTAAAAACCATATCCATTTCCGGGGGAATTTGGAGCAGCCCTTTTGAAAAAAACATAAATAACAAAAATTATTTATACAGAGAATATATCGAAAATAAAGGGGTTTATGATTATTCGGAAAATACTCAAGGGAACGAATCTTACATTAATGGAGATTTTGAAATTGAATATGAACATAATTTTAATGAAGACGGACATTCGATTGTCGCAAATATTGGTGCTGATATTTGTAAAACTAATGCGAATCATTCTTATAACAGGGCGTTTACTCATTATCCTGATTTGAAAAAGAACTATAAAACACTTAATGTTGAGAGAGATTATAATATAGCCACTTCGTTGGATTATACTTTGCCATATCATGAGGATGGTGTAATTGAGATAGGAGTAAGTAGTGAATTTGACATTGAAGATTATTATTGGAGAACGGATACACTATCGCGTTTTAACTCAGATGTTTATAATTTAGACTCTTTGCGGTTTCAAATTCATAAAGGAAAAAATACCGATATTGATGCTTATGTTACTATTGAACATGAATTTGGAAATTTTACTATAAAAGGTGGTTTAAGAGCGCAATACCGTTATTTTGATTTTAAGACTATTAATCAACCTGAACATGACGGCAAAAAGGATTATTTTGGACTTTTCCCTTCGTTGCATGTAAGCTATTCCACAAAAAAGAAGCATAATTTTAATTTAAGTTACACCCGTAGAGTTAGATACCCGTGGAACCGGCAACTTAATACATTCAAAAAATATGACGAAGATAGTTTTGAAACCGGAAATAAAAATCTGCGCCCCACTTTTACAAATTCTGTTGAAGCAGGTTGGACGAAATATTTTGATAAGTTTGGCTCTGTTGGGTTATCTGCTTATTTTAGAAATAACAAAGATGAAAGAAATGGATTTACGGATGTTATGTATAGTGATGTATTTCAACAATACGTAACTTATTTTTCCTATATAAACTCAGGAAAATCTCGTCAATATGGAGGCGACTTGAATGTGACGTACAAACTTAAAGCATTCATGAATATTCGTTTCACTGCCGGTATATATCAATATCACAATGAAACACTTTTTAGAGACGAAGAATTAGTGATTACTAATAGTTTATGTTACAATTTTCGATTAAATTTTTGGGCGAAGTTATGGAAATTTTTAGAAGTTAATACCTCTGCGTATTATCGCTCTAAAACCAAATCGGTGTATTCTGAATATGAGCCAACTTACGCAATTAACTGCGGCTTACGTTCAGATTTTTGGAAGAAAAAAATCTCTGTTTTTCTGAATATGCAGGATATTTTTAACTGGGGCAAGCAACGAAATAATAATACCAACCCTTACTATATGGCTTATACCTCAAAAAAATATAACAGCCGCTATATCAGTGCCGGCATAACTTTTAGGTTTGGAAAAATTGAGATGGAAAGCCAAGCGAGAACAGGCGGAAATACGGAGTAAAAATGAATCATAAATAAAGTGCTACACCTATTCCGCCGTGTAAAAAATCATAATAGGGATATTCAGTAAATAAAAGAAAAACAGTCAAATGATAAAACAGTTTAGGCTGTTTTTCTTTTTATAAGATATTTTTTCAAGTTTAGCCTTTCTTTTTTGTTGTTTTTCCGACGAACACTCAATGGATTTT
>Ga0209628_10003404_pt1 | contig 11145 bp, 11 predicted proteins | sample TergutCu122P4_FD_187285 | JGI IMG/M metagenome (GOLD analysis project Ga0209628, IMG submission 187285) | Cubitermes ugandensis P4 segment gut microbial communities from Kakamega Forest, Kenya - Cu122 P4 (SPAdes) (version 2) | ecosystem: Host-associated > Arthropoda: Insects > Digestive system...
TCGAGCACAATGTGACGCTGCTCCGCCATCTGGCGGAACTGGCGGTTGATGATTTGCCGTTGCTGGCCGGCCTGTCGCGCAAATCCATGCTCGGCGAGTTGACCGGTCGGCCGGTTGGCGAGCGCCTGCCGGCCAGCGTTGCGGCGGCTGTGCTGGCCGCGGATAAGGGTGCGCAAATTCTGCGCGTGCATGATGTCGCTGCGACCCGCGATGGCCTGGCCATCTGGGCGGCGATTGAACAAGGAGACTGACGATGACCAGAAAATACTTCGGCACCGATGGCGTGCGCGGACGAGTCGGCGAAACGCCGATCACGCCGGATTTCGTCATGCGCCTGGGGCATGCCGCCGGCCGGGTATTGCTCGGCAAATACCCGATGCCGGCCGGCGAGCGGCCACAGGTGCTGATCGGCAAGGACACCCGGCTTTCCGGCTACATGCTGGAATCGGCGCTGGAAGCCGGATTCTCGGCGGCCGGCGTCGATGTCAGCCTGGTCGGGCCGCTGCCGACGCCGGCGGTCGCCTATTTGACGCGGGCCTGGCGCTTGCAGGCGGGTATCGTCATTTCCGCCTCGCACAATCCCTATTACGACAATGGGATCAAATTCTTTTCCGTTCAAGGGACGAAATTGCCCGATGAGGTCGAAGCGGCGATCGAGGCCGAAATCGATCAGCCCATCACCTGCGTGTCGGCCGCCGAACTGGGGCGGGTGCGCCGCATCGAGGATGCGCGCGGCCGCTACATCGAATTTTGCAAGAGCACTTTCCCCAACGATCTCGACCTGCGCGGCCTGAAAATCGTCGTCGACTGCGCCCACGGCGCGGCCTATCACACGGCGCCCAGCGTGTTTCATGAACTCGGCGCCGAGGTCGTCAGCATCGGCGTGCAGCCCAACGGCCTCAACATCAACGACGGCGTCGGCGCCACCGCGCCGACAGCCTTGGCGCAAACCGTCGTCGAACATGGGGCCGATCTCGGCGTGGCGCTCGATGGCGATGCCGACCGCATCCAGATGATCGACGCCGAAGGCAATCTTTATGACGGAGACCAGTTGCTCTATGCCATCGTCAAGAGCCGCGCCCGACTGGCCCCGGTCAAGGGCGTGGCCGGCACGCTGATGAGCAATCTCGCGCTCGAACACGCGCTGGCCCGGATGGGCGTACCGTTTGGCCGGGCGGCGGTCGGCGACCGCTACGTGGTCGAAATGCTCCACGAAAAAGGCTGGCTGTACGGCGGCGAAAATTCCGGCCACATTCTCGCTCTCGACCGCCATACCACCGGTGACGGTACGATTGCCGCATTGCAGGTGCTGGCCGCGCTGCGCGAAGCCGGCGGCGATCTGCGCTCACTGCTCGGCGAACTGATCCTCTATCCGCAGAAACTCATCAACGTGCCGATCAAGAAGGGCTTTCCCTGGAAAACCGATGCCCGCATCGCCGCCGGATTGGCCACGGTGGAACAGCGGATGAACGGCCGCGGCCGGGTGCTGTTGCGCGCTTCCGGCACCGAACCGCTGCTGCGCGTGATGGTGGAGGGCGAGGATGCCGCCGAGGTTGCGGCGATGGCCGAGCAGCTTGCCGATGTCGTGCGTGCGGCGGTGGGCGGATAACGCCTGCGGCCCGCATCAACCTTGACCGGCGGCGTGCGTCATCGCTATACTCCCCCGGTTTTTCGCCAACCGAATGGTCATTCCCATGCGTAAAAAGCTCGTCGCCGGAAACTGGAAAATGCACGGCAGTCTCTCGCGCAATGCCGCGTTGCTGGCGCCGATCCGGGCGGCAGCCGAGGGTTTGGCTTGCGATGTCGTCGTTTGCGCGCCCTTTCCCTATCTCGCTCAGATTCAATCCGTGCTGACTGGCTCGAAAGTGGCCTGGGGCGCGCAGACGCTCAGCGAACACGCCCAGGGCGCCTATACCGGTGAGGTGTCGGCGGCGATGCTGGGCGAGTTCGGTTGCCGTTACGCGCTGGTCGGGCATTCCGAGCGGCGCAGCCTGTTCGGCGAAAGCGATGCGGCGGTGGCGGCAAAGTTTGCCGCGGCGCAGGCGGCCGGTATCCGGCCGGTGCTTTGTCTGGGCGAGACCCTGGCCGAGCGCGAGGCCGGGCAGACTCTGGCGGTGGTCGGCAGGCAATTGGCCGCCGTCGTCGAGCGGGTCGGGATTCAGGCCATGCGCGCGGCCTTGCTGGCCTATGAGCCGGTGTGGGCGATTGGCACCGGCGTCACGGCCTCGCCGGCGCAGGCGCAGGAGGTGCATGCGGCCATCCGGGCGCGGCTGGCGGAACAGGATGCGGCTATCGCCAACGAGATGCGCATCCTCTATGGCGGCAGCGTCAAACCGGCGGGAGCGAGGGAGTTGTTCGCGCAGGCCGACATCGACGGCGGTTTGATCGGTGGCGCGGCGCTGGTGGCGGATGATTTTCTGGCGATTTGCCAGGCGGCAAGTCAATAAGTAAACCGAACAGGCAAAAGCAATGAACTGGTTTTTTTCTCTGGTACTGACGGTGCACATTCTGGTGGCGCTGTCGATCATCGGGCTGGTGCTGATGCAGCATGGCAAGGGGGCCGACATGGGAGCGGCTTTCGGCAGCGGCGCTTCCGGCAGCCTGTTCGGGGCGACCGGCTCGGCGAATTTCCTCAGCCGCACGACGGGCATCCTGGCGGCGGTGTTTTTCGCCACCAGCCTGACGCTGGCCCATCTGGCCTCGACCAAGGAAAAAACGACTGGCAGCCTGATGCAGGACACAGTACAATCGCAACCTGTTTCACCGCCCGCCGAGGCGGACTCAAAAGCGCCGCAGGCGCCCGCTGAGACAGACTCCAAGGCAAACGATATTCCGAAGTGATGCAAGATCCCTATCCGGCAACAGGTCCTCGCCGGGCAGGACAAGAGATGTAGCAGTAGTGCCGACGTGGTGAAATTGGTAGACACGCTATCTTGAGGGGGTAGTGGCGTAAGCTGTGCGAGTTCGAGTCTCGCCGTCGGCACCAGTAGTGGCAGCAACAGGGCAGCGGCCTGCGGACGCTGTTTCTCGACGCAAAATCTGGATATTGGCGGGGGCTGATGGAAAACTACTTTCCGATCCTGATGTTTGTTCTGGTGGGGATCGCGATGAGCGTACTGATCGTCGTGATGGGATCTCTGCTGGGGCCTCACAAGCCTGACCCCGAGAAGCTCTCTCCCTACGAGTGCGGCTTCGAGGCATTCGAGGATGCGCGCATGAAATTCGATGTGCGCTACTACCTGATTGCCATCCTCTTCATTCTGTTCGATCTGGAAATCGCCTTCCTCTTCCCGTGGGCGACGATTTTCAAGGATATCGTGGCGAGCGAGTCGATCCGCTTGTTCGGCTTCATCGAAATGCTCGTCTTCGTTGCCATTCTGGTCGTCGGCTATATCTACGCCTGGGCCAGGGGCGCGCTGGAGTGGGATTAGGGACTAGGAATCGGGCCAATGGCGATCGAAGGCATTCTGCAAGAAGGTTTTGTCACCACCACGGCTGACAAGCTGATCAATTATGTGCGCACCGGTTCGATGTGGCCGGTCACTTTCGGCCTGGCCTGTTGCGCGGTCGAAATGATCCACGCCGGCGTGGCGCGCTATGACCTCGATCGTTTTGGCATCGTCTTCCGCGCCAGTCCGCGCCAGTCGGACGTGATGATCGTCGCCGGCACGCTGACCAACAAGATGGCGCCGGCTTTGCGCAAAGTCTACGACCAGATGCCCGAGCCGCGCTGGGTCATTTCCATGGGGTCGTGCGCCAATGGCGGCGGTTATTACCACTACGCCTATTCCGTGGTGCGCGGTTGTGACCGCATCGTTCCCGTCGATATCTATGTTCCGGGCTGTCCGCCGACGGCCGAGGCGCTGATTTACGGCCTCCTCCAGTTGCAGAACAAGATTCGCCGCACCAATACCATTGCTCGTTAATCGCCGAGGCTGATCCGATATGTCCGCCAAGCTGGAAAAGCTCAGTCAAAATCTGCAAAAGCATTTTGGCGACAAGCTGCAATCGCTCAAGCTCGCCTTGGGTGAAGTCACCATCGAAGTCGCCGCCGCCGACTATCTGGCGGTGATGACCCAATTGCGCGACGAACCGGATCTGGGTTTCGAGGAAATCACCGATCTCTGCGGCGTCGATTACTCCACCTATGGCGATGGCGCCTGGCAGGGCAAGCGTTTTGCCGCGGTATCGCACATCATCTCCATCGCCAACAATTGGCGTTTGCGCGTCCGCGTCTTTGCCGAGGATGACGAGTTTCCCGCCGTCGATTCGGTGACCGGCGTCTGGAAGAGCGCCAATTGGTTCGAGCGCGAGGCTTTCGATCTCTACGGCATCGCCTTCGTCGGCCATGACGACCTGCGCCGCATCCTGACCGATTATGGCTTCATCGGCCATCCCTTCCGCAAGGACTTCCCGATTTCCGGCCATGTCGAGATGCGTTATGACCCCGATCAAAGACGGGTCATCTACCAGCCGGTGACCATCGAACCGCGCGAAAACACCCCGCGCATCCTGCGCGAAGACAGCTACGGAGATTCGGCACATGGCTGATATTCGTAATTTCACCCTGAACTTCGGCCCGCAGCACCCGGCCGCGCACGGCGTGCTGCGTCTGGTGCTGGAGCTGGACGGCGAGGTCGTGCAACGCGCCGACCCGCATATCGGCCTCTTGCACCGCGCCACCGAAAAACTGGCGGAAACCCGCACCTGGGTTCAGGCCATGCCCTACATGGACCGCCTCGACTACGTTTCGATGATGTGCAACGAGCACGCCTACTGCCTGGCGAGCGAGAAGCTCCTGGGCATCGAGGTGCCGGAGCGCGGCAAGTACATCCGCACGATGTTCGACGAAGTCACCCGCATCCTCAATCATCTGCTGTGGATCGGCTGCCATGCTCTCGACGTCGGCGCCATGACCATGACGCTCTATTCCTTCCGCGAGCGTGAGGATTTGATGGACGCCTATGAGGCAGTTTCCGGCGCCCGGATGCACGCTGCCTACTATCGTCCGGGCGGCGTCTACCGCGATTTGCCGGATCGCATGCCGCAATACCGCGAGTCGACCTGGTCCAACGCAGCCAAGGTGGCGCAGAGAAACGAAAACCGCAGCGGCAGCCTGCTCGATTTTCTGGAAGACTTCACCGACCGCTTCGTCAAACACCATGCCGAGTACCACACGCTCCTGACCGACAACCGGATCTGGAAGCAGCGCCTGGTCGACGTCGGCGTCGTTTCGCCCGAACGCGCCCTGCAAATGGGCTTCACCGGCGCCATGCTGCGCGGCTCTGGTTTCGCCTGGGATTTGCGCAAGAAACAGCCCTACGCCGCCTATGACAAGGTCGATTTCGACATCCCGGTTGGCGTCAACGGCGACAGTTACGACCGCTATCTGGTGCGCATGGAAGAGATGTTGCAGTCGAACCGCATCATCCGGCAGTGCATCGCCTGGCTGCGCAACAATCCCGGCCCGGTCATCACCGACAACTACAATGTCGCGCCGCCGCCGCGGGCCGACATGAAATCCAACATGGAAGAGCTGATTCACCACTTCAAGCTCTTTACCGAGGGCATCCACGTGCCGCCGGGCGAAGCCTACGCCGCGGTCGAGCACCCGAAGGGCGAGTTCGGCATCTATTTCATTTCCGATGGCGCCAACAAACCCTACCGCATGAAAATCCGCGCTCCGGGTTATGTGCACCTGGCAGCCATGGACGAAATGGCCCGTGGCCACATGCTCGCCGACGTTTCGGCGATCATCGGCTCCCAAGATGTCGTTTTTGGCGAGATTGACCGCTGATGTTTGCCGCCCAGACCCTCCAGAAATTCGCCCGCGAGGTCGCCAAGTACCCCGCCGATCAAAAACAGTCGGCCGTGATGGCCTGTCTGGCCCACGCCCAGGAAGAACAGGGCTGGCTGCCGACCGAGGCCATCGAAGCCGTCGCCGGCTATCTCGGCATGCCGCCCATCGCGGTCTGGGAGGTGGCGACCTTCTACAACATGTACGACCTGAAGCCGGTCGGCAAGTACAAGATCACGGTCTGCACCAACCTGCCCTGCGCCCTGTCCGGCGGCTATCACGCCGGCGAGTATTTGCAACAAAAGCTCGGCATCGGCTATGGCGAGACGACGCCGGACGGCAAGTTCACCTTGAAGGAAGGCGAATGCATGGGCGCCTGCGGCGATGCGCCGGTGTTCATCGTCAACAACCGTTCGATGTGCAGCCACATGCACCCGGAGCAGATCGACAAGCTGCTTGAGGAGTGCAAATAATGGCCCTGTTCGGTTCGATCAATGGCGTCCTGATGGCCGGGCTGGATGGCGACCGCGGCTGGCGTTTGCAGGATTACGTCGCCCGTGGCGGCTATGTCCAGTTGCGGCGCATTCTGGAAAGCAAGCAGGCGCCGGATGACGTCATCGCCGAAGTCAAGCAGTCGGCGCTGCGCGGCCGAGGCGGCGCGGGCTTTCCGACCGGCCTGAAGTGGTCTTTCATGCCGAAGTCCTTTCAGGGCGACAAATACGTGGTCTGCAATACCGACGAAGGCGAACCGGGCACCTTCAAGGACCGCGACATCATGGCCTGCAACCCGCATGCGGTCATCGAGGGCATGGCCATCGCCGCCTACGCGGTGGGGGCCAATCGCGGCTACAACTACATCCACGGCGAAATCTGGGAACTCTACCAGCGCTTCGAGGAAGCCCTGGACGAAGCCCGCGCTGCCGGCTTCATCGGCCAGAACATTCTCGGTTCCGGCTTCAATTTCGAATTGTTCGCCCACCACGGTTACGGCGCCTACATCTGTGGCGAAGAAACCGCGCTGCTCGAATCCATCGAGGGCAAGAAGGGCCAGCCGCGCTACAAGCCGCCATTCCCGGCCTCTTTTGGCCTGTATGGCAAACCGACCACGATCAACAATACGGAAACCTTCGCTGCCGTTCCCTTCATCCTGAAGATGGGCGGCGAGGCGTATCTCAATCTGGGCAAGCCGAACAACGGCGGCACCAAGCTGTTTTCGGTCTCCGGCCACGTCAATCGGCCGGGCAATTATGAAGTCCCGCTCGGCACCTCGTTCGCCACGCTGCTCGACATGTGCGGCGGCATGCGCGGCGGGCGCAAGCTGAAGGCCGTCATTCCCGGCGGCTCGTCGGCGCCGGTGCTGCCGGGCGAGATCATCATGGATTGCACCCTGGATTACGACGCGATCAGCAAGGCCGGTTCGATGCTCGGTTCCGGCGCGGTCATCGTCATGGACGAAACGGTGTGCATGGTCAAGGCGCTGGAGCGCCTGTCCTTCTTTTACCATGAAGAATCCTGCGGCCAATGCACGCCCTGCCGCGAAGGCACGGCCTGGATGTACAAAGTCATCCATCGCATCGAGAACGGGCAGGGCCGGCCGGAGGATCTCGATCTGCTGACCAGCATCCCGGCCAACATCGCCGGCCGCACCATCTGCGCATTGGGCGATGCGGCGGCTTTCCCGGTGCAGAGCTTCATCAAGCATTTCCGCAGCGAGTTCGAGCACCATATCGAACACAAATGCTGTCTGGTGCCCAGGGATGTGCAATGGGCGGGCAGCGGTTTCCACAGGATTCCGGCCTGACGGCCCGCAGTTTGGTAATGGAAGAATAGCGACATGCTGGAAATCGAAATCGACGGCAAACAAGCGCAAGTGCCCGACGGCAGCACGGTGATGGACGCCGCGCGGCAGCTCGGGGTCTATATCCCGCATTTCTGCTACCACAAGAAATTGTCGATCGCGGCCAACTGCCGGATGTGTCTGGTGCAGATCGAAAAAGCGCCGAAGCCCATGCCGGCCTGCGCCACGCCGGTGACCAACGGCATGAAGGTGTTCACGCATTCCGATCTGGCCGTCAAGGCGCAGAAGGGGGTGATGGAATTCCTGCTCATCAACCATCCGCTCGACTGCCCGATCTGCGACCAGGGCGGCGAGTGCCAGTTGCAGGACATGTCGGTCGGCTACGGTCCGATGAAGAGCCGCTACAGCGAAGAAAAGCACGTCGTCTTTCACAAGAACGTCGGGCCGCTGATTTCCATGGAGGAAATGAGCCGCTGCATCCACTGTACCCGTTGCGTCCGCTTTGGCCAGGAAATCGCCGGCATCATGGAACTCGGCATGGCCAACCGCAACATGCATTCCGAGATCACCACCTTCCTCGGTCGCAGCGTCGATTCCGAACTGTCGGGCAACCTGATCGACCTGTGTCCGGTCGGCGCGCTGACCTCGAAACCCTTCCGCTACACCGCCCGTTCCTGGGAATTGCAGCGGCGCAAGTCGGTCAGCCCGCACGATTCCGTCGGCGCCAATCTGGTCGTCCAGGTCAAGCACGACAACGTGATGCGCGTCTTGCCGCGCGAGAACGAAGCGGTCAATGAATGCTGGATCTCGGACAAGGAGCGTTTCTCCTATCAGGCACTGAATTCCGACGAGCGCCTGACCCGGCCGATGGTCAAGCAGGGCGGCGAGTGGCGCGAGGTTGACTGGAACGTGGCGCTCGATTATGTCGCTCACGGCCTCAAGGATGTCGCCCGCGAGCATGGCGGCGACGCCCTGGCGGCGCTGGCGGCCCAGTCCTGCACGGTCGAGGAATTGTTCCTGTTGAACAAGATCATGCGCGGTTTGGGCAGTGGCAATATCGACTTCCGCGCGCGCCAGAGCGATTTTTCTGCCGATGGCAAGCGCGCCGGCGCGCCGTGGCTTGGCTTGCGTCTCGCGGAAATCCAGAATCTCGACGCGGCGCTGGTGGTCGGCTCCTTCCTGCGCAAGGATCATCCGCTGATCGCCCAGCGCCTGCGTCAGGCGGCCAAGAAAAAGACCCGGGTCAGCCTGCTGTCGGTGACGGGCGACGATCAACTGATCCCGTTGCAGCAGAATGTGGTCGTCGCCCCGGCGCAACTGGCCGCCGCGCTCGGCGCCATCGTCAAGGCCGCCGCCGAACTGAAGGGCGTCGCCGCGCCGGCCGGCCTCGAAGCCATCATGGTCGATGCAGCATCCCGGGCGATTGCCCAGAGTCTGGTCGAGGGCGAAAAGTGCGCCGTCTTCCTCGGCAATGTCGCTACCCAGTCCGCCGCCGCTACGCAACTGCATGCCCTGGCGCAGGAACTGGCCCGGCTGACCGGCGCCACGTTCGGTTTCCTCGGCGAAGGGGCCAATACCGTCGGCGCCCATGTCGCCGGCGCGCTGCCCAGCGGCGCCAACGCTCGGGCGATGTTCGAGCAGCCGCGCAAAGCCTATGTGCTGATGGGCGTCGAGCCGGAGTTCGATTGCGCCAATCCGCAATTGGCGCTCAGCGCCCTGAAGCAGGCCAGCTTGGTCGTCTTCATGTCCGCCTTCAAGCATGCGCCGGCCCTCGAATACGCCGACGTGATGTTGCCGATCGCTCCCTATACCGAGACGGCCGGTACTTTCGTCAACACCGAAGGCCGCATTCAGAGCTTCAACGGCGTCGTCAAGGCGCGCGGCGATGCCCGTCCGGCCTGGAAGGCGCTGCGCGTGCTCGGCAATGTGCTCAATCTCGCCGGTTTTGCTTACGAAACCAGCGAAGCGGTGCGCGACGAGGCGCTGGGCCAGGGCAACGAGTTTGTCGCTGGCCTCGACAATGCGCTGAATGGCGTGGCGATCGCCCTGCCGGCCGCAGCGGAGGGGTTGCAGCGGATTGCCGACGTGCCGATTCATTTTGCCGATCCGCTGGCCCGGCGCGCGCCGGCCCTGCAACAGACGGCTGACGCGGCCGCCCCGAGCGCCCGCCTGTGCGAACAGACACTGAGCGCACTGGGCTTGACCGCTGGCGCGACGGTCAGGGTTCGTCAGGGGCAGGGTGAAGCCGTGCTGCCGCTCAAGGTTGACAACGCTGTTCCCGCCGGTTGCCTCCGGGTGGCTGCGGCGCATGCCAGCACCGCCGGTCTGGGCGAGATGTTTGGTTCGATTTCCGTGGAGCGTGCATAAATGGACGCACTGACAAGTTTTGGCTCCGAGTTGTTCGGCGTTGCCTGGCCGGCGGTGTGGACCCTGGTGCGGATTGTTGCGATTGTCCTCCCGCTGCTGCTCGGCGTTGCCTACCTGACGCTGGCCGAGCGCAAGATCATCGGTTTCATGCAGGTGCGCATCGGCCCCAACCGGGTCGGCCCGCTTGGCCTGATTCAGCCGATTGCCGACGGCTTGAAGCTGCTGTTCAAGGAAATCATCGTCCCCGGCAGCGCCAGCAAGGGCATCTACATCATCGCGCCGATGCTGGCCTTCGCGCCGGCCCTGGCCGCCTGGGCCGTGGTGCCTTTCACCGACACGCTGGTGCTGGCCAACATCGACGCCAGTCTGCTCTACATCATGGCCATCTCCTCGCTGGGCGTCTACGGCATCATCCTGTCCGGCTGGGCCTCGAACTCCAAGTACGCCTTTCTTGGCGCGATGCGCTCGGCGGCGCAGATGGTGTCCTATGAGCTAGCCATGGGTTTCGCGCTGATCTGCGTGTTGATGGTGTCGAGCAGCCTGAATCTGGTGACTATCGTTCAGGCCCAGCAATCCGGGATGTTCGCGGGGTATGGCCTGAATTTCCTGTCGTGGAACTGGCTGCCGCTGTTGCCGATGTTCGTCGTCTACCTGATTGCCGGCATGGCGGAGTTGAACCGGGCGCCATTCGACGTGGCCGAGGGCGAGTCGGAAATCGTCGCCGGCTTCCACGTTGAATATTCCGGCATGGCCTTCGCGCTGTTCTTCCTGGCTGAATACGCCAACATGATCCTGGTCGCCACGCTGACTTCGATCCTGTTCCTCGGCGGCTGGTCGTCGCCGGTTGGTTTTTTGCCGGACGGCATCTTCTGGCTGTTCGCCAAGATGGCCGCCGTTCTGTTCCTGTATCTCTGGTCGCGCGCCACTTTTCCGCGCTATCGCTACGATCAGGTGATGCGTCTGGGCTGGAAGGTGTTGCTGCCGATCTGTCTGATCTGGCTCTTCGTCGTCGGCGTCTGGATGATGTCGCCGCTGAATATCTGGAAGTGAGGGGCGCGCCATGGGTTCGCTGAAGGACATCGTCAACAGCCTCTTCCTTACGGAGTTGAGGAAAGGACTGGCCGTGACGGGCAGGTATTTCTTCGCCCGCAAGATCACCGTCCAGTATCCCGAGGAAAAAACG
>Ga0209628_10003405_pt1 | contig 11144 bp, 11 predicted proteins | sample TergutCu122P4_FD_187285 | JGI IMG/M metagenome (GOLD analysis project Ga0209628, IMG submission 187285) | Cubitermes ugandensis P4 segment gut microbial communities from Kakamega Forest, Kenya - Cu122 P4 (SPAdes) (version 2) | ecosystem: Host-associated > Arthropoda: Insects > Digestive system...
ATAGAGATCAAAAAACAGAATCGGAAAATAAATTATTAAAACTTATTATAATATTTGTCGTTCCTAGTATAAATACTTAGTTGTACCTTTTTTCCTGATTCTGTGAAAGTTCTCTATTCATTTCAACATCTAAAAATAGCTTTTTTTCAATATAAAGAAATGATAACATGAGAAAAAATTATTTAAAGAGTTTTAAACTCGATAAAGATGAAAATGAAGAATTAAAGAAATTAATAAAGCATTATGATGCTAAAAATTGTTCCTCAGCGATTCGTAGGGCGATTAAGGAGGCGTTGAAGAATGGTTAAGGCTATAAATTACCCTATTTATTTTAAATTGGGAAAATGGAGTGTTTTAACCACTGATAAAGAAATTTATAGCTTTTATGATGGTAAAAAAACTAATAATATATCTAGAGGATCAAATTATAAAGAATCAATGAAAAAACTATGGGAAACACAGAAATTAAGCAAGAATAAGAGTTTAAGCCAAACTAAAATCAAAAAGAACACCAATAAATTTACCGAAAAATACGAAAGAGCTATAAAAACTAGTAGTAAAGGAGATTTTGACAATAATAAAGAGCTTGAAAAAGAAGTAATGGGAAAAATTCAAGTAAATAAAGGGATAGCTATTGATGATTTTTCCAAAGATGAAACAGATTCTAAGAAAACGATAGAAAAAACTGGTGAAACAAAGAATGAAAACCATATTGCAACTGAACCAGGCCAATATATATCTATTGAGGAAATAAAAAAATATGGCAATTTCTTTGCATTAAAAACTCCTGAAAAAGTAATAAAACAGGGGTATAACTATGATCAATACAAGTTAGACCCAGAAAAATTTTTAAAAAAATACCCATTTTGGAAAAAAATTAAAAAAACTCCAAAACTTGCAGAATCATTAAAAGCACCAGAAATAACCAGAACGAAAAATCCTACAAATTATATGGGAGTTGATGATGAAAAATGGGGTTCTGGATTAAACTGTGAACGGATTGAAGAACTAAAAAGTTATTTTACTGTGATAGATCTTGACTATGGAGGCGAAATTCCTTTAGAAAAAATTGAAAAAGCGTTTTCTTTCATTATGAATGAAACACATGTTCGCAAGACACCAAGCGGAGGATACCACATTTATTTATTATCCAAAGAGAAACCTTCCCTCCCTCAACCTTCAAAAAAAGTAATAAAAATTGATTATCAGAAAACTGGGAGATATGTTGTTTTTGACTATAGATATGAGGTTTTTGCAGTGAATGAAGAAGGGATTTTGGAACAAATTGATTTAATTAAATTAGTGAAAAAGAATTTTCATGAATTAAGAGGTTCAGACATTAATGAATCTGAAATTAAATTTTTTAAATCTTATGGACTAAAAATGGGAAGAGCAGATTATGTTCCTGCTAATGATAAAGGAATATTGATAGTTGAAAGTAGTGATGAAATTCTAGAAAAAGGTCTTAATAATCTTGGAATAAAAGCTACTAAACAATTAGCTATTGATTCTGATATTCATAATATTGATTTTGAGGGTGATGATTATACTTTTGATGGGAAGATACTTGTAGAATCTTTAAGTCCATTTTTCACAAAAACACATTACCACAAATTAGGTCTTTATTTAACAGGTTTTTTATATAGAAACCTGTACAGTGAGGGATTTACAGAGAACATATTAAACTCTTTTAACAAAGACGGAGAGGGAGATGTAGCTATACAGGATATATTAAATAGTGTTTATCGTCATGATATAGGTGTAGAAGTTCCAGGGTGGAATAGTTTAAGTAATTATATTAAAGAATATGATTTAGAGGAAAATAAGATAAATTTTGCATTATATGTCTTATACACAGGATTTAAAAGAGATATTTCACACCCATCCAACAATGCAAAATTTAAAGATGAGGAAAATTACGACGACATCGATAAGGTAATAAATATATTAAAAACATGTTTTAGCCCAAAAACCTCACATTTAGAGTCAGAGAAGCTATTATATTACTTATACAAGAAAGGAATTATTTATTCACAAATAAAATTCATATTTAAAGAATTATTTGGCAATAAATATTGGGAAAGACTTAAGAATGCTAAAAAAGTTTTTAATGAGAGAAAATCAAAATTACAAGCAAACACACTTCTCGCTTACATAGTAGGAGAAAAAATAATTAAAAAAATTAAAAAAAAACATCTTGTTGAGAGTATGAAGCACCTTGACATCAGGAAAGATATGGATTACTATTTTAGATTAATTCAAGACCTCAATGATAAAGATGAAAAAATCCCTCATGTAATTCTTTACAACTACATAGAAAAAAAATATCAATTAAGAGGAAATGACACAGGAACAACGATTTATAGACCTACCAATAAAGGATATAAGGAAATAACATCTATAGAGTTTTCTAAATCATTAGTTAATGAATTTGGAAATATACCTATCCCTAGAGATACAATTGAAAAAACTTTTCAAAATGTAAATCAAATACTAGCAGTCAAACACAATATACTACATTTTAAAAATGGAAGTTTAGAAATTCCAAAAAAAGGACTGAAACCAATATTTAAAGAAAATGAATTTTTAAAGAATGCATTACCTAAAATAACCTTTCCTTTTAATTGGAATCCTAAAGCTGAAGGAGGTAAGATTAAAGAAATCGTTGAAAAAGCTCTTGATGATGAAAACCTTAAAATATTTTTAAAATCACTAGGTCATAGTTGTATGGCTAAAATTGAAAATCATATAATAATAATTTTAGTTGGTCCTCCAGGGACTAGCAAATCCACCTTACTCATGATGTTAAAAAGAGCTTTAAGCTATTCAGAAATTACAGTTTCGGAGATTGTTAAAAATGAAAGATTTGTATTGTTTCCTGTTGTGAATAAAGATATTAATATTGATGATGATTTGCAAAACAATATGTTAAAAGGGATAGGAAATCTTAACCGATTCATAGCTGGAGGCGGAGGAGTAATAGAAACAAAAAACTCAAATATACGCATTGAATTAAACAATAAAAACACACCTAAGATTTGGGCAGCCAGTAATAATTTACCACCAGTAATAGGAGATGGATTTGAAAGGCGGCTAATTCTTATAAAAGTTCCACATAAAATAAAACCTGATGAAGTGGATATACATTTGCAAAACGATATTTTAGAGGGTAAATATGATGAAGATTTAGAATGGTTATATTATACAGCTATTACTAAATATTTAAAAGAAAGAAATAAACCATTTGTTTCACAAGAACAAAAAAAAGCAATGTTCAAAGAATTTAAAAATAAATCAGATTCATTATTTAATTGTGTAGAAGAATTGTTTGAATTTGCGAAGGGTGAATATGTTGAAAATGGTGAAGCAAAAGAAATGATCATGGAATGGCATGAAAAAAGAGAAAAAGATGGAACTATCTTTAAAGAGCAAAAAGGAAGCATATCTTCTCAGAAAATAAGAAAAGCTTTAGAAAGACTGGGGGCAGATAAAACAAGGAAATTACTCTATGTTTCAGAGTTTGAAACTGAACAAAAAACGGTTTATATGGATATAAAGAAAAAATAAACGATTAGTTAAAAAACTTTACTAATTAGTAAAAAAATTAGTAAGAAAATTTTTAAAAAAACCATGAAACGGAGGATAGTCGATAGTTCAAATAGGATAATACTTTCTGTTAGTATGGATTAGTAAAAAACTAAGTAAAGTTTAAGGGTTTATAGAGAAAAACAAGTATTATAAGTTGAGAAACTTATAGATTAGTAAGAAAATTGTATTTTCTATTAACTCAGATTTTGAACCTAGAGGAATAATAAAAATAGTAGAAGAAGTATTATTCATTATAATAAGTAAGGAGGTTGTGAGTAGAATATAATGTAAGTGAGATTTTTCATGATTTTTTTACTTTTTTACTAATGGGTTTTTCAATCTCTAACCAATGATTTTAAAAACCATTGCAATATTATGTTTCTCACTTTTTAACACTTAAACAAACTTAATTATTCTTTGTTTTGTTTTTAAACTTTTTAAATGAGTTTAATTCTGAAATAAAGGAATTTATTTTTTAGTAAAAACTTGAAATTATTAGTAAAGTTTTTTACTAATTTTTAGTTAATGCTTTAAAAAGGCGTTTTTTTTAATTTAATCGGATATTTAATCTTATTTTTTTACTAATCCATATTGAAAATATCTATTTTCATGATTTAAGTATGTTTTTTGTAACATATTGCCTTATTTACCATATATCAACTTGTGTATTTACTGTAAATTTGTAGTATTAATTTATAAGTAAATTAGTTACTTTTTTTATAATTAATTTTAATTTCAAATGATTATAGCTATTTGTGAGTTAAACGGTAGCTTCCTTATATTTGAGGAAGCTATGATTTTCTTCTAACTATTATAATAATAGCTTTTTTCATAATTCAAGTATGTTTCCTTCATGAATATTAGCTATTTACCCTATATGAAACGTGTCATTTACTATAAGTTTGAAGTATTAGTTTGTTTGTGAATTAGCTATTGTTTTTGATAATTAATTATAAATTCAGATGATTACAAATAGTTATAGGATAAAACGAATAATACTCATATATGAGGAAAATTAGGTTTCATCTAGCTGTTGCTTAAAAACGAGTGTTTAGTAAATTGAAGATTTTTTTAATGATTAATTGTGAAATAAAGTTTTTTTATAATACTTTTTAAGCTAAATGATGAAAACCACGAAAATGGTGGTTTTGGCTAAAGAAGTTTTAACTGGTCAAAAAGATGTTAAAAATGCCTACATTAATCATTTTTGGATTCAATAAGCTATAAATTTATATGTTATAAAATTCAATCTTAATAATGGTATATAATGGTGAACTTTAAGGGCTTTTCTTGATAAAGTCCTTACTTTCCTTAAATTCTTTTTTTTCCATAGATTAACGAGGTATTAGCTATTGCTTTAAAAAATTATTGGAAAAAAGTTCGTATAAGAAAGAATAACTTTTAAGAAAGTCAATATACCGACTTTATTGAAAAAATTATTACTTTTTTTCTAAAGCCATGTTTTGGGGCGTTAAGAAGTTTTTCAGTCATATAGCAATTTTTCACATTGACAGTGAAATTCTAAACCAGTTGGAGACTGGTTTTAAAAATTATAAAATTAACATTGTTATAATAATAATAATAATAATAAATAATAATAATAATAATAATAATAATAATAATAATAATAATAATAATAATAATAATAATAATAATAATAATAATACTTATCTTTCTTTTTTAAAAAAATATGGACAAAAATTGTCCTGACATGTCATGATTGTCCTGACATGTCCTGACAAAATTATACAAAAAAAATTACAAAAATATGTTTCTTATTAATATATATCTTGGAAATCTATAAAAATCATTTTATTTAATTCACACAACTCAAGTAATTTTTCGTATTTCACTTCATGTTCAAGTGATTTCATTTTAATAACATTCCTACCAATAACCTCATGAGCTTTGTAAATAGCTTTTAACTGGTCAAAAGCCAGTTGTAAGTCATTTGGCATTGTTTCATTAAGTATTTTCTTTCTCTGAAGTTCTTCATATTGAACCTCAAATGCCTTCAATTGTAGCTTATGATATTCAATACTGTTAATTAAATCTTGTTCATTATTATTTGTACAAGTAGTGATTATAAAATTTCTAATAGCTTCACTTCTGGAACCTTTAAAATAGTAGTCAGAGAGATCCCATAGATTTTTGTTAATTCTGAAGCTAGCTTTGTAATTATGTTTCAAGTCTTAGCCTCCCTTCGAGCTTCATATCTTTTTTCATATCCTTTCGAGAGAATAGCTCGAAGGAGTGGTAAGGCAGACATGAAAAAAATACCTTACCATCTTCATTCTATAAGTATAAAATCTCATGATATTTATAACTTTTCCAGAAAGTTCAATTATGAGATAACTTAAAATTTTTTTATTCAATTAATTGTTTTAATATTTCTTTATCTTTTTCAATACCTTCTTTTAAATATTTTTCTACTAATTCTACTTGTTGAATGTTTTTTAAAGATGCTATAGCTTTTAATTTGTTCAATAAATCAATATTTAAGTTATAACTTGTTTTCTTTTTTTCCATTCTCTAACCTCTTTATAACCCTATTATTTTATTTATCTTATATAAAGTTTTTTATAAATTTTTATATAAAGCTGTAAGGTTAACTTTATATACTAAAAAAAAACAATATAAGTCTAGGGGGCTTAGAATTTCAAAAGCTATAAAAAAAGGAAAATGTAATAATGGTTAAAAAATTAAACCCAGAAATAAAAAAAGTATTAAATAAAAAACAAGCTTTGTTGAACACTTTCAGCACTGAATCCAAGCTTAACATCTTGGAAATAGCTGAAACTGGTAATGTGAAAATTCTTGAACAAGAAATAGAATATTTAAATCTTGGTGGAGATTATTAAGATGATTTCCACCACTATTAAACCAACCATAGCTAATCCTTCAAATAAGAAGTATTTAAGTGAATTATACTTCACAGCTATCACAGAAAGGGAAAGTCTGAAAAGATCTATCCAACGAACATCAGACCCACAAGAAAGAGATTTATTAGAAATCACTGGGTTAGATAAATTAATAGACGATTTAAGATGCATTCTAGGGGCAACTATAAAAACAGTCCCTTAATTTTTATTTATATTTATAAAAGAAGGTGATTATAATGATAATATTTGGAGTTATTGCATTTTTAACATTAGTTTTCGTAGGAACTTTCATAGACACTGTAGAAAAACTATAGAAGCAAATAAAACGCTCCTATAAAATATATAGTGATTATTATGCCAGATTTAAAAAAAACTATTGAGGATAACGATTATGAGATGATTTCAATAGCTATTTGCAACGAATTAATCAAACACGGTTTTCCAGTTGACAAAATCGACAATCTAATGATTCAAATCCTAAAATTACCGACTCATTATAAATTTAAGTCATACATCTTAGAAAAAGAAAAAGAGAATGCTAAATGTCAAGTTTGTGGCTCTAACGAAAATTTAACAATCCATCATATTAAACCAGTTGCTAAGTTTCCTGATTTACTTTATAATGAAGAAAATGTTTGCTTATTGTGTGATACTTGTCATAAATTGATTCATCTGGACGGTAACACTTCCAAAGTGAAGAAAAAATTAAAAGGAAAAGTAAGACAAATTTTCAACAGTAATCTAGAACAGAATTTGAAGAGAAGAAATATTTTGGAAAGGAAAATTTAAGAATTTTTTTAAACCCTTACTCCTTAAGGGTTTTGGAAAAAGACGAAGAAGCTTTGCAACCAATTAATCTAGTCTATATGGTCTTAAATTCAAAATTAAACGAAAAAGTTCTAGGAAAATAACAAGGTGGTAACGAAATGTTACTACCTATATGAAAAACATTCAAATGTTAACCCCCTAAACAAAGTTCTTGACGATTTCACTAAAAAGCAAATGGTGGAATTTTTTACACCATCTGGAAATTTTAAATTTTTGGCTAAAATTAGCAAAAATTCCATTCTTTTAAAAAATAGTTTTTGTCTTTAAAAATATTATAAAAAATATCTTTGCTAATAATCCTTTGTTTCAACGAAACAGCTATAATATTTGTTTAATCAAGAAAACAAGCGATATTGATTTTAAACTATTTATATGCAAATTAAAGACCTATACGAGCTTTAAATTTTAAAAATGATAGAAATAACTAAAAAAACACCTTTTCATATATATGCAAAGGGTAATTTATGATGATTTTCATTGTTTACCAATGAAATTAAAAAATAGTTTTAAAAGAGTAGAAAAAAACACTCTCTATTTTCTTCTACTCTCTAAATTCTCTTCTACTCTCGAATGTTTTTAAATGTTTAAGGAATTAAAAAAATTAATTCCCATATATTATTTCATGAATTCATATTAATAAATTGTTATTTTAACTCCGATCTAAAAGAATTCTAGGACTGAATCATTAATGAAATATTTCAGTCATTAGATGAATTTCAGGAGTATGAGAACACTTAAATATTATAAAAAATATCACAGTTTTAAATATTTTTTCTTTAATATAATGCTTATATTAACTTTTATTAGCTAATAGTACCTATTTGATATATATTAAACGTATCATTTATGTATTTTTATTACTAACTTATTTTATTATCTCATTTTTAATTAGTATTCTTATGCTCTCTTGGATTTTTGTTATCATTGTATTAATACTTAATAATTAGTGTAACCTAAAGCAATTTCTATTTTTTTTTTTTTTTTAGCTGTTGAATTTTTTTTACACTACATTACTAGGAGGGCTTTTTTTATGTTTTTTGAAAGTGTAAAAACATATATTACATTATTAAATATTCTGTGTATAGGCTTATTATTTTATTTGCTAGTTAAAATCCTAATAAACATTGTCCAAAGTATTTAAAAACTCTTTTTTTATTTTATTCTTTTTTCGTTAATTCATAAACTGGTTTTGTGTTCAATTCTTTAATCTGATTTTTAGCTATTTTCTTATGCTTATTTCTTATCAAATCAAATAATCCAAGTTCAAGAATCTGCTTAAATGCTGCATTCTGGAGAGTATTAATAACCACGTATTTTCCCAAATCTTCATTAAAATCATTGTACATTTTTTCTATTTTATCATCGTGTTGTTGCCATAAGTTCTCTATAGTTTGATTATCTTGTTCATAATTTTGTTTCAGGGTTTTATTTTCTTGTTCTAATTTTATTAGTGAAATCTCATTAGAAGCTATTGTTTTTTCTAGTTTTTTATTTTCTTCGTGTTTTTTTTCAATGTCTTCTTTGTAATTTAATATTTCATTATTTTTACTCATAATTTCATTTCTTTGTCTCTCTAATCTATTTCTAAGAGTTTTAATGTCCTTATTCTCTTGTTTAATTAATCTTTGCTCTAGATTAGCTATAGTCCAAGTATAACCCTTTTCATCATTGATTTTCTGATTCAATATAGTTATTTCATCTTTTAACTGATTAATATTTTTTTCATGGTTTGTTTCAAGTTCAAAGATAGCTTTATCCCTTTTTTTAAGCTCATATTTTATTTTTTCTGTCCTTTTTAATTCATCCTTTTGTTTAGCTATTTTTTGTTCTAATTCTTTTATTTGCTTCTGTAATCTTCTATACTCCTCTAACTTGCTAGATAATTCAGTTTCAAGTGACTTATTATTATCTGATAATCTAATGTTCTCAATACCAAGTGTGTTCATTTCATTTACTGATTTTTTTAGATCATTATTAGCACTCTTCAAAGTTTCAATAGTATTTTCATGAGTATTGATTTCATTATTCTTATCTTGGAGCTGTGTTGTTAATTCTGATACTTTTTTGTTTAAAATAGCTACCGCCTTTTGTTTTGCATCAGATTCCTTTTTTTGTAAGTTTTCAAATTCTGAAATAGTTAATATAGCTACTTTTCCATCTAAATTATCCTTTTCAGCTAAATTTATTCTATAATAATAAGATTTCCCTCTTGGATATTTTTTAATTTCTTTATAAATTACCATATAATCAATAAATATTTTTAGTTACCATCATATTTATTTTTGTTACCACATGTTACCAACAATGTTACTGATTGTTACCTACTATGTCGGTAACCACATTTTTTTAAATGATTCTGTGGGTTTGTTTTCCTTTCATTTTTCCAAAAATCAATATTTCACAAGTAGGTACCATCATTTTTTTGTTACCTACACTTAATTAAATTTATAAAAAACTTCTAAGATGTCATATTTTTATCCACACTATTCAAATTATCATAGTGTAGAACTTTTTATGATATTTTGCATTCTGTGTTGATGCCCATGATCCAGGACAAAAAAATAAACTCGTAATCAAAAGATTATTAGCTATTAATTGTTTGATTAAAGAATTTTAAAACAGTTAATAAGTTAATAATATGATATTTATTATTTAAAACATTATTATGAGATTATAAACAATAATAAAAAAGCATCGATGTGAACACAGTTTGCACATTGATGAACTCTAGTCAAGAAAAAGACTACAGTTAAATGATCAATGTAATAGCTATTTTCAAAAAATTTTCTGTTACTGAAAATGTTAGTAGTAGCTATTCTTTTTCCAAATGGTAAAAATAAAAAATTAGTCATAGCTATTTCTTATCAAATAGCTATTAAAAAGCGTCAGAATTTGCATGAGAGAATGAATAATCTTTATTTGCTGGTATGTTGACATAAAAATTCTGTATTTCCCACCAAAGTCACACATTGTAGTTTTTTTTCATTTCATTTTTTTTTATTCAAAAAAATTTTTTGATCTATTTCTCTGGGTAAATCATAATTGATTTATCATTGATTAAATTAAAGGAACGATTAATATTTTAGATGGTTTGAAAAAGAGCTGTTAATTTAATTATTCGTTCTTTTAACAATATTAATAGGTGGCAATATCATTACTTATTTTTAGGATCTGATAGTGATTCTATCATGCTTTTCAACTGTACGAAAATATCGTACGGTTGAATTTTATAATTTTGGTTAATAAAAACTAAAAATCATATTCATATATGTGTAAATGATTACTATATACATTTAATTAAGAGATATATAACTCCATTGTATTTCTTATAATTCGTTTGAATACGAATAAATTATTTAGCTAATTTTCCAGAAAATAACTTCCAGGATAGAGCTTTAACACATTTGAAAACACCAATTACAGTACCTCTATTACCTGTAAACACAAATAACATGTACTTAAATTTTTATCGAAGTGTTTAAGTGATATAGTGTTAACATTTATAATTAGAAGAGTTGATAACAATAGTTATGATTCTTCACAAAAAAATCACTGGAGGTAAAAAATTATGACTGAAGAAAATTTAGAAAATGTATATGCATTTAGAACTGACAACAATCTTAGAGAAGACTTAGAAATGCTAAAAAAATATCTTAAATGTTCTACAACATCTGACACAGTCAGATATGCAATTAAATTAGCAGTAGATTTAAAAATAAAAAAAGAAGGAGTAAAAGTATGACTAATTACAATGCGTTAGCTAAAATTTTTGTGAAAACGAAGAAAATTATTGATGAATTAAGGCACGAGATAAAATTTTTAGATGATTTTCCATCAATTGAAGAT
>Ga0209628_10003406_pt1 | contig 11143 bp, 9 predicted proteins | sample TergutCu122P4_FD_187285 | JGI IMG/M metagenome (GOLD analysis project Ga0209628, IMG submission 187285) | Cubitermes ugandensis P4 segment gut microbial communities from Kakamega Forest, Kenya - Cu122 P4 (SPAdes) (version 2) | ecosystem: Host-associated > Arthropoda: Insects > Digestive system >...
AAACATGATAGCGGCGGCGCAAAAGAATTATCCGGATATGCAGTTTTCAGTCGGCGTATGCGAAGCGCTGCCCTTTGGCAATCAATCCATGGACGCCGTGATCGCCTGTATGGCTTATCACCATTTCAACGATAAGGAAGGGTTTGCAAAAGAAGCATACAGGGTCTTGAAGCCGGGCGGCGTTTTGTATATAGCCGATCCGCGCTTTCCGCCGTTTGTACGCAAAATCATGAACGCCGCATTGCGGCGGTTTCGCGTGGTTGGCGAATTCCTCTCAGCCGACGAAATCGCCGCCAGGTTTATCGGCGCGGGATTCGCAAATATCGGCGCAACGGCAAACGGCTATGCCCAGCTGGTTAAGTTACGGCGAAAATAATACGCCAGTATCCACAACGGCTTGTTTAAAATATTATTAATAAATGAAAATATATAGTATTATTAAAACAAAATGCAAAATAGATACGGAACGGGGGATTCTATAATGAAATTCATAAGACGACAAAAAATAATTAAAACTACGGCCGTCGTACTGACATTGCTGTTGGTTACCGGGGCCGCGTTCGGGTTCGGCGGGTGCGGCGGCGCAGGCTCAAAGAAGTCGAAAGGCCCTGTGGAAATTCTGTTGCTCACCGGCGATCCGAACGACCCTAGCTGGAAATTTACGGGTGAGTGCATCGAAAAGTTTAACAAGGAATATGAAGGCACATATAAAATAAACACGGAGTTTGGCGGGACGCAGTCCATGGATCGCCTCGAAAAATTCAAGATGCTGAACGCGTCAAAAAACCTGCCCGCCATCGTGACGCAGCTACAGGAAGACACCGGGTTCACGACGTTGCTCACGCAAAACAACCGCCTGATGGATATCAAGCCGTTTTTTGACAACGAAAGCAAGTATCTCAAAGAATACGCCATGCCGGAACAGGTGGCCAACATCGTCGCCGCGGGCGGCGGAAAGGCTATGTATACGGTGCCGCTGGTAAACGAGCGGTATGTCGGGCTGTTTTATAATAAAGAACTGTTGAAAAAAGCGGGCTATGACGCCTTTCCGCCCGACTGGGACGGTTTTTGGAAATTGTGCGACGATTTGCTCAAAGCCGGGATCACGCCGATCGCGATGGACACGCTGGAAAGCGCGTGGTGTTCCATGTTGATTTCAACGTCCGTGCTTGGCGCGGATCAGGGCGGCCGCGATTTCATGAACGTCCTGTTCCCCACCGACTTCAAAAATGAATATATGATCAGAACCTTCGATACTCTCAAACGTCTGTTTGAAAATTATACGACTGCCGACGCGACCGGGGCGCCCTATTCGGTAGCAGCGAACAATTTCTGTTCTGAAAAGACGGCGATGATCGCAAACGGCCCCTGGATGATTGAGCAGTTCTCCGACACGTCATACGCGCCGGAAGGCTTTCCGGACAGGGTGGGCTACGCCTGTTACCCGAATTATACGATGATCGTCGAGTCCGGCATTACCGGTTCGGAGGGCATTTCCATGGACGTGCCGCCGGAACAGCAAAAATGCGCGCTGGCCTGGTACGAATTTTTAGCGCGGCCGGAAATCATTGAACGCGAGACGATCATGACAGGCGCGTTTAATCCAAAAGTGCCTATTCCGGAAGAGCAAATCGCTGAAAACGGTCCGGTATATCTGGAATACGCGAAGGCGGTCCGCAACGTAAAATACGCGTTGCCATGCTATCAATCGCGCTGGGACGGCGTAACGATGTATGAAGTGTTCGCTGTGCAGCTGCCCGAATACGTGGCGGGCCGGATTTCTACTGAGGCGCTGCTTGATCGCATGAGCGAATCGGCTGCCAAATATGTGGCTGAGCTCGAACAAAATAAATAGATTAAAGCCGAAATCTTTTTTCAACGTTTACTTTGATCCACCGGCGGAGGCGTCGCCATGTTTGAAATGCGGAAGAAATCTGCCAGGCTGATGTGGATAATCATTTTTATCGGCCCGGCGGTTGGCATGTTTTTACTGATGTATATATGGCCCTTGATTTTAGCGGTTTTTTCCAGCTTCACGCGCTGGAACGGCTTTACCGCGATGAAATTCATCGGCGTAGCCAACTACGTCGACTTGATTTCCGACCGCAACTTTACGGCCGCCATCACTAATACATTGGTATGGGCGTTGCTCGGTACGCTCGTTCATGTACCGTGGGGCGTCGCCATTGCGCTGATACTGTCCCGCAAGCCGCGCGGCTGGCGTTTTACGCGTTCGGTGTACATGCTGCCGAACATCATTTCGGGCGCGGGCATGGCTCTATTATTTATTTTCATTTATAAGCCCGACTCCGGGCTACTCAATTCGCTGTTGAATCTTTTCGGGCTTCATATCAATAAAAACTGGCTGCTCGGTCCGGACACCGCTTTCTTTGCGGTGACCAACATGTGGCTGTGGTACGCGGCGGTCATTACGCTGATCACCCTTGCCGAACTCTTATCAATCCCGCCGGAAATCTATGAGTCGGCGCGAATCGACGGCGCGAACGAATTCCAAATCGACTGGTTCATCAACCTGCCGCTGGCGCGCCGCATAATCGGCGCCGGCGTTATCATAACGGTGACCGAGGCGTTTAAGACCTTCGATATCATTTATATGACAACCAACGGTGGACCGGATAACAAAACCCTTAACCTGGCCGTTATGATGGTGAACGGCGTGGTCCGCCAAAACCGCTTCGGATATTCCAACGCGGTGGGCATTGTATTATTGGCGATGGGCGTGGCCGTCATGCTGTTGAATACGCGGATTTTCAGCATGGACAGGGGTGATTGACATAACGGCGCAAAAAAAACGCGGCAACCACAACCCTTCCGCTGCGATCTATAAAACAATCGGCTATTTTGTAATGGCAATCGTCGTCCTTATCTCCACGCTGCCTTTTATCTGGGCGATCATTTCATCGTTCAAAACAAACATGCAGATACTCGATTCGGCATTTTCCCTGCCCGCGCGGCTGGATTTATCCGGATATAAAATCGCGTTTAACATAGCGTCGATCCCGTCGCGCTTCTTTAACTCCGTCATCATTTCGTCCGTTTCGACGGCGGCGGCCGTTACCATATATGGCATGGCCGCCTATGGCCTCGCCCGGTTCAATTTCAAAATGCGTAACCTGATTTTTTCGCTGCTCATCTGTTCGCTGCTCGTTCCGACCAACGCGATGGTACAGCCCATATACGCCACCGTCAGTTTCCTGGGCCTGTACGACACCATATGGGCGTTGATATTAACTTATACGGCATTCCGGATGCCGTTGTGCCTGTTTATAATGCGCAGTTATTTTCTCACGCTGCCGAAGGAAGTGGAAGAATCCGCGCATATGGAAGGCGCCGGCTTCATGCGCACGTTCGCGCAAATCGTGCTGCCTATGTCAAAACCGACGGTGGCTTGCGCGGCGGTGCTTTCGTTCATAGATTCATGGAACGAACTGCTGTACGCCATGCTTTTGACTTCGCGTGAAAGCACGCGCACGCTGCCTCTGGCGATGAAATTCTTCGTTTCGATGTTTTCGTTTAACCTGACGGCGATGTTCGCCGCCATGGTCATGTGCATGTTGCCGACCATCGTTGTCTATATTTTCCTGCAGGAACAAATAATGGAGAGCATGATCGCCGGTTCGGTCAAGGGATAAATAAATTTATACAATCTTAGTTAGGCGTAGTGCGCGGGCGCGCAAAACGCGTGGACGCATACAAGTTAATCTTTATACATTGGTTGTAGATAAAAATTGGTTGCAGTTAAAAATATGAACGGGAATTAAAAATAATGAGGCATATCATATGATAAAGGACATATATTATCAACGCGGATTTCCGGATCCCATTCTGGAAAACGACTATGTGCTGAGTCTGGCCCGCCCTTTCGTTCCGGGCGTCAGGCGCGTCGCGCACATAGACGAAACCGGCGGCGAAGCGCGTACGTATGCTGTAGATGAAGATATCATCGTAAAAGTCCAGCGCCCGCAACAAATGCGGCTAAGCACAAGCCTTGAACGGGAAGCGTTCTTTTTAAAACAGTTGGAAACGCAGGGCATAAACGTAAGCGTGCCCAAAGTATTGGGTTACGGCAAAGACGGGACAGTCGAGTATACGGTAATGACCCGTATGCCCGGCGCGGCGGTTAGCCGTTCGGAATTAACCGCGGAGCAAAAAAAGTCCGTGTTGTTTGAGCTGGGAACGCAAATTGCCCGGATTCATAAAGTCGATATGCAGCCTTTTTATTGCAGCGGGCTCTTTCCGTTTACGGATAAAACGGCGGAGGATATACGCGACAGGTTTATATATATGTTTGAAAGAACGCTTGGGTGGATGCGCATAGACATGTCGCAGAGTCAAAAAGACGAAGCGATCGGCAAAGCCGCGGAATTGGCGGGGCAAATCGTACGAAGAAGCGTCGCGTTGACTGTGCCGTGCCACGCCAACCCGGGGCCCGTTCATACTTTCGTTTTCGGCGGTAGGTTTTCAGGGCTAATCGACTTCGGCGACGCCTATATCAGCCACCCGGTTTTTGATATCCGCCGTTGGCCCATAGCGGACAGGCCTTACATCGTGGAAGGGTATAAAAACGAAACGCAGACAGACGGCAATTTTGATTTTACGTATAATATTTCCAACGAAATTGACGCCATATTTGATAATTTATTAAAACCTGCTACCTGTGCTTTTCATTAATGATTAAATATAATATTTTATCCAAGATTTGGGACTTGAAATGATATTTATGATGCATCTCTTGCTATACATTCTAATTCCAAAAGCCGTTTAACGATTCCAACCGTCTTTTTATCCGGATTTTTAACGGGAGGCCAACCCCATTTGCATATACCGATGAATCCGTCGCCGAAGATTGAAAAATCGCGTCCGCCGGCACACGGCTTGTTCGGGTCGCAACCGCATGCGCCTATTCTCAGGCTGCCATTTATGCCATGCGGGCACCACCATACCCTGCCGTTAAAATTGAGTTTCAATTTCTCATTTGCAATCGAATCTATATATTTATCCATATGTGTAAGGCACGGGGCGACAGACCAATATTGAGGATCGCCGGGCCGCGCAATATCGACATGCTCCCAATCTTCTTCCGCATACAAATATATTTTACATATTTCGTTCCCTTTATATTTTGCTCTCTGAACTCTCGTGGTGGAAGTACACAGCTTGAACGGCATATTAATTTCGTGCATGTATGCGGCGAAATCCAACGCGGCTGTTTTTAAGCTGCCGTCGAGGCAGTATTCGATGACTTCCTCAATTTTCGGCCTGTTCCCCTTTTGCACTGAATATGGAATTGCTTTTTTGACATCCGGCATGTATATCCTCCTATATATCATCGCTTCCCGATAACATTATATATTATTTTATCCGCTTGACATATAACAAAATGGTATGTAGCTATTTTGTTTGTAATATATATTAATATATACAACGATTGTGACATATTATTATTCATTTATATTTTATACGGGAATATAAAATTAACTAATAAAGTTTTTGAATAAACGAAAGGAAATTAATGCGATGGACGTTATTATTATCGGCGGCGGCACAGCCGGTTTGACGGCGGCGATTTACCTGCAACGAAACGCTTTGCAAAGCGTCGTGCTTGAAGCGGAGGCATACGGCGGGCGCATTTATACTACGCCGTCAGTGGATAATTATCCGGCGATGCCGGGCGTATCAGGATTTGATTTCGGTGAAAAGCTGCGCGCGCAAGCGGAGGCGCTGGGCGCCGAACTGATAAACGAATCGGCGTCCGAGCTTGTTCGAACAGGCAATTTATGGCAAGTTAAAACACATGATAGTTCGTTCACGGCGCAAGCGGTCATTTACGCAGCCGGCGAAAAACACCGTAAGTTGGGCGTACCCGGCGAGTCTGAATTATTCGGCCGCGGCGTATCAATTTGCGCCGCGTGCGACGGCGCGTTTTTTCGAAATAAAGACGTAGCCGTCATAGGCGGCGGCGACAAAGCCCTCGACGAAGCGCTGGCATTGTCGATCATGTGCAACAGCGTGCGCCTGATCCACAGGCGCGACGAATTCCGGGCGGCGGGCAGCACGGTGGCGCGGGTGAAAGAAACGCCGAACATTATAATGCATCTCAATTGCATAGTGGACGGCATTGGCGGCACAAGCCGCGTCGAAAACATAATGCTGCGCTGCGCGGAAGGCGGCGAAAGCGAAACATTTGCGGTATCCGGCGTATTCGTTGCGATCGGGTCTGTCCCCCAAACGGCGATATGCGCCGATTTTGTCCGTCTTGACGAGCAGGGATATATAATAGCGGGTGAAGATTGTATGACGTCGGCGCCGGGCTTGTTTGTTGCGGGGGACGTGCGGCACAAACCGTTCCGGCAACTTGTGACGGCGGCCGCCGACGGCGCGGTAGCTGCGAAAGCGGCGACGGATTATATCACGCATAAAAACAAGGATTAGTTAATATAATCGACACGATTAATTTTATCGGGTATGTAACTGATTTGTTTGTAACCGTTTTGTTTGAAACTGTTTTGTTTGTATTTAATATTGAGCGGATTTTTTATCAGGCCTGAACCGTTGTTCGTAAGCTTCCCACAATTCGTCGCGGAATTTGGGATGGGCAATCTGAATGAGCGATTTTGCCCGATCCCTGAGCGTGTGATAACGCAAGTTCGCAATCCCGTATTCCGTGATGACGTATTCCACGTCGTTGCGGCTGGTCGTCACCGCCGCGCCTTGATCTATGTAAGGCACAATCCTTGATATTTTTCCGCCTGACGCGGTGGAGGGCAGCGCGATAATCGAACGCCCTCCCCTGCTGATAGCCGCCGCGCGCACAAAATCCACCTGCCCGCCCACGGCGCTGTATTGCGTCGAGCCGATCGTTTCGGCGCAAACCTGGCCCAACAGGTCGATTTGCACGGCGGAATTTATCGATACGAGATTGTCGTTTTGCCCGGCGATATACGGATCGTTCGTGTATGTGGCAGGCGCCATATGGATCATTGGGTTGTCGTCGGCGAAATCGTACAACCGCTTTGTACCCATGAGGAATGTGGCGATTAATTTGCCTTTATGTACGTTCTTTGCGCTGTTGTCAATATTCCCCGCCTCCACAAGCTCCACCGCGCCGTCGGAAAACATTTCCGAATGTATGCCGAGACGGCTTTTATCTTTCAGCGACAACAGAACCGCGTCCGGCATAGAGCCGATACCCAATTGCAAGCAATCGCCGTCGTTAATCAGGCTGGCGCAGTTTCTGCCGATTTCCAGCTCGACGTCCGTGATAACGGGCGGCGGCAGTTCGGTGATCGGCTCGTCGTGTTCCACGATATAATCCATTTTTGACGTATGTATAAACGTGTCGCCGTGGGTGCGCGGCATATGCCTGTTTACCTGCGCTATCACGGCGCCGCCGTTCGCCCGCGCGTTTTCCGCTGCGTGCAGGCTGTAGTCGACCGATACGCCGCAACTGCAGAAACCGTGCCTGTCGGGCGCGGAAACGTGCACAACCGCAACGTTTAACGGGAGCGTGCGCCCCCATATGTTCGGGATTTGAGAAAAATAGCATGGGGTATAATCGCCGTGGCCGGCTTTGACGGTTTCGCGCGTCATGCCGCCGACGAAAAGCGAAACATGCTTGAAATGCTTTTCAAGCCCCGCGTTGGCGTAGATTGCGCCGTCAACAGGCAGCATCTGGCAGATTTCCACATCCGCGTACGCGTCTTTGTTTTCCACCATCGCGCGAATAATATGCTTGGCTTCGCCCGCCGCGTTCGGCACGGCCACCCTGTCGCCCGGCATAATCGCTTTTACGGCTTCGTCCGCTGTCGTAAGCCGCTTTTTATATTCGTTTTTCCAATCCGAAATTATCATATTATTGAGTCAGCTATTAAATAATTTTCCAATTTACAACTGTTCATCATGGAAAATTAATTTTCTACCCTCATTTCAATGCTATCCCTGCCCAGGAAAGCGAACGCCGCTTTATATATTATTTTATTGCTTCCAATGTATTTATCGCAATAACCCCTGCTGTTAATTTGATTCATTGCATCGTCAAGAACGGAGTTGAATATCGTTTTCTTTTCCTCTTCGTTAATATGGGAAGGGCATTGTTTGTATTTGAATTCCATGATATATACCTTATCGCCCAGTTCGAGAACCGCGTCCACGCGGCCTCTTGACGCGGACACTTCCACGTCAATATCAAATCCCAATAACGTCATTACGGCGTAAAAAATTGAATGATAATAAGCTTCATCCTTTACATGAAGCTCATATGGAATAGACGCGAACAGCCCGCGCAGTATGTCAAGCATTTTTTGTAAATCCCCGGATTCAAGGGCGGCGCCGATCTGCATTTTAGCCTGGCCCGCTTTAACGTCTCCGCTTTCCGTAAACGCGGAGACTATTTGCATGCTGAAAGCGTCCCTGACTTCATAATTAGGTATATCAAGAGTGTATACGGGCGGCCCTGCCGTAAACGCCGAATCCGCCGCTACTTTAACTGTCAGATACCCCGTTTGAAATAAAAGCGGTTCCGGCTCAATTTTTTCAATCTCGAACGTGTCCAGTATATCTTCCGTGATTTCGAGATTTTTAAGGTTCAGATAGGATTCCGGCTTCTTCTTTATCATATTAATGAGGAATGACGGGGTGCCGGTCGCATACCAATAGCGTTTGAGCTTTTTATCGGATAAAGAATTTAGTAATGAAAACGGGTTTAGCAATTTCGACTCGCCATCCCATGAATAGCCGTCATACCATGCCAATATTTCATCCTTAACGCTTTCATAATTTTTTTTATTCTTTTTTACCCCGTTACTCGTTGATATTTGCATGATATAATCATAAAAATACATATCCAGATCATTGACAGGTATGCCGCATATTCCCGCATAGCCATCTGACATGGTTATATCTTTTAGATTGTTCAATCCTGAAAATACGGACGTTTTGGTGAACTTGGTTACGCCGGTTATTAACACTAACCGAAGATATGGATCCATAGATTTTAATACACCGTAAAATCCGTTGAGTACTTTTCTGTTTGCGCCTGCGGCATTGATATCGTCGATATGATCAAGTATTGGCTTATCATATTCATCAATGAGAATCACGGCCCGTTCGCCGTATTTTGCATACAGGCTTTCTATCAGCCGCTTGAATAAAATTCCCGGTTCGTTGCCGGTCAGCGTTATATCTTCCTTCTCGGCGCGGAAAATTAATTCTTCAGAAATAGCGTACTTTAAGATATCAGGCGTATCGTTTGGAATATTGCTCATATCAAGTTTAATAACCGGGTGCTTTTTAAACGCATAGCCCGAATTATAAATCCATAGCCCTTTAAAAAGCTCCCTCTCTCCGTTAAAAACTTCAGCTACCGTGTCAAGCAGCAAAGATTTACCGAAACGTCTCGGCCGCGACAGGAAATAATATTTATAGTCATTAATCAAATTATAAATATATTGCGTTTTATCTATATAAATATAATCGCCGTTTATGATTTCCTTGAAGTTTTGTATCCCAAGCGGAAGTTTTTTCATGATGATCTCCAGTTATTTTAATATATGCCTGATAAATATTATATCTCATTTTCAACCGTATAATAATATCATTTGCATACACCCGGCGTCTTGTTGTATAAAAATTTGACATGAATGGGTTCAAATGTAATAATTATCTATTACGCCTAATCGGAGTTTTGCATGAATCTGGTTTTACTGTCAACCGCGGCGAGCATCGGAGTCATCCACACGGCTATCGGGGTTGACCACTATTTACCGTTTGTCGCAATGGGTTCCGCAAATAAATGGAGCTTTAAAAAGACGATGTTTACGGCGTTTATTTGCGGTTGCGGTCATATTTTGGGCTCGGTGCTGCTTGGACTGATCGGCTTCTTCATCGGCTCCCATGTGAGCGTGCTTTCGGGCATAGAGGGCATACGCGGAAACCTGGCGACATGGCTGCTCATCGCATTTGGATTGATCTATATGTTATGGGGTATACGAAACGCCATTAAAAACAAGCCGCACAAGCATATACTGAGCGACGGTAAAAAAATCTGGCACGGACACGCAAAAAAAAGCACGCGCGTCACGACAAACGGCGGCGGACACGAGCACGACGCGTTGGGCGATGGCGTACACGGGCATGACACCCCGGATGGCGGCGGACACGGACATGATCACGACTACGAACATGGACACGATCATGCGGACAGCGGCGGACACGGACACGAGCACGACGCGTTGGACGGCGGCGGACACGGACATGCGGACGCCGGTGGACACATACACGGCGCGCCGGACGGCTGGGGTCACGGACTCGATGCGTCGGACGGCGGCGGACACGGACATGATCACGGCGACGAACATGGACACGATCACGCGGACGGCGTCCCGCGCAGCTTCTGGCCGCTTTTCATATTGTTTGTATTGGGCCCGTGCGGGCCGTTGATTCCGTTGCTGATATACCCGGCGGCGGAAATGGGATTAGGTACGGCCATGGCGGTGGCCGCCGTCTATTCGGTTTGCACGATTTCCACCATGTTAATATTAACCGCGGTTTTGCTTAAAGGCGTAAGATATCTTCCGATGAAGAAAGCGGAGCGGTATGCGCACGCGCTCGCGGGGTTCGCCGTATTGGCGTGCGGCCTGGCAATTCAATTTTTAGGATTATGAAAAAGTCGGGAACGCAATTATAAATCTTCGAAATCCCGCAACTTTTGGCGGTATTTTTCCATTATTGCATATGCCGTCGCCTCGTCCAGCACGCCGTGCATGGACGGCGTGCTGAAAAAACGCTTCGGCAGCTTTACGTTTTGCCAATCGTAGCCCAATGCCTTTTTGACGCGCAGCTTGACGGCGTAGTTGCGACGCGCGATCGCCGTCAGGTCGCCGTCCGTAAGGTTTTTGCCGATGGCGGCGAACGCCTTTAATATAGTTTCCCTGTCGTAGACCTTGCGCGCGAACAGGCACATGATCAGCGAGTTGAGCATGCAGCGTTCGACTTCTTCCTTAAGCAACGCGTCCGCAATCTTGTCCGCGTCGGCAAAATCTTCGCGCAAGCCTTGATCGACGGCATAGCCGCCGTTGCACAGGTGCGAATGGCGCGCGCCCACCACCGCGCCCACCAGCGAGCC
>Ga0209628_10003407_pt1 | contig 11142 bp, 8 predicted proteins | sample TergutCu122P4_FD_187285 | JGI IMG/M metagenome (GOLD analysis project Ga0209628, IMG submission 187285) | Cubitermes ugandensis P4 segment gut microbial communities from Kakamega Forest, Kenya - Cu122 P4 (SPAdes) (version 2) | ecosystem: Host-associated > Arthropoda: Insects > Digestive system >...
CCACTGACAGAGCAGCTGATATATATATATATATATATATATATATATATAAGAGCTGCAATGACCACAACATTCTAAATATTGTACATAAAAAAACTGAATGCAAGTCACGTTACAGCTAAGTATGTCAATATCTCAGTAAATCGGCTATTAAGATGTGGCATACAGTATATGTGAAAGTGAAAGATGTTAGTTTCATTTGTCAAATATTAATCTCAGCAAATATTTAAAAAGAGTTTGCTGTACTGAAATGAAGTTATTCTCTACTCTTACACCTGCCACCAAAAGTTTAAATCATAATATACTCATAGAAGTATGTCAGCCTGCATGAAAGGGAAGTCTTACCATCTCACTGCTTCAGCTGCGTACAAGAGTTTGCTTCAGTGAAATTCTCATCTGTAAAATGGCAAAGGTTCCATGATTGAATTATTTTTGTAGTTCTAAAAATGTTATTTTTACATATTTATATTTGAAACAGTATTACATTTGAGGATTCATGTCTTCTGGGATGTTGGTGTTGCATCATTGGGTGAAAGGTTCCTGATATTCTGAAAGATCATGGTGCCTTCATCATCAAGGATCACCCATTGACACGCTGTCATATCCCAGAAGACTTGAATCCTCAACAACTCTTATGTGAGAACATTAAATCTCACAGTATTATATTTGATGATGATAAGTTTGACATTATTGTCTTACAGGTTTTAGTTCTGTGAAGTATCTGTGGATTATAAATAAGTTGTAATCACATTCTATTCTGTTCTGTGCTCTTGTACTCTATATTTTAAGGATACGTGACATTCATCTGCATTGTGTAGACCTGGGGTTTCTGAGCTTTTTGACCATGACCCAAAATTGTAAATCACGTAGACCTTGCAAGCCAAGCAGAATCAATACCTGCTGAGCAACCCATTGAAGCCATCAAGCTCACTTTATTGTTTTTGGAGTTCATAACCCCTCAGAAGGTTGGTTTAAGAATCCCTGGTCTAGACACAGACTGTTCATCCACAGACTCTGAATACATATACCATTTGTATGTTGGCAGATGGGCCTACGTATGAAATGTTCTTTCTGCAAGATGAGGCCAAATTCATGACATATGACTCAAAGCTGCAGCATTTGGGAGGTTGTGTTTGAACTCATCCAGACCTGAACTTTGTACCTGGGACAGTGGTAAAAGCAGTACAATTGGTGAGTAGAATGAATGCAAACATTTACATTTAGCTGAATGTGTACAACAAGCAGCTATGCCACTGTATCACCATCATTTAGTCCCAGGTTTGTATGAAAATATCAGTGGCATGTTAAGGAACTGGGCTTCATGCAGTAGTTTATGTGTGGAGTTTGTATGCTTATCAGAATGACAACCCTGTGAATGAAATTTAAAAATTTATATTTAATTTGCTCCCTTCCAACTAATTTAGGTGTGTGGATTGTCAGATTGGATTCAATTCATTCAAGAGTACGATGAGTTACATTTTTTGTAGGGTTAGTCCATTTTATGATGGAATATTAAGAGGGTTTTTGTGTGTATTCTTATGTATAGAACACAGAGCACTGCCACTGTTTATGTTGAGAATCAAATTTAAGGAAGCAACAGTGTGATTTCATGTTTACCAGGGGTGTAGCCATGTTTAAATGTTGCACTTTCACCATCCAAGTATTACTTTCATGTGAATAATATTATTATCAGGAATTCTGTGCATTGGAAAAGGTATAAAATGTATATAGGTGACAAGCATTTGAAGAGTATTTTCTGGGATGTAATACTGGGTACTTTGGTAGAAATTTAGTGATATTTCAGAGGAATGTTGTGCCTACACCTTCATGGTAGAGCCACTTCTCAGCCCCTCTTCTACCCTGAAGATGGAATCAGAGGGTTAACCTTAGTGCCAGTAAATGTTTACTATTCTGCACAAAGTCATATCCCAGAAGGTAATATTTCATATAGTCACCACTGTGAGAATGTCAAATTTTACAGTTTGTGAATTTCAGTTGCATACTGCACATGACTGTAGAAGTAGCTACCTCTGCAAAGCAGAAGGAATTATTATTAACATGCTGACATCAGTGTTTTTAAAGTGCTTGAAAGAAAAAGAATGTAGCTAGTGTGAGAAAGAGGAGTGATGGATCTGTTCTCTGCACGACAGAGTTCACATTGACTTGGTCTGTGACAGCAAAGCTGTTCTCAAAACTGAATTGTGAATTATTCATTTACAGTAAACAAACATTAAATGCAGAAGCATCTAATCATTCTTAGGTGATACCTGAGTAAAGCTGTCCCATTGCTTAATAAAGCCTCTTGCCGCTGTAACCTTGGTACTTGATGGGAGAGAGTAGCCAGCTTTGTACCCTGGCCACTTAACCCCCACTGAGAGAATTCCAGTTAGGGTGCTTACAGTACAGAAATTTGTATAAGTTAATGTCTGTCTGGGTACTGCAAGGTCTAAATTTACTTCTTTATTGCTAATAATGCCAACAAGGTGGCGATACAAACTTGTGGGGTGGGAATAACAGTTTGCCATTTACTGTTGGACTCTTTGATTGTGTGGACAGATCCCTGGAAGTTATGCAGCATTTATGCACGTTACTGTTTTGTAAATTACTTCTTCCTCCTCAATCTCATTCTTCCCACACCCTCTGTTGGCAATACTGCCATCATGTACCATACTGTGCAGCAGATGGATCATGTTTGTGGATGATCATGATGCAGTGCAAGGGGGTTGCAGGTGTTATCCAAATAACATGACAAGTATGTATAACAGTGATCATTATCATAATCACCACTGTCGTCATCTGTATTATAGTGGTCCATTCTAGCTTCTGGACCTTGCCCAGCCATCTCATCATCCATCTACCAAGACATCTTTTTTTCTGAATGCTGGTAGGCCTATCTGTACACATGCTTATTGTTAGGTAGTCTTCCATTCTTTTGGAGCTCGTCAAATGATTATTTCTGTCATTATGTTTTTGGGCTCAAAACATTCATTTTCTCCCTCATCTACTTATTCTGTTGATCTGTGCCTGGCTACTCCATGAAGAAATTTCAATTTGTTGAGCTAGATTTGTGAATATTGATGAATCAATATAACTATATGTAGATTTTGTGTGGAAATACAGCATAAATAACTTTATGAAAGATAGGCAGGGTTATTTTATATGTTAAAATTTTCACAGTTGGAGAGTAAGCAAACTTTCACAACTTACAGGCAGAAGAAATCTACAACATAAGAAATTAAGTATAGAAATTGAATACAAATTGCCTAAATTTTTTCATTTTAAATTTCCCCTAGGCCTTACTGAATACTTACTCCATGGAGCACAGTCCCTCTTGAGAAACTAACTGCTTTTTAGCTAGTCAACAAATTCCCTGCATTTTATGGAACCCGAAGGTTCATTACCACATTCACAAGTGCCCGCCACCTGTCACTATCCTAAGCCAGCGTGATCCAGTCCATACCCCCACATCCCACTTTCTGAAGTTCCATTTTAATATTATCCTCCTATCTATGCCTGGATCTTCCAAGTGGTCACTTTCCTTCAGGTTTCCACAACAAAACCCTGTATACACCTCTCTTCTCCCCCATACGCATTACATTACCAGAGATTATGTGATGAAATAAACTGAAAGAAAAGGAAAATGAGGAAATAAAGAGTGTTTGAAGAAGGATTACACAGCAGTCTGATGAGGTGGTCGTGAAAGCAATTAGAATGAAGAATGTAGAGGATGAGTAAGGAAGATGATGAAGAGGTTAGGAATGGGGAAGGATGAATTACAGAAGAATAGAAATGTAATGGAGAGCTTCAGTAGAATAAGGAATGGTAGAAAAAAGTGGCAACTAACTAAATAACTAATTACATGGTGCAAAGTGTGTCTTGAGAAGCTAACAGGTCCCCATCTAGTGGATAAATTACACACATTTTATGAACCCATTGGCTCATTACCATGTCCACAAGAATTAGTTCCTAATCTGAACCAGCAGCATCCAGACCTTTGTTACTGGATACTGCTTACATAAGAATTTTGGAATCTGACAATGTGTTTTTAATTAAACATACTGTATTGCAGTTATCATATGCACCTTGCCAAGATTTTGAAGCTGTGGAAGGTGTTTGTTTCAAAATATAACATTTATATTGTGGTAGCTTTGGATCTGTAAAATCATGCATTCACAAACTGCATTCACTTCATCGGCAGCCACACTCCGCCACTACCATGTCCTGGTAACTGAAGCGATATGTGAGGACTCCTTTCTGGTCGACATAGAGCACGGAGATGGGCTCTAGACGTGTGGGAACACAACAAGCCCGGGATACCTTGCCTGGGGACACACTGTGCAGGAGAGTCTGGACAATGGCATGTTTTGTTGGGGACAGATGCTCACTCACGGGAAAGAAACATTTGCCAGTGCACTGGAATGCCTGAAATAACAATTGCGAAATTAGAATATTAGGAGTAAAATATAGGCTGCATTAAGATAGGAAAATTAAAATTGAAGTTATAAACAATTAAACATAAACATGTTGCTTTAGGTTATGAAATTATTTAATAATTACATTAACAGTTGCAAAATGTTAGTCTGAAGGAAGACCATAATTTAGAAAAACACTTGGTTGTAGAAGAGATTATGTCAGCGGGGAAGTGTGCGATTTATGCACCTCACCCATTGTAAGGGAAGTGAAATCAGGGAAGTTATGTTCAGCTGAACAAGTAGCAGATTTTAATTGACTTTGACTTTCTCAGGTGGGTTATTCACATGTATCAGCAGTGTGGAAGATTCAGTGTTTATCACTTGAGAGCTGAAATGGTTACTTGGCGAGTTGAGTACTTGTAAATTAATTTTAAATCAAGGGTTACACTTCTGAACTGATGTGTGAAGAAGCATGGAATCGTTTTGTCTGAATTCATGTGAGTCATTTAATAGAAACACAATGTTGCATGCATTGACTTACATAGTATGAAATATGTTGATATAATTGAAGAGTAAGGAGTATGTGACATAGAGCAGTGCTTCCAAAATTTTCTTCACTACAAATTCCACACCAAAATCTGCATGTGTATTCAGAAGCACCAAGTCTGGATCTTAGATGTTACTGAATGAGGGTTTTCATGGCCTTTCTCAGCTCCTCCAGGCAAATACCATGACATGTCTTGAAGCAGATTGTGACTGCTTCATCTCCCAGCTTACTTGCAATTGAGTGTTTCTTATATGGAGAAAAGTACCAGTAATCAACTCTGACAAACAGGTAAAGAAGTAGGCAGTATTTTTTAAAATCATTTTAAAAAGGGTGAAATCTAGAGAAAGGTTACATAGTGTTGCACTGTGGAAGTCAGCACTACATCTGCATTTTGGCTTTCTTTAATTCTTCTTGTATTGGACACAAACACTTCCATTATATATTGTGTTTTTTGTTTATAAAAAGAGTTCTAGTCCAGTGCTTTTTTTTACGCTGTGGCAAAAATTGACACCCACAGGAAACTGACCATTGCCCTAGGAGTTCTTTATGTGAAGATTGCTACCCAGGTAGTTGTTGGGTTGTCTACCCTGTAAATCCCTCCCTAACTGGGATATTATACTTTTGCTTAGAGTATGCAATGTCCTTATCTCATATCTGCAGCTATTCCCACCTCATATCCATTAGGAGCCACAATCCATGTGTCATAGTGGATTTCTGAGAAATCTATGTATAATGGCCGTCTGCGACAGGTGTTACGTTGCCTCTTTCCCCTCCTTGCTTGCATCTCAGTGGCTGCTGGAGCTCTGTCATCATCCCATATGTTATTACTTTCTTCCTCATAATCTTCAGCATCTCTCTTGTTCCGAATCATGTAATGTGGTACCACCTAGGAAGAGACAGGATAATTTCATGTTTAGATGCCTTATTACCTGATATTTTTGTGCGAGTATTGTATTACATCTCATTAATCGAATGGCAGTGGCTTGTACATGCCACATATGTGCCGAATCTAAAATTCCTGATGAATGTATTTCACGCTGTACTGGAGATATCTGATCCCTAGTGAACTCAAAATTGAAGCATGCACGAATGGCACTGAGGATGACAGTGACATAAATTATGAGGATGGCGATGCCAAATTATTAGCACAAACGAATGTACCTGTGACGCCAAATTAAGAAAGCAAACCCAGATTTAATACATCTGGCTTGAATCTAAGATTACTTTATGTAACCCAAACTGGTCTCATTGAACCTTTACCTAACTGTATGAGTATTATTCCTGTATGGAGCAGTAAAATGTAGTCTAGTTACAGGCTGTAATCTTTATTGTAACAAAGCACTATTTTTTACATCATTTCTGTAGAACGTGAGTCAACGCTTAATTATGTTCTCATAATGGACGGTTACTTCGCGGATCACTGCCCTCACTCGCGTTTCGTTTTGCGCCTGCACAGCTTTTATCTGCCAAGCACCTTCATAACGCACGAGGGCCAGCGGTGTATTTAATAGCAGTTCCACAAAGCAGCCTATTTGTGATTATTTTAACAAAGACGACACACAAAAGAAACTGAAGAGAAATGAGTTTCTGCAAGTGAGGAGAGAATGAAAGGCATTTTAGTGTTGGCGAAGAGAAAAAGAGTTTGACAGTTTTAGACAATTTCAGTGCTAACTGGACAATTATGATATACGTGGTGAATGCCATGAGCCAAAGCAAAACTCTTTTATGGTACAAACACTTCAAGAACGGACGAACGTCTGTCGACGACGATGAGCGTTCTGACGAACGTCGACAAGCACAACACCGGAAAACATTGCAAAATTTCGCGACGCTATCCTTGCAGATCGTAGGCAAACTATCCACGATGTTTGTGAGGTAGTAGGACTGTCATACGGGACCGTTCAACGCATTTTGGCGGACAGTATGAACATGAGACGCATTTCTGCGACATTTGTGCCAAGGCTGCTGAGCTACGACCAGAAGGCCCTTCGCGTTTCTATCTGCAGGGAACTCAAACAATAAGCCAGAGACGACCCCAACTTCATCTCCAATATCATAACCGGTGATGAAACATGGGTGTATGGTTATGACCTTGAGACTAAGCAGCAGTCGTTGCAGTGGAAGTCGCCAAATTCACCGCGGCCGAAAAAAGCGCGTCAAGTTCGCAGTAATGTCAACTCCATATTGATCGTTTTTTTTTGACATCCAAGGCACTGTCCACAGGAAATTCGTACCCCCCGGTCAAACCGCCAGTGGCAAGTGTTACTGTGAGGCTTTGAAGCGGCTGAGTGAGGGCATTCAGCGCAAACGTCCAGACAAGTGGAAGAAAAACAATTGGTTTCTCCACCATGACAACGCGCCCGCTCACACATCACTCGTTGTTCGACAGTTCCTGACTTCCAAAAACATTACAGTGATTCCCCACCCCTCCTATTCGCTTGACCTCGCCCTCTGCGACTTTTTCCTAATCCCCAAGATGAAAGTACGGCTGAGAGGGTGTCGTTTTGACAAGACTGCGTAGATCCACGCAGAAACGCAAGAGGTTATCGACACACATTTGAGAACTTCCAGGAATGCATGAAATCATGGGAAACACCCTAGGATCGCTGTATACATGCCAAAGGGGACTACTTCGAAGGGGACGGTGAAAAGTAGGAGTTACGGTAAGAAACTTTTTTTTATGGTAAAATTCCCCGAATTTTTGGGTAGCCCCACGTATACAGTGTCACCGGTCTTTGAAAATGAAATAGGTAGTGATGTTCCTGAAGGCGCAACCGATTCTCGTGTAAATACTGCGAAAAAATGTTGATGGTCCAGACATGTGATCTACAGGGCCGCGTGTTACACTTGTAACGGATGGACCAACGCAACCAAATGTCGTAATATTTGTATTTCATTAAAATTTCTGGGCGCACCCGGAGCAAAAAAATCTAGCGCCGCCTGTGACTGCGTTGCTTATTTCGAGGGCACAGAAACGCAAGAGCTGGGCTGAATAGCGTCACTGTTCTAACAGAATCCCCCTAAGGAAACGATATATCCGTTTACAATTAAAAGAAGCAACGGAACCTTACATGACGTAGTGAAGGACAAGAGAAGAAGCAACTGATTACCGTGAGCGTAGAGTATGCTAACAACAGTAATGGCTGCACATCCTGGAACTGACGTCCTTCGTGTGGGTTTACAACCAGTGCAAGATCAAACTGGTTGTCCGGACCTGTGGCACGAATATGCACCAGAATGCGCAGCTGAGTGCGTGGCTTGGGACGCCTCACCGCCGCTGTCACGTTGAAACTCAACCACGTGTCTCCATGCCTTTGGAACACGTGGCGCACACCCAGCTCCAGCAACCCTGTGTACTCGTCCAGCAGGTGCACGTGCACTAAGCGCTCCCCACCTGGAGACAACGGAATGTCATGTGGTCGTTCCAATTAATGATACAGATTAAATTTGTACAACGAATCCTTATGTTGCTATGACGTGCTTCGGCAGGTGCCGTACTCCCAATGACGATTTGTTTTTCACGCCGTGAAATTTAATCGAATGAAAGGTGAAGAACGCATTTCATTTCGTGGAAGTCATAAGAAGTGCATGCCTGTGCGGAAGCAGGGTGATAATGCTGATACATGAAGGCCCATATTGACACAATGGTCACTGGGATTTGTATAGGTATTTTTAATAGACAGAATCAAGCAAATAGTAACCACGTGTTTGTGACAGTTTGTACTCGTACTTCATTTAAACGGGACTGTTAATTTATTGGCTGTACGATATACAACATTTCATGAGTAGTGCATGGATAATCATCTGGTCAAAAATACTCTGGTTTAAATGGTACCCGAAACATGGTCACCGTGTTCACAAGAAATAGTTACAGGAATGTACCTTGAAATTGGTAATTCAGGTTACGTTTCCACATTTGTTTCTCTGAAATTCGCTGTACTATCTATGTCTTAATATTGAACGCAGTGTCTTCCTTTGGACATTCCAAACGAAATTTTGTATGCTTTTTTTGTTTCGCCATGCGACTTCGCATGCTTCACTCATGTCGTCGCTCTTGATTTGAGCAGCCTGCTGATATATTATGAAATGTAAACATTGTGTAACGCCTCATTATGTTTTTACGTTCTGTTTATACTTCCTCTGTCTTAGTCGAAACTTCTCATCAACAGTTTATCCTTCCGACCTATGAAATGCAATTTTGCCTTTAGGCGGAATCACAGAGAACACGGATGCAGTTTATTTAATAAACAGTGGAGACCCAAGGGTAGAGAACGGACAGACTCACAGAACAGCACTTTCGTGATATGAAATGTACTCGACACAAAGCAATAGTCTTTCGATGTGACAGCGTGGTACATTTTCGATGTGGGTTCAGTTGCGGTTTTGAAATGTTCAACGAAATGTTTTATGGCTTCGTGACGTTGGCAGTACTTATCTCACTGTTGGTGTGATACGGATGGCCTGTCGAATTACTAGTGTTCTTTTCGTCTGTGTAACTGTTTGTTTGTCACTGCTGTAAGTTTCTTTTTGCAGGAAGGTCCGCACTTTTGTAGAGCTATATGTCCTATTATAACCAGCGTAATTTTTATTTGCGGATGAGGTTATTATTGTCGGGTTGGATTCAAGCTTCTTGTGCCCGCGTTTTCCGCCATCATCGTCATGAACGGTCTTTGTGACAGTTACTGCCATCTCGCGACACTAGATAGTACTAATTGCTTGTTTGTGCAGTATACCTAAAGTGCAAATGTACGGCAGGTCGCAAGAAAAATGCTTTACATGCTTATCTCGACACTAATAATTGGCATCAAGTTAGACAATTTCCACCATAGTCAAGAGAGCGTCATTCGACTGGATTCGTCGAACCCAAACCCACCATTGTACAGTTTGTGATATTTTGGGGGAGGTTAAGGACTACAGTATGTATTCACAAAATTAAGAGAAACTTAAATTTTACAATATTTTATCAGTGGGGTCTGATTATCAAGGTAGACCATTGCTATGATCTTCAAATTTCAGCAAATTAGAACAAATCAAATATTTCACAGCCTTTTTTGCCTGTGCCCTGCAGTATCTCGGTCAGTTTACAGTGGACAGTGTGAAACCACCGATACTTAAGGACGCTGAAGCGTAATAGGCCTACTGTCATAGTTCTGCTCTAGGAACAGCTGTTGTTTCACACCCGATATTTAGGCACTAAACAAGTTTTGGGCACTTAGAAAGGACCCGTAAACCCACTAAATCGACAGGTACTCAAAATTTACAGAGGGCTCTGACACTGGAAGAACTACAAAACTAACATTATTATTATTATTATTATTATTAGTAGTAGTAGTAGTAGTAGTAGTAGTAGTAGTAGTAGTAGTATAGCCATTATTACCGCCATCATAATTATAATTTTTATATGATACGTAAATGTGAAATAATCAAAGAGTTATTCAAATTGTCATTAGCAGCCTCTCATCATCTTCTTGTCAGTAATTTATTTAACTATTTACTTTGTGTCCGGCAATTTGTGTAGGTTGCACCAAGTGGTGTTTTTCTCACTCGCAATATACGAGTATCATTTAAAGAATGCATAAGAGCTATTCTAGTAGTAATCGGCTCAGAACACGACAAGAAAGTCAGCATCGAGCAATGTCTAAGGAAAAGATAGGCCAAATGTGACTGCCGTCTTAACATCACCTGAGAAAAAGATGTCGTCATGGAAATGCAAAACACAGTATTCGTTCAAACTTCTGAACAAAATCTGGAGGAAATCCGAAGTAAGGAATATCGTTTACAATCAAATAAAAACCAGTGATCAAAAGTAAGCTCGTTCGTACGAGAGCAGAGGAGCGATTTGTGTTACAAACATTTCGCCAGCAACGGTAAGCAAGTGTGGTTTATGCTTCTTAAACTACCATAGTGCTGAATCTATGAAAAAAGTGGACGGGATTTGTTGCCAGAAATGTAATGTTTGGGTTTGAAACTGTGGTCGGGGTGGGGGGTGGGGACTCTTAATTTGTGGTGGATGGCAGTGATGAGAGTTGTATGATCACTTTATCACATACGAGGGTTGGAACTTTAATAGTGGTAACTATTTATTTACAACTGATACAAAATAGATACGTGTTTCGAAGTTTTACTGTCCTTCACTTTAGTCACCAGCATTGTGTACAACCCGTTGCCAGCGATGTGGAAGTC
>Ga0209628_10003408_pt1 | contig 11141 bp, 9 predicted proteins | sample TergutCu122P4_FD_187285 | JGI IMG/M metagenome (GOLD analysis project Ga0209628, IMG submission 187285) | Cubitermes ugandensis P4 segment gut microbial communities from Kakamega Forest, Kenya - Cu122 P4 (SPAdes) (version 2) | ecosystem: Host-associated > Arthropoda: Insects > Digestive system >...
GCAGGGAATTACCAGGCCAAAATCTCCTTTTCCGGTGTTCCCGCAGGATTGTATCACTACACGCTGTGGGTAAACGGTGAAAAAACGGATACGAAGAGGGTGGTGGTGAGTGATTAATAGTTCATAACGAATTGCAAGAAAAGAGCATGTTTTATTGTGCCGTTGCCAAAGTAACGACACTAATGTTTATGAATGGAACCATCCTCAATTTTTGAATGGCTGCTTCCAAAGTTGCGCCGGTGGTCAATACATCATCGCACAATAAAACATGCTTATGTATCAATGCGTTTGTATCTGTAAGATGAAAAACATCTTTTACATTTTGCCACCGGTGAAAACGACTTTTTTTTGTTTGAGTTTCTGTAAACTCTGAACGAAGCAATAAATTTGTACAGTAAGGGATTTGCATACCGGTACTCAATCCTTTAGCAATCCATTCACTCTGATTATATCCTCTCTTTCTCTCTTTTTTTTTATGCAACGGAATAGGGATAATCAAGTCTATTTTTTTCCATTTTTCTTGTTGAATAAGCTGTGTTCCGTATATATTTCCCAAAAAAGAGCCGACCTCCTTTACCCCATAATATTTTAAATGATGTAAGATTTTTTGCACACGATCCCCTTTCTTATAGAAAAGGAACGAACCGACATGATCTACGGGTACACGTCCCCAAAAAAGTTGCGATATTGGAGATGGTTCAAATTCATGATATTTTGTTTCCGGTAAATTATACAAACAATGCAGGCAAAGGAGATATTCTTGCTGCAATAAGAGATTTCCGCAGGCGAGACAAGTGCGCGGATAGAAAAAGTTGAGGAGTGAGGAGAACATAATAGTAATAGTAGTTAAAAAGTTCAAAGTTTAAGGATTTATTACATTAAACCCTTATTTATTAAAAGCACCCTTAATTGTATTTTTTCTTTAATAATATTGATTTGTAAAGATTGGGATTTAAAAGAATTTCTATAGCCTTTTTTACATCGGGGTCCGTATTGAGTTGATGTTCAACTCTTCCTTTTTGAAAATAAAACCGTACCACGATTTCATTTGCAATAAAGTCAGACAGTTCGTTTTTGAATTTATAAATATCCTTACTTTTTTCGTTTTCAATTATATTCATCATTTCATTATAAATTGATTCGAAAGCAGAAAAATATTTTTCAGTTCGTGCCACCTCTTTTAATTCTTGCAACAGTTCTTCGGTTTCTGTTTTGTAATTAAAGTTTTTATTGAGCGCAAAATCTGCGAACTGTTTGTACTCAGTTTCGGTGAGTTTAAATTGTTTGGGCGGCAAAATAGAGTCGTGTTTGGCTGCATATTCATTACAAAAATCAAAAATAACATTATGTAACAGTAATGCAATGAGAATATTACTTGGAGTGGAATCTGGGGTAATGATATCGGGTTCAATTCCCCCTTTATCATAAACGGTTCTTCCGTTTTTTGTTTTGTAAGGAGTAGCAAGCGAATCGGGAATATGAGGGGCTGCACCTAAGGTATCGCGATTAAAGTAATCAACATTTTGCACACAACGTCCACTTGGAATGTAATATTTTGAAACCGTAATTTTGAGCGATGTATTATAACTCAGTGGCACAATGTTTTGTACTAATCCTTTTCCAAATGTTTTTTTGCCCAGTATCACGCCTCTATCCAAATCTTGAAAAGCGCCGGCAACAATTTCCGATGAGGAAGCACTTGCTTCATTTACCAGCACTACAACCGGAATATCTTTATCTATTACAGGATTTTTAGTTTTAAAAACGATGTTCTGTTCTTTAATTTTTCCTTTTGTTTCGGCAATTTTAACATTTTGGTCAACAAAAATATTCATAATATTTACGGCTTCGTGAAGCAATCCGCCGCCATTGTTTCGTAAATCTAAAATCAAGTATTTCATTCCCTGTTCTTTGAGCTTTAGAAAGGCTTCTTTTACTTCAATACTTGCTTTGTCCATGAATTGATTCAAATTAATATATCCTACCTGTTCTTGCAACATTCCGAAATAGGGCACTAATGGAAACTTAATTTCTTCGCGCTTAATAGCAAAAGTATATTTTTTCCCTTCAGTAAGGCGTTCAATTTCAATGTTTAAAATGGTTCCGGGTTGTCCTTTCAAAATCGTGCTGATCTCTTCCGAATTTTTTTCTTTTACATTCTGTCCGTTTATTTTCATAATCATATCTCCTGCGCGGAGTCCTGACTTGTGAGCAGGGGAATTTTCATAGAGTTCCGAAATCACAACATTTTTTCCATACTGTTGTATCACTGCGCCAATTCCTCCGTATTGCCCGGTAGTCATCATTTTCACTTCTTCAATTTTAGATTCGGGATAATACACAGAATAGGGGTCTAAATTTTCCAACATTCCATTTATCGCTTTAGTAACCAAATCTGTAGGATTAATCTCATCGGCATATTTGGCATTTAATTCTCTTAAAATCGATACAAAAATATCTACATTTTTAGCAATCTCAAAATCATTTTGTGCTGATAATGATATGGTTAGAAAAAAAAATGGGATAAGTAAGATTTTCTTCATAGTGCAATGAATTGGACTTACATAACAGAAATCTATCTTAAATATTGTGTTTTCTTGCATTCATTTCGTCGTGAATTTTTGAGGCTAATTCAAAATCCTCACTATCAATGGCACCTTTTAAAAGATGTTCTAATTCAACTAAAGGCATCTCTTGAAGTTTATGTTCAATATAATGTTCTAATTCTTCAGGTTGAAGATTTAAGTCGGGGGTAAAATTTTCGATTTTTTCCTCTTCTTTTTGAGAAATTACAGCCAATTTATCAAAAATATCTTTTCTAATCATTATGGGAGCGTTCATTAATAACGCAATAGCAATAGCATCAGAGGTTCGGGCATCCAGTTCAAAACTATTTTCTTCATTTTGAAGCAGCAAATGTGCATAAAACACTCCCTCATCATAATGATAAATTATAACTTTATCTAAAAAATATCCTGCGTGTTCCATAAATTTTTTAAACAATTCGTGTGTTCCCGGACGGCGTGTTTGAATATTACTAATCAATAAAACCAAAGTTCTCGCTTCATGCAAACCCACTACGATTGTCATTTCCCGTTCACCTCCAACTTCGCGCAAAATTAAGGCAAAGGCCTCGGAGGGCATTTGCGAACTTTCCACATCCGCTGCTTCTATTTCAATATATTCCATAATTATTTTGAAGGGGTTTGAAGTTCAGTATAATGAGGAATATTTTTATTATTGATAAATGAATAGATCAGGAATCCCAATCCGATAATAATGAATGGAATACTGAGCCACTGCCCGATATTTAAGGTCATGCCTATTTCGCTGCTCACTTGTACTTCTTTCACAAACTCAATAAAAAACCGTGCGGTAAAAATTACAGTAAGTAAAATTCCGATTGTTCTTCCCGCAGGGATGTTTCCTTTTGTGATTTTAAAATAATAGAGTAACATAAAGCCATAAAGAGCAAAATAGACAAACGATTCGTATAATTGTGCAGGATGGCGCAAAGTATCTGCAACCTCATACCCTCCATGAGTAAAGTTAAAAGCCCATGGTACTTTTGTGATGCTGCCCACAATTTCGTGATTCATGAGATTTCCTAAGCGCACCATTGCGGCTGCAATGGGAATCACTATGCACAAGCGGTCTAACAACCACAGTGGGTTCATTTTACGTTTCCATGCAAAATAAGTGAGAAACGAAATCAATGCAATAACTGCTCCATGACTTGCTAATCCTTGATATCCAATGAAGTTCCAGTTTTCATCAAAAGGAAGGATCACTTGCAGCGGGTGCTTAAACATAAACTGGGGTTCGTAAAAAGCAAAATGTGCCAATCGAAGCCCGACAACTGTCCAAACAATGCACCAAATTGAGAGTTTGTCTAAGAGTTGTTGGGACAATTTTTCTGTTTTAAACACTTTTGATAGAGTTAAATAGGCGAAGAAAAAGCCCAGTGCCAGCAGTACGCCATACCAGCGAATAGAAAAATGGGCGAGCGAAAATATTTCGGGGGAAACCGACCAGGTGATAAAATTAAGGGTTGAGGTCATAATTCATGATTTGTTGTGTAAATATTCATTATATCTGTATGTTACATAATGTAATTAGCGCATAAGTAACCGTTGGCAAAAATATATGAATATTTAAATATTCAAGCGCCTGCCATAAAAATCAAGGACGAGATGCTTTAGCGGCTTACTGTACGGTGCTCGAAGCACAATTTGTTTACCTATAATATCTACATTACAGATTTTATGTTATTTTGCACCACTTTTTAAAAACATGGACAAACAACTCATTTCTATTAAGCAACGTTATGGCATTATTGGTTTTACTCCGGCTTTGGATTATGCGATTCATATTGCAATACAGGTGGCACCCACAGATTTGTCGGTATTAATTACAGGAGAAAGTGGGGTGGGGAAGGAGAGTTTTCCAAAGATTATTCACGATCATAGCGTTTATAAACACGGGCAATTTATTGCGGTAAATTGTGGCGCCATTCCGGAAGGAACCATTGATTCCGAATTATTCGGACATGAAAAAGGCTCTTTTACCGGCGCCACGGAAGCCCGGAAAGGCTACTTTGAAGTGGCAGATGGCGGAACCATTTTTTTAGATGAGGTTGCTGATTTGCCGCTTTCTACTCAAGTACGTTTACTTCGCGTGCTGGAAAACGGCGAATTTATTAAAGTAGGTTCCTCTAAACCGCAAAAAACAAAAGTGCGCGTAGTGGCTGCTACCAATGTTAATATTTCTGAAAAAATTGCAAAAGGAAAATTTAGAGAAGATTTGTACTATCGCTTAAATTCGGTGCCCATTCACATTCCGCCGCTGCGGGATAGAAAAGAGGATATTTTTTTATTGTTTACAAAATTTGCTACCGATTTCGCTTTCAAATACCAAATTCCACCTTTGCAATTAACAGAAGAAGCCAAAGAAGAATTGTTTCGTTACGCTTGGCCCGGAAATGTGAGACAGTTGAGAAATATCACCGAACAAATGTCGCTCATTGAAAAAGAACGAATGATAAGCAAGGAGATGTTGTTAAACTATTTAGTAGCCCCCGCCGTTTCAAATCTTCCGGTTTTGATGGTTCCGGAAAAAGAAGTTCCCCCTCAATTTTTTGAACGCGAATTGATTTATAAATTTCTTACCGATTTAACAAAAGAAGTAGCTGAACTGAAAACTTTGGTAAATGAATTAAAAAGCAGTAAAACACGCTTGCCCGGAAGTAAAACCGTGAAATTTAAAGAATTAGAATTATGAAATGGTCTTTTTATCTCCTCATCGGGCTGGTTTTTTTGTTGACAGGATGCGGCATTCTGAGTGTATCTTTTACAGGCGGAACGGTGAATCCAAATGCAAAAACTGTTTATGTGGCAACTTTTCCCAATAATGCTTCGTTGGTGAATCCAAACCTTAGTCAAGAGTTTACAACGGCATTGAAAGATAGAATTCAAAATCAAACTCCGTTAACCATTGTGAATACCAAAAATGCGGATTATTCTTTTGAAGGCGCCATTACAGGATATTCAATCACTCCGATTGCGCTGCAAAGTAACGATATTGCAGCAATGAACCGGCTAACCATAACCGTGAGAGTTACTTTCAAAAATAAATTTGAAGAGAATTTGAATTTTGAACAATCTTTTTCACGCTATTCAGATTATTCAAGTAGCTTAAATTTTACAGGGATCGAATCCGGACTCATGCAGGATATTGTTTCTGCTTTAACGGAAGATATTTTTAATAAAGCATTTGTAAACTGGTAATGAAGTATGAAAAAAATAGAGATAAACCGTTTTTTTGAGAATTTTCCTGTGGAACCGGAATTACAATTGGCTTTATTAGAAAAATATCATCAAAAATATCCGGCATCACATTTTATTACTTTTTTCTATTTGAAAATGTTACAAGAAAAATCTCCAAAAAAATATGAATCGCTAAAATCAAAACTCCTCCTCTCTATTTTTAATCGTAGCCATTTTCATGATTGTAAATTAGAATATTTTTCGGAAGAGAATTTTTTAGAAGATAAAATGGATGAAATTGCCATTTTAGCGGCACAACTTCAGCAAAATATTCCGAAAATTAAGTTTGACCCGAATCGGCACAATGCAACTCTTAACCTGGCAGAGTTTGGAGAAATGGAAGATATTGAATTTTTAAGTGAAACATTAGCAATGGTTTACGCAGACCAAGGATATACCGGAAAAGCAGTTCAAATCCTAAAAAAATTAAGTTTGCAAAATCCGGAAAAAAATGCTTATTTCGCAACCCTTATTGAAAACGTAAAAAATTCAGTAAAACAAAACCACAATTTAGAAGATAATAATCCATAAAAAAACACATATATGTTAACTCTTATTATCATTTTGATCATTTTAGCTTGCTTTGTATTAGGCTTTTTTGTTTTGATTCAGAATTCAAAAGGCGGCGGATTGGCTTCCAATTTTGCAGGCTCTAACCAAATCATGGGCGTACGAAAAACCGCAGATTTTTTGGAAAAAGCAACCTGGACTTTAGCAGGTATTATCATGTTACTCTGCATAGTTGTGGCCTTTTTAACCAAACAGGAATTTAAACACGATAAACCGCAACAAACACGCGGAAATGTTGAGCAACCTATTCAGGAAGAAGAATAATAGAATCAATGAACCGCGACGATTTTCCGATTCTGGAACGAACTGTGCATAATCGCCGTTTGGTTTACTTTGATAATGCAGCAACCACGCAAAAACCACAAAGGGTGATCGATGCGTTGTCGTTTTATTATGCTCATTTTAACAGCAATATCCATCGGGGCGTGCACGGATTAAGTCAGGAAGCAACTGCGCTGTTTGAAGAAACACGAGAATGGGTACGGAATTATATCAACGCACCTTCAAATCAAGAGATTATATTTACCCGCGGAACCACAGAATCTATTAATTTGGTGGCTTCATCTTTTGGTAAAGCTTTTATAAATGAAGAAGATGAGGTGTTGATTACGGAAATGGAACACCATTCCAATATTGTTCCCTGGCAATTCATTTGTGAAGAGAAAAAAGCGCGTTTAAAAGTGTTGCCTTTCAACGAGAAGGGAGAACTTCGTATCGATTTGTTGGATAATTTTTTAACAAATAAAACAAAAATTGTAGCAATAACGCACACATCTAACACTTTAGGAACCATTAACGATATTAAAACTATGATTGAAAAAGCGCATGCTAAAAATATTCCCGTTTTAATAGATGGAGCCCAAGCCATGTCGCACGAAAAAATTGATATTCAAGCATTAGACTGTGATTTTTTTGCTTTTTCCGGTCATAAAATGTACGCGCCGATGGGGGTGGGCGTGTTGTACGGAAAAGAGAAATGGCTCAATAAAATGCCTCCTTATCAGGGCGGCGGTGAAATGGTGCATCAAGTTGCATTTGATAAAACAACCTACAATGAACTTCCTTATAAATTTGAAGCCGGAACTCCAAGCGTGGGCGATGTTATCGGATTAAAAACCGCTATGGAATATATTGAAACGACAGGCATTGAGAAAATTGCCGCCTACCAGCAAGAATTGTTGCAATATGCAATGATAAAACTCTCTGAAATTGAAGAGATTGAGTTTTTTGGAACGGCGCCACATAAAGCCGCCATCATTTCGTTCAACTTAAAAAACATCCATCCTTTTGATGTGGGAACGATATTAGACCGGTACGGGATTGCAGTGCGCACGGGACACCACTGTACGCAACCCATCATGACCCAATTCGGAATCCCCGGAACCGTGCGGGCTTCTTTCGCTTTTTACAATACTTTTGAAGAGATAGAAATTTTTACGGATGCCCTGAAAAAGGCAAAAAAAATGTTGTCTTAAAAAAAATTTTCCCCGCGCTATTATTGTATTAAATATTTTCTACTTTTGCAACTCTAAACTTTGTTGGTAAAAATAGTGCGAAAAAATATCAAAAAATCAAAATAATTATTAACTAAAATCTATTTATTATGAAAAAAATGCACAAAGTAAGTCTTTTATTGATGCTCTTCTTCTTTGCAGTATCAGTAGTTGGAGTGATGGCTCAACCCAGCAGAGGTGGCATTCCTCCGAGTTTTAAAACTTCATTGGCTGATGAAAACCAGCCGTTCATTGTTTCTCCCCCCAATGTGCAAGCATTGTTGGCGGAAGATGCACAAAACACTTATTATGCGCCCCGCGTGGCTGTAGTGCTTCCCGTTGACCTAAATCCTGAAAATTCAGGAGAATGGCTCACCTTAGAAACCGGCGAAACGATATGGCGTTTAGCCGTTGAGGTACCCGGCGCAAATGCGCTATTGTTCAATTACAGCAATTTTAACCTACCGAAAGGTTCTAAACTGTTTATCTATAACAAAGAAAAAACCCAAGTTTTAGGCGCCTATACGGAAGAAAACAACCCGAAATTAACAACCCAATTCTCTACGGAATTGGTTGCCGGCGACTATGTTGTTTTGGAATATGTAGCCCCGGTTGCATTTAATTCCAAAGGTATGGATAAATTTGACCCTAAAACAGGAGAGGTTACGCCTGCAAAACAACCCAAAGTGGAAATGCCCACTATTCAAATTGACGGCATTGGATATGCTTATAATGATTTTATTACTGTAACCAAGGTTTACGATAGTTCAAAAACCCCCAGCGAATTAGGAGCATCCGGCGCATGTCAAATCAATATCAACTGCTCTCAAGGTGCTCAATGGCAAAACCAGAAAAAAGGGGTAGCCGCTACCTTGCAAAAAATTGGATCTCAGTATTATTTGTGTTCCGGTTCTTTAGTAAATAATACCAAACAAGACCTTACTCCCTACTTTTTAATGGCAGCCCACTGTGCTTCAAACGATAATAATGTTCACTGCTCGGCTTCCGATTTCAACTCCTGGCAGTTTTATTTTCATTGGGAAAGAGCCGGTTGTGAAAATACCTCTGCTCCTGTAACTTATAGAACTATCACCGGTTGCCAATCCATGTATGAAAATATTCATACCGGCGGTTCTGACGGATTGTTAGTAAAATTCAATGCTGCTATTCCGGCAAATTATGATGTTTATTATAATGGTTGGGATGCTACTTTGGTTACCTCCTGGCCCGCAGGTAGTGTGGGTATTCATCACCCCGCGGGAGACGTGAAGAAAATAAGCACCGCTACCGGAACTACTTCCCAGCTGACCGCAACGATTAGCGGATTGGGTGCAGGTGCCACAAACGGACACTGGAATTGCCATTTTGGTACAACTGTTACAGAAGGGGGTTCTTCCGGTTCCCCACTGTTTAACACCCAAGGAAGAATTATTGGTACGCTTACCGGCGGATCAGGTTCATGCACAAGTCTTTCCGGTCAAACGAATTATTATGGTAAGTTTGGGTATCACTTTGATAAATTTGCCACCGGAACCGGAATGAAAACCTGGCTTGACCCCGATAATACCGGAGTAAGAGTGCTGGATGGAAGATATACCGGCACAGAGCCCGTGGCAAACTTCACCGTTTCTACGCAAACGCCTTATGCTATGCAGCCGGTGCAGTTTTATAGCCAATCGTATAATGCTACTTCTTATGCGTGGCAATTTCCGGGCGGAACCCCAGCCACTTCTACCGAAGTAAATCCTGTTGTAACCTATCAGGTACCCGGCGGTCCCCACAATGTAACCCTTACCATTAATGGCGGCGCAGCTACCAAAACGGAAACAAATTATATAACAGTAAGTGAAAAATTAAACGACGTAGAAATAGAAATAGGAACAGGAACCACTACGGCCCAACACCCATTAGGTTATGCAACCAATTTTGGTTTGGTGCACACGGCTACCCTTTATACTGCGGCTCAATTGGGTTCTGCAGGGTTATTAAAATCTATTGCATGGAATTGTAATAATGCCCGTACAGCTCTTCGTACCATTCGTGTTTGGATGCAGCATACCTCTGCTACAGACGTTGCCGGTACGCCCGTATGGAATAAAGATGCCGCGCCCAATGGCACTGCAACATTAGTTGCCGAATATACCGGAGTAGCCAATGTAGCAGGGTGGAATACATGGGCATTGAATAAAGCTTATTTTAATTATAATGGTACACAAAACGTAATTGTTTATGTTGAAGCTTACGGCACTGCTAATGCAAGTACTCAAAATAACGTTTCTCCAAACACAAGATATACTGCAACCGGTACAAACACAAACATTACATGGACTTCAGCCTGGAATGCCAACCCCACGGGTGCCGGAACAAATAATAACCAGGTACCCAACATTAAAATACAAAAAGGTATTCCTTCAGTTCCTCCGGTGGCTAACTTTGAAGGACCGGTAAAAGTTATTCCTACATTTAAACAAGATTTTGATGCTCCAACTTGGCCGATTCCGGGTTGGACAAACATAAATACAAGTGGCAGTAATCACTGGGCAAGGAATACTGCGATTACATTTGAAAGAAGCGCCGGCTCTGCAGCCCGTATATATACGGCATCCGGCACTCAAAATTCATGGTTAGTAACTCAAGCCGTTACTATCCCGGCAGGCGCCAATTATGTGCTCGAATTTATGCATTACACAGAGTATCCCACTTATTACGCAGCAAACGGCAGTAGAGTGTGTGTATCCACCACAGTGAATAATAATGCCACTGCCTTTTCAAATGTATTAAAAACATTTGTCGCAGCAGAAGTAACTGCAGCATGGACAAAAGTAGTCCTACCCTTAACTGCTTTTCAAGGACAAACTATCTATATTGGTTTTAATTATCAAGGAACAGATGCACACAGTTGGTACTTAGATAATGTGAAGGTTGGTCAATTAGACCCGCTTGGAAAATATGAGATGTATAAAGACGACGTATTACAACTTACCGATTTATCCACAGGACCTCCTGTGGTTTGGGATTGGCAATATCCGGGTAGCAATACTCCCTTGGTACAATCTTTCGGACCGGTTCCCGATGTTACTTATCCGTATGCAGGAACCTACGATTTAGGGCTTACGGTTACGAACTTAAAGGGTACAAATACAAAGTATATGCCCGAACAGCTTATTGTTTTAGACAGATTGCCTTTGGCAAGTTATAAAGCAAAGGGCGGATATGATGCCATGAACGAATGGATAGATGAAGATTTCCACCC
>Ga0209628_10003409_pt1 | contig 11140 bp, 3 predicted proteins | sample TergutCu122P4_FD_187285 | JGI IMG/M metagenome (GOLD analysis project Ga0209628, IMG submission 187285) | Cubitermes ugandensis P4 segment gut microbial communities from Kakamega Forest, Kenya - Cu122 P4 (SPAdes) (version 2) | ecosystem: Host-associated > Arthropoda: Insects > Digestive system >...
AAGGGCGCGCAGGCGCCCTTGGAGCCGCGGCACTCACCCTTGCCTGGCGCCGATTGCGGCAGATTTGTTTCTTCACCGAACTTCTAACTCAGGACACTAGAAACGGCAGTTGCCCGCTTGTTATCTTCAGGGAAGCCGCATAATATTAACGTTTGTGACTTAGCTCGCGTTCACCTCTTGGGTGAGCGTGCTACGCATCCGCCAGCGCCATACTCGACGCGCCATGCAGCGTTGCAAGCCTTGCAGGCCGCGCAAACCCAGAGGGTTTGCCCCGCGCCAGGCACTGGCAGTCCGCAGGGACTGCCAGTGTCCGGGCTTGGCCTCGCGATACCGCCGGGTATTGCCGCGGTTTGCGCCTTGCCTGGCTTAGCCGTAACGGCACTGGCAAATGCGTCCAACTACCGTTTCTAGATTAAACGCCCGAATACCTACCGAGGGAGCTTGCACAATTATGTTGCAGAAGATACTGCTTTTCCCGATCCGCGTGATTGGTTTTGTGCTGCGCCTGGTGGGCCGCATGCTGCGGCCGCTGCTCGGCAGCCTGACGTGGAGCGCGCCCGGCTGGATGCGCTGGAGTGCCGCGGTGGTGCGCCGCCACCCGTGGCAGACCGGCGCCATGGCGCTGGCGGCGCTGGCGCTGGCCTATGGCGGGCAGTGGAGTTGGCAGTGGTATCAGCAACGCCCGATGCCGAAGACGATCGGTTTTACGGTCAATGCGCCTGATCTGACGAGCTACGGCATTGACGAGGAGGGTCATCCGCAGGTAACGGTGCATCCGCTGGAGCTGGTGTTCGCGCAAGCGGTCGCGCCGATTGAGCGGGTCGGCAAACCGGTGGAACGCGGCATGCAGATGTCCCCGGCGCTCAAGGGCGAATGGCGCTGGACAAATGACCGGACGCTGCGCTTTACGCCGGCCGCCGATTGGCCGGTGGGCGCGCATGTCGCGGTGCGTTTCGCGGTGCGCGAGGTGTTTGCGCCGCAGGTCAAGCTGGCCGAGGAGGGTTTGACCTTTGACCTGCCGGCGTTTGCCGCCAGTACGGGCGAGAGCGAGCTGTATCAAAATCCCCGCAATCCGACGGAAAAGCAGGCCATCTTCCAGATCCGGTTCAACTACCCGGTCGATCCGGTCGAGTTTGAAAAGCGCGTCGGCCTGGCGCTGACCGGGCGTGACGGCAAAAACACGGCGCCGCTGCGTTACGCGGTCGGTTATGACGCCAACAAACTGACGGCTTGGGTGCGTTCGCAGCCGTTGGAGATTCCGCGCGACCCGCTGCAAGTGCGGCTGGAGGTCAATAAAGGGGTGCGCAGCGCGCGCGGCGGCGACGGCGCCCAGGAGGCGCTGCGCGCGTCGGTCGATGTGCCGGGCCTGTACAGCCTGGCGATCAACGAGGTTGCCCCGGCGCTGGTTGACAACGACCGCTATGAGCCGGAGCAGGTGATGGTGGTGCAAGCCTCCGATGGCGTGCGCGGCGCGGAGGTGGCCGAGCGCGTCAAGGCCTGGGTGCTGCCCAAGCGCAAGCCCGGCAAGTCCGGCGATCAGACGGACGGCGACGACGATGCGCCGTATGCATGGGAACCCGGCGAGGTCAGCGATGCGGTGCTCAAACAGTCCACGGCGCTGGCGCTTGAGGCGATTCCGACCGAAGAGGATTTTTCGGCGACGCAAAGCTTCAAGTTCCGCGCCGCGCCGGGCCAGCGCGTTTATATGCGCCTGGAGCGCGGCTTGAAGTCGGCCGGCGGCTATCTGCTGGGCGCGGCGCATACCAACACGTTTACGGTGCCGGACTATCCCAAGCTGTTGCGCTTCATGGCCGACGGGTCGCTGTTGTCGCTCAGCGGCAGCCGGCGCATTTCCGTGGTGTCGCGCAATCTGCCGGGCATGAGGCTGGAGATTGGCCGGGTACTGCCCGGGCAGCTTCAGCATCTGGTGGGTTTCAATGACGGCAACTATGCCCGCCCCAATTTGTGGCCGGCCAAGGTCGAGGATCAGATCGTCGAGCGCTACGAGCAAAAGAGCGCGTTCCCGGCGGGCAATCCGGGACAGGCGCATTACGAAGGGGTGGATTTGGGCCAATACCTCAAGGGCGGCAAGCGCGGCGTGTTTTTGCTGCACCTGTCCGCGTACGATCCGGTGGCCGAAAAGAAAAAGGCCGATGCCGCCAAAAAGCGCGAGGCGGCGGCGGACAGCGCGGCCCCGGAAGACGAGCCAACCGACGCGGACAGCGAAGAAAGTGACGGCGGCGACAGTGGGGACAGCAATGCCCAGGTCGGCGATACCCGGCTGATCGTGGTGACCGATTTGGGGATGCTGGTCAAGCGCGCGCTCGACGGCAGCCAGGACGTGTTTGTCCAGTCGATTCATACCGGGCAGCCGGTGGCGGGGGCGGCGGTATCGGTGCTGGCGGTCAACGGGCAGACGCTGCTGGAGCAAACCACGGATGCCGGCGGGGTGGCGCATTTTCCGGCGTTCAATGGACTGGAGCGGGAAAAACGCGCACAGATGTATCTGGTACAAAAAGGCGACGATTTGTCGTTTTTGCCTGTCGCGGGCCGCGACCGGCAACTGGATTTTTCGCGCTTTGACATCGGCGGCGACGGCAACGCCACCAGCCAGGCGCAGCTGTCGGCATACCTGTTCTCCGACCGCGGCCTGTATCGGCCCGGTGATTTGTTTCACATCGGCCTGATCGTGCGCGCGGCCAACTGGGCGCGTACTCCGGCGGGCGTGCCGCTGCAAGCCGAAATTGTCGATCCGCGCGGCATCACGGTTGCGCGCAAGCCAGTCACGGTGGACGCCTCCGGGTTTACCGAGCTGGATTACACACCGGCCGAGAGCGCGCCGACCGGCGCGTGGACGGTCAACCTGTACATCCTCAAGAATGACCAGACAACCGGTCAGACGCCCATCGGCAGCACCACGGTGCAGGTCAAGGAATTTTTGCCCGACCGCATGAAGGTGGACGCCAAACTGTCCCAGCAGGTTGCCGAGGGCTGGGTCAAACCCGATGATCTCAAGGGCATCGTCGATGCGCAAAATTTATTCGGCACGCCCGCCGAGAACCGGCGCGTGACGGCGACGCTGACCCTGCGCCCGGCCTGGCCGTCCTTTCCCAGTTGGCCCGACTACCACTTCTACGACGTGCGGCGCGCCAAGGAAGGGTACACCGCCACGCTGGAAGACGGCCAGACCGACGATAAAGGTCATGCGGAGTTCGACCTCGACCTGAAGAAGTACGCCGACGCGACGTATCAGCTTTACTTCCAGGCCAAGGCGTATGAGGCCGAAGGCGGGCGCAACGTGACCGCCGGCGCCCTGACGCTGGTATCGAGCAACGACAACCTGGTCGGCTACAAAGCGGTAGATGGGCTCGACTACATCAAGCGCGGCAGCCCGCGCACGGTGCGGCTGGTGGCGATCGACCCGCGAGCCAAGGCGATTGAGTTGAAGGGCTTGAGCGCCCGGCTGGTCGAGCTGCGCTACGTGTCGGTGCTGACCAAGCAGGACTCCGGCGCGTACAAATACGAATCGCGGCGCAAGGAAGTGCCGGTGGACGAGCAGCCGCTGACCATCGCGGCGGCCGGGCAGGATTACCCCTTGCGCACCGATAAACCCGGCAGCTACGCGCTGCTGATTCGCCGCGCCGACGGTGTGGAGGTCAACCGCGTCGAGTACACGGTGACAGGCGAGGCCAACGTGACGCGCGCGCTCGATCGCAACGCCGAGTTGCAAATCAGCCTGAGCAAGCGCGACTACCGGCCGGGCGAACAGATGGACGTGGCCATCCGCGCGCCGTATGCCGGCAGCGGCCTGATTACCATCGAGCGCGACAAGGTGTATGCCCACGCGTGGTTCCATGCGGATACCACCAGCTCGGTGCAGCACATTACCGTGCCCGCCGGGTTCGAGGGCAACGGCTACATCAACGTGCAGTACATCCGCGATCCGGCTTCGGACGAAATTTTCATGAGTCCGCTCAGCTACGGGATAGCGCCGTTTTCGGTCAACCTGGACGGGCGGCGCAACCGGTTGACGGTGGACGCGCCGCCGCTGGTCAAACCGGGCGAGACGGCCACGTTCACGGTGCATACCGGCAAACCGGCCAAGGTGGTGGTTTTCGCGGTGGACGAAGGCATCCTGCAAGTGGCGCACTACAAGCTGGGCGATCCGCTCCAATACTTCTTCCGCAAGCGGATGCTGGAGGTGGGCACCTCGCAGATTCTGGATTTGATCCTGCCCGAGTTCACCAAGCTGATGGCGATGGCCGCGCCCGGCGGCGACGCCGATGACGCGATTGGCCGCCAGCTCAACCCGTTCAAGCGCAAGCGCGAGCAGCCGGTGGCTTACTGGTCCGGCATCATCGACGTCAACGGCCAGGCGCGCCTGAGCTATCCGGTGCCGGACTACTTCAACGGCAAATTGCGCGTGATGGCGGTATCGGTATCGCCGGAACTGGTCGGCACCGTATCCAGCCAAACCACGGTGCGCGGCGATTTCGTGCTCTTGCCCAATGCGCCGACCACGCTGGCGCCGGGCGACGAGGCGCAGGTCAGCGTCGGCGTATCCAACAACCTGACCGGGGTGGGCGACAAACCGGTGCCGGTGGCGGTCACGCTCGAAACCGGCCCGCAATTGCAGGTACTGGGCACGGCCACGCAGAACGTCGCGCTGGCGCCGCAACACGAGGGCGTGGTGCTGTTCCGCGTCAAGGCCACCGACGCGCTGGGGTCGGGCGCGCTAACCTTTAGCGCACACTACGGCGGCAAGTCGGCCCGGCAGCGCGTGGACGTGTCGGTGCGGCCGGCCGCGCCGTTCCGCACGCGAATTGATTTTGCGCGGCTGGCTCCGGGCAAGAGCACCAGCGTAACCGGCTTGCGCACGATGTTCGACGCCTATGCGTCGCGCGCGGCCAGCATTTCCACCGTGCCGATGGTCATCTCCGACGGGCTGACGGCGTATCTGGAGAGTTTCGAGCACCTGTGCAGCGAGCAAATCGTCAGCGTGATGGCGCCGCGCCTGTTCGCGGCGCAATGGCCGACGGCGCGCATGGTGACCCAACCGACCCTGACGCCCTTCGCGGCCCTGGGCGGCAATGGCGCCAACGGCGCGGACGTGGCCAGGCGGTTTTTCGACGTGCTGCGCAGCCGCCAGAACGCGCAGGGCGGTTTCGGCCTGTGGAGCGCCACGCAGGACGCCGATCCGTTCGTGTCGGCTTATGCGATGCACACGCTGCTCGACGCCCGCGAGCGCGGCAGCGCCGTGCCGCAAGACATGCTGGACGCGGGCAACGCCTATTTGAAGCAACTGGCCGATGACGATGCCCTGGATACGCTGGAACTGCTGCGCCAGCGCGCCTATGCGGTATACCTGCTGACGCGCCAGGGCAATGTCACCACCAACAGTCTGGCGGCGGTGCAAAAACGCCTGCAAGAGGCTTATCCCAAGGCCTGGAAGGACGATCTGGCCGCCGCTTGGCTGGCCGCGTCGTACCAGCTGCTCAAGCAGGAGCCGCAAGCCGCCGCGCTGATCGCCGGCCCGCAGCGGCTGCTCGAACGCAAGCCCGGCGGCAAGGAGCCGTTCGCTTACGGCTACTACCACGATCCGCTCGCGCGCGACGCCACCGTGCTGTACCTGATCGCCAGGCATTTCCCGCAGCGCGCGGCGCAACTCTCGCCCAACGCGATCGACAACGTCGCCGCGCCGTTACAACAAGGTTATTTCAATACGCTGTCCTCGGCGATGACGATACGGGCGCTCGATGCCTATTCGGGCATGGCGGCAAACGGTTTGGACCAGCTCGCCATCAACGCGGTGGGCGCCAATGGGCCAGGCAAGGACGTGTCCGCCATCCAAGCCAACCTGATGCGTACCGGCACCTGGAGCGCCGACGCCAAGCGGCTTGATATGGTCAACAACAGCACCCTGCCCGCGTGGTGGGTGGTCAGCCAATCGGGCTATGACCGCGCGGCATCGGCCCAGGCAATCAAGAACGGGCTGGAAATCGTGCGCGAGTACACCGATACGGACGGCAAGCCGCTGGACAAAATCACGCTCGGCCAGGAAATCGCCGTGCACCTGAAGATTCGCGCGATCGGCTCGGCCAATGCCGATAACGCGGTCATCGTCGATCTGCTGCCCGGCGGGTTCGACCCGGTGCTCACGCCGCCGCCCGACCCCGATGCGCAGCCCAACGAAGGCGGCGATGGCGCTCAAGATGCCTCGGCCAGTCAGCCTTGGCGCTCGCCGATCGGCGTCCAAGGTTCGACTTGGCAGCCGGAATTTGCCGACGTACGCGAAGACCGGGTGGTGATCTACGGCGCCGCCACGTCCGACACGCGCGAGTTCGTCTATCGCATCAAAGCCAGCAACGCGGGCCGTTTCACCGTCCCGCCGGCTTACGGCGAGTCGCTGTACGACCGCCGCGTGCAAGCCCAGTCGCCGGGCGGCGCCACGCTGACGGTGGTTCCGGCGCAGTGACGCGCGTGCGCTCCCAGCGCCTTGGCGCGTTGGCGGCGGCGCTGCTGCTGGTCGCGGCGGCGCTGGTGGCCTGCCGGCTGTGGCCGCACCCGGTGCTGCGCGATTTCAGGCCGTCGTCCACCGCCGTGCTCGATGCGCGAGGCCGGTTGCTGCGGCTGACCCTGGCCCAGGACCAGCGCTACCGGCTGTGGGTGCCGCTCGATCAGATGCCGCCGCAACTGGTCGAGGCGGTGCTGTTGCACGAGGACCGGTGGTTTCGCTGGCATCCCGGCTTCAATCCCTACGGCCTGGCGCGCGGCGCGTGGGTCACGTATGTGCGTGGGGCCAGCCCGCAAGGCGGCTCCACGCTGACGATGCAATTGGCGCGCGCGCTGTGGCGGCTCGATACGCGCACACCGGCAGGCAAGCTCAGGCAAATCGCCCGGGCGCTGCAACTGGAACTGTTTTATTCCAAGCGGCAAATTTTAGAAGCCTACCTGAACTTCACGCCCTATGGCCGCAATGTCGAAGGCGCGGGCACCGCCAGCCTGATTTATTTCGGCAAGCCGGCCGCCGCGCTGACCCTACCCGAAGCCCTGGCGCTGGCGGTGATTCCGCAAGACCCGGCGCGGCGGGTGCGCGGCGGGCCGGAGCAGACCCAACTCAACCGCGCGTTGACCGCCGCGCGCGACCGGCTGTATGCGCGCTGGCTGACGCGCCATCCGCAAGACGCCGCCCTCCAGCCGCTGTTTGCCCTGCCGCTGGCGCTGCGCCCGCTGGGCCAGCTGCCGTTTGCCGCGCCGCACGCGGTCGATCAGATTCTGGCGGCGCGCGACGCGGGGCTGGGCACGGACGGGGATCGGGCGCGCATCGTGACCACGCTCGATCTCGATGTGCAGCGCGCGCTGGAGCGGCAAATCGAGCGCTACGCCGCGCGCAACGGCGCGCGCGGCATCCGCAACGCGGCGGCCTTGCTGGTCGATACGCGCGACATGGGCGTCAAGGCGCTGGTCGGCTCGGCCAACTTTTTTGACCGTACCATCCAAGGACAGGTCAATGGCGCCTTGGCGCGGCGCTCACCCGGCTCCACCCTCAAACCCTTTATTTACGCGCTGGGGTTCGAGCAAGGCGTGCTGCATCCGCAAACCGTGCTGCGCGACGTACCCACCTCGTTCGGCCCGTATATGCCGGAAAATTTCGACGGCCACTTTCTGGGCCCGATCACCGCCACCGACGCGCTCAACCGCAGCCGCAACGTGCCCGCCGTCTGGGTCGCCGCGCAACTCAAGCAGCCGGACCTCTACCAGTTTCTGCAAGACGCCGGCGTGCGCCTGCCCTTCAGCCGGGAACACTACGGACTGGCGCTGGTGCTGGGCGGCGGCGAAGTCACCATGCAGGACTTGGCCGGCCTGTACGCCATGCTGGCCGGCGGCGGCCTGTACAAACCGTTGCGGCTGCGCGCCGACGAACCGGCCGCGCCGGGCCGGCGTCTGCTCGGCGCGCAAGCCAGCTACATGACGATGGACATCTTGCGCCAACATCCGCGCCCCGACGAAACCAACAGCGCGCAAACATCGCCCCTGCCGGTGTATTGGAAAACCGGCACCTCCTGGTCGTTCCGCGATGCGTGGACGGCAGGCGTGTTCGGGCCGTACGTGCTGATCGTGTGGGTCGGCAATTTCGACAATTCCAGCAATACCGCGTTCATCGGCGTCGATGTGGCGGCGGCGCTGTTTTTTCAGATCGTCGATGCACTGCGCGCCCAACATCCGTGGGCCGAACCGCCGCGGCCGCTGCCGCCCGGCCTCAAGCGCGTCCAAATCTGTCTGGCCAGCGGCGACCTACCCAATCAATGGTGTCCGCAACAGGGCTGGACCTGGTTCATCCCCGGCACCTCGCCGATACGGGTCAGCACGGTACACCGCCCGGTCGTGATGGACGACGCCACCGGCGCACCCGCCTGCCCGCCTTATGACGGCAAGCGCACCCACGTCGAAATCTTCGAGTTCTGGCCGTCGGATTTACAGCGCGTGTTCGCCCGGGCGGGCATCCCGCTGCGGCGCCCGCCCCGCAACCCGGCTTGCCCAGGAGCAGGCGGGGAAAGCGGCGATCCGCCGCGCATCACCTCACCGCTGCGCGGCAGCACCTATACGATGCGCGTCAAGCAGGCGGGCGATACCGGCATCGCCTTCACCGCCAGCGCCGATGCCGGCGCGCACGTGCTGTACTGGTTCGTCAACGACGCCTACGTCGGCAGCAGCGCGCCGGGCGCCACGCTGTTCTGGCAACCCACGGCGGCAGGCCGTTACACGGTGCGCGTCATCGACGACCACGACCGCGCCGATCAGCGGCCGCTGACCGTCGGGCTGGTGCGGTAGGGTGTGTCATCAAATGGGTATGGACACACCCTAACCCGCGATTTTCGGACCCAGCAACGCCAAACTAGAATCAAACGTTACCAAATCAAAATAACATTCATCATGCGCAACAGGCTTGGACACATGCATCAGCGCCGGATCAAGGGGGAATCGCCCGTCCGGGCGCTGCCGGCGCTGGCCGGTGCCGTGGCGATAGCGCTCAGCCTGGCGCTGGGCGCCGCCGCGCAGGCGGCGGATGCCGCCGGCGCCGCGCCCCAGCAGATCGCCACGATTTCGGCCTTGTCGCTCAGCGGCAACTCGGCGTTCAGCGACAGCCAGTTGCGGCGCGCCATGGGCATCAGTGAATCGGGCTGGTTCTCGCGCGGCGATGACTACTCCAAAGCCCGCCTGGCCGGCGGGCTGGCCAATTTGCGCGCGTTTTACATCAGCCGCGGCTATCTGCGGTTCATGGTCAAAGAGGTCAGAGTCACTCCCACGCCTGACGGCAAAACCGTGGCGATCAAGATTACCGTCGCCGAAGGCAAGCTCTACACGCTGGGGTCGGTCAAGCTGGCCGGCGAGGCCGGGCAGATGGCCGGCACGCCCGGCGTGGCCGAGGCGCTGCAACGCGCGCTGCCGGTCGGACGGCCGGTCACGCGGGAAGGACTGGAAACGGCACGCCGCGCCATCGTCGCGCAACTGACTTATGACGGCGGCGAGCCGGCCAGCGTTTCATCGCGCTTTACCACCGACGATGCCAACGCCCGGATCGCGCTGATCTTCGAAATCACACGCGGCCAGCCGTCCGCCCAAACCAGCCCGGTACGCCCGCCCCAAGAAGTCGTGCCGTCCCAGCCCGAACCGGCCCCCGTGGCGCCGCAAACGCATCCCGTCCCCGAATCACGACCGCCGGTTACGCCGCCGCAAACCGGTCAGGCGACAGCGCCGGCCGCGCCGTCCCAAGCCGAATCGACCACCCAGCCGCCGCCGGCCGAACAAAAAATCGATGAAACCGAGCGGCGCGAGCTCAGAGTCGGCGCCAGCGTGGGTTATTCATCAGCCGAACGCCTGATTACCATGGCCAACGCGCGTTTTCTCAACGCACTGGGCAAGGGACGCGACCTGGCGGCCGACCTGGCGGGCGGCAAGACTTACCGGGGCTTGCGTCTGAGCGAATCGGACCGCTGGTACACCCCCAGCGGCGTCAGCCGCTCAACCAGCCTCTGGTATCGCGCCGACCAGCCGTTTTATTACCTCAACCATTCCCGCTTTCGCACCTCGGGCATCGGCCTGACCGAGCGGTTCGACATTCCATTGACCGCCGCCGACAGCGCTTACCTGGCGCCGGGCGTCGAACGCGATTGGTTGCGCACGGACGGCCTGACGCCCCATGCGTATCTGAACCACATCAACCGCGCCGGCTCCTCGATGAACGTGGTCACGCTGGGCGCCGGCTGGACGCACGACATGCGCGATTCGGCCAGCCTGCCCACACGCGGCTACATCGCGCAAGGCGATGTCGAATTGGGGTTGGGCAGCACCGTTTACATCAAAGCCTATGCCGCCGGGCGCTACTACCATCCGCTGTGGGGCGATACCGTGCTGTCCTTATCGGGCCTGGGCGGCTTCGGGCAAGGCTTCGGCAGCAAGGGCTTTCCGCTCGAAAAATACTTTTATGCCGGCGGCATCGGCTCGGTGCGCGGGTACACGGGCAACTCGCTCGGCGCGCACGACCTGGGCACCGGCTTTCCGCTCGGCGGACGCCGGCTGCTGACCGGCAGCATCGAAGCCATCGCCCCGCTCACGTCTTTCAAGCCCGACCTGCCGGGGCGTCTGGTATGGCTGCTGTTCATCGACGGCGGCAACGTCTGGAGCAATGGACTGGGCGGCACCGGAGCAGGCCCGGCCCGGTTCTCATACGGCACCGGCCTGGGTTGGCAAATACCGTTCGGCACGCTGCAAATGAGCTTTGCGCTGCCGATCAAACGTCACCCAGGCGACGACTACCAGCGGTTCCAGGTCGAATTCAAGGCCGGGTTTTAGAGCATTTTCGATTTAGTTGATTACAGCCCCCGCCTTTATTCGTGTCATTCTGCGCGAAGCGAAGCGCGTCATCCTGCGCGAAGTCGCAGGACGCTGCAATCCATGCGGCGTGTGGATTGAACCTAGATTTTCCATTTGCACAGCCTTGGATAAAAACGGCATTTGCTCCTTCCCCTTCAAGGCATAGGTATCTACACATCTCATCCGATGCTGTAATAATTGGCGGTATGTCTTTGATTTTTCCACATTGGAGCCTCGCTTGCAAAGGCGAGCGCATCGTTTGGTG
>Ga0209628_10003410_pt1 | contig 11138 bp, 4 predicted proteins | sample TergutCu122P4_FD_187285 | JGI IMG/M metagenome (GOLD analysis project Ga0209628, IMG submission 187285) | Cubitermes ugandensis P4 segment gut microbial communities from Kakamega Forest, Kenya - Cu122 P4 (SPAdes) (version 2) | ecosystem: Host-associated > Arthropoda: Insects > Digestive system >...
ATGTTTTTATGTTCATAAACTTGTATTTTTGCAATTATAAACGCAAAAATAAAAAACTTTGATAATCATACCTCTATTTTGAAGAAAAAACTTTACTACCCCCATTGTTCATATCTTTTCCGGTGCAACTTTTTTGTGGTGGGTTGTATTTTTTTTATTTTCAATAATTTATATGGACAAACAGACTCGCTGAAAACCTCCTCTAAAAAATTATCTCCCAACGCTGTGCAATCTTCGGTGAAATATATTAGTCAGGATTCTATTATTATTCATTTGTTAAAGAAAAAAATTCTTTTGTTTCAAGATGCCAAAGCCTATTATGAAGATATTGAATTAACTTCAGATTTTATGGAGTTTGGATTTACGGATAACGAACTGTATGCTTCGGGGGTGGCAGATAGTAGCGGGCATATTCATGGACATCCTGTTTTTAAACAGGGAGATACTGAGTTTCGCTCGCAGGAGATGCGCTATAATTTTAAATCAAAAAAAGCAAAAGTTACCAAAGTAATTACCGTAGAAGGCGAAGGGTACATTCATGGGTATAATGTTAAGCATGTGGATGATAAAACATCCTATATCAAAGGAGGGCAATATACCACCTGCAATTTGGAACACCCGCACTTTCAGATACGTTTCAATAAAGCAAAAGTGATTCAGGATGATAAAATAGTAACGGGACCGGCCTATTTTAGTTTTGGTGATGTGCCCGCGCCGTTGGCCATCCCTTTTAGTTTGTTTCCTTTGAACAAAGACCGCGCCTCAGGAATTGTGCTGCCCAAATTTGGAGAAGGTACTGTTCGTGGGTTCTATTTTGAAGATTTTGGATATTATTTTGGTATTAACGATAATTTTGATTTACTTTTATCGGGCGACATTAGTACGCGCCTTAACTGGGCGGCTAAGGCAAATTCTAATTATGTGTTTAGATATAAGTGTAATGGCGCCATTAACCTTACCTTTTCTCAAAATTTTAAAGGGGAACGGGGAACACCGGAACAGGAAACATTTAACGACTTTCGCATTTATTGGAAGCACAATCAAGACCCCAAATCGCACCCCACCACAAGATTTGCGGCGCATATAAATGTAATCACTTCAGGGTTTAATAAATACAACCCGTCAAGCGCCAGCGACTACTTGTCGAACCAATTTACCTCTTCATTAAGTGTATCTACCAATGCAAAAGGTATTCTCTTTTTTGAGGGCGCGGTTTATTATACGCAAAATACACATAACAAAACGATTAACCTTTCACTTCCGGATATCAATATGAATGTTCGCCAGTTTTATCCTTTCCGAAAAAAACTCAAAGTGGGAAAATTAAGATGGTATGACAATATTTCTATGCAGTGGAGTACGCAAATGGCGAACCGGATAGACACCAAAGATTCGCTTTTTTTTATGCAGCAAACCTGGAATGAACTCCAAACGGGTATGCAGCACAGAATTCCTGTAACTATTCCGATTAAAATTGGTAAAGCCATCAATTGGAATACAAATGCTACTTTAGTTGAAAAGTGGTATTTGCAGCGCGATATCAGGATTTTCGACCCCGTGATAGATACTACGAAGAAAGAAATAGTAAAATATTCTTCTATCACGAAAGATATTTTCCAACGTGGTTTTTCTGCTTTGCACGACCTTAATCTATCCACGGCATTAACCACCAAAATCTTTTTTCAATGGAATTTTAAAAAAGGAGGGTTCAAAGCCATCAGGCACGTGATGTCGCCCGATTTGAGTTTTAACTATAGTCCCAATCTAAGTAAAAATGCGTATGGATTTTATACGGATACGATTCAAAAAAAGGATATCTACTACTCTTATTATGAGAGGGCGATTTATCGGGGTGTTTCGCAAAATACGCAGGCTGTTGCCCGTTTTACGTTAAACAACAATATTGAAATTAAGGTAAAGTCGAAAAAAGATACAATTACGGGAACGCGAAAAATTACGCTCTTTGATTATATTGGGATCTCTTGCGGCTACGATTTTGCCGCCGACTCGCTACAGTGGCAGCCCCTTTCCATTTCGGGACGCACTTCACTTTTCTCTTTTTTAGATATTAATTTCAGGTTTGGATTCGACCCCTATATAATTAGCAGTGAGGGGAAAAGAATAAATAAAAAGGAACTGCATGTGAATAAGCGACCCATGCGTTTTTCAGGCTCCGACTTAAATTTCAGTGTAAATTGGCGGTTTAATCAAGATTTTTTTACAAGCAAGAAGAAGGAGGGAAAACGGAAAACCGAAACCCAGCAATCGGAAACCATTTTCAACAGTATGGGGATGCCCAGCGCCCGCCCCGATTTTAATAATCCATGGAATGTTACCCTCAATTATACCTTTACTTATGCTACTTCCGATAACTATAACTATTATAATGTTTTGTACTTTGGAGAAAAAAAATACAACAGCAATATTATCCAAACGGTTAGTATCAGTGCAGATGTAAGTATTACAAGAAAATGGAAATTGGGGATTACTTCAGGCTATGATATTCAAAATAAAGATTTCACATACACCCGATTTGAAATTTATCGCGATTTGCATTGTTGGGAAATGAAATTTGAATGCGTACCTTTTGGTCCAAGGAAGGAATGGCGGTTTCAAATCAATGTAAAGGCCTCTGTATTACAGGATTTGAAATATAAAATGGAAAATAGTTTTAGAGATAATTATTAAGAAAAATGATTGAATTAACTTTAATTGAACATCTAAAAAATAAAAAAATTGCCATTCTTGGTTTTGGAAGAGAAGGAAAATCTTCTTATAAATTTATTAGAAACTATTTACCAAACAAACAGTTGGCAATTCATGATAAAGATACAATTGCGCTTAATGATGCTAATACGTTGATTGTTTCCGGAGAGAATTATCTTCAAAATCTGAACCAATACGATATTATTTTGAAAACGCCCGGAATTAGTTTGGCCTCTTTAAATTATTATCTTGAGCCGGAAAAAATAAGTTCACAAACCGCCTTGTTTTTGCAATATTATGGAAAACAAACCATTGGAATTACCGGCACCAAAGGAAAGAGCACAACGGCATCATTAATTGAGCACATTCTTAAATTGAGTAATAATAATGCACTTTTGGCAGGAAATATTGGTGTACCATTTTTTGATATTATTGAAAATATTACCACACAAACGATGGTAATAGCAGAACTGTCGGCGCACCAGTTAGAATACGTGTGCCATTCACCGCGTATCGCCGTTTTACTCAATCTGTATCAAGAACATTTAGACCATTTCAACTCGTTTGCAAGTTATATGCAAGCCAAATTGAATATTACAAAATATCAAAACGAAAACGATATTTTAATATATAATCAAGAGGATGAGTGGATTACAAAACAGTTGCACCAGCATGATTATACTCGAAATTATTATCCTTATTCAAGTCAAACTAAATATAACGCTGCTATTACCACGTGTAAACTGTTTGGCATTTCTGCGCATGATATTGAAACGGCGTTGCGCACTTTCATCCCTTTAGAACACCGGCAAGAGTTTGTGGGTGAGAAACATGGCATACGTTTTTACAACGATTCCATCGCCACGGTGCCTGAAGCCACCATTTACGCATTAGAAACCTTAGCAGAGGTGGATACCTTGCTGCTTGGCGGTTTTGACAGAGGTATTGACTACACGGTATTGTATGATTATTTGGCTCAAAATCCGGTGAAAAATATTGTTTTTATGGGAGCTGCCGGAAAAAGAATGCAAAACGAATGGAAAACAACAACCAACAACATTTTTGAAGAGAGTATGCAAAAAATTGTACATTTTGCCATAACCCATACACAAAAAGGAAAAATATGCTTACTCTCGCCTGCCGCCGCCAGTTACGACCAATACACCAATTTTGAAGAACGGGGTAAACTTTTCAAACAATATGTTTTGCAACCCTTTTCGTTGAAATCATTTAATTCATTTAATATTGCGGCTACCTGCCAAGATTTTATTTGCATTAATAACGATGAAGAATTTGATTATCTGTTTGTTAAAGAAATATTTAATCATCCGTTTTTAATCCTTGGCGGAGGTTGCAACCTGTTGTTTACGAAAGATTTTGAGGGCACTGTTGTTCATATCAATACTAAAAGTATAAAAAAAATACTTTTGGTAGATAATCATGTAGAAATAGTAGTAAAATCGGGTGTAAACTGGGAAGATTTTATTGATTTTTGTGTTGAAAACAGTTTTTATGGTATTGAAAATTTAGCGGGTATTCCCGGAAAAGTGGGAAGTTGTCCTGTGCAAAATATTGGCGCCTACGGGGTTGAAGTGAAAGATGTGATTAAAGAAGTGCATGCTCGTGATATTACTACCGGAGAGAAGATAATTTTTTCTAATAAAGATTGCTGTTTTGGATATCGAGATTCTATCTTTAAACATGAACTTAAAAACAAAGTTATCATTACAGCAGTTGTATTTCGATTATCAAAAGATGAAAATTATCATCTAACCTATACGGCGTTGAGGGAAGAACTTGAAAATTGCCCCAATTTATCTTTACCGGTTGTTCGGGAAAAAATTCAGGCCATTCGAAGTAGAAAACTACCTGATAGAGAGAAAATTGGCTCTGCCGGAAGTTTTTTTAAGAATCCGGTAATTTTAAAAGCACACTATGCAAAACTGCAAGAAAAAAATCCTTCATTAATTTATTTTGCAGAAGATGAACACCATGTAAAATTGGCGGCTGCGCAATTGATTGAACTTTCGGGCTGGAAGGACCACCGCGAAGGCGATGCCGGTGTTTCCCCTTTTCAACCCTTAGTGTTAGTGAATTATGGAAACGCTACAGGAGCGGAAATCATGATTTTAGCAAAAAAAATACAACAATCTGTTTTTGAAAATTTTGAAGTTAGATTAGAATTTGAGGTACAGGTTATGTAAATTGAATATTCATATATTTTTGCCGAACTTTTTAAAAAAGAATAATAAAACCCAAATTAATTATCAAAGTATGAAAAAAATTGTATTTACTCTTTTAATGCTATTCGTTTATTCGATTGTTAACTCGCAACCATTGCCCATGAATGCTGCTAAATTTTATGCAGAGCAATGGTTAACAAGTGTTGGGCAAAAAACTATACCTGATTTGGATTGTGTTTATACACAAAGTAATGAGGATAAATCTCAGCATTATTTTTATGTCTTCAGCAGCAATGCCAACCATACCTATATTATCGTTTCGGCTGATGAAAGAATATTGCCTGTTTTGGGATATTCCGACGAAAGTTTTTTCGACCCGAATAATATCCCGCCCAACATGAAAAGTTGGTTAGATGGGTATGTTGCCGAGATGAACTATGTTTTTACGTTAGATGATATTGAGAAACATCCGGATTGGCAGGAGATAGCAAATGGAAACAAGGCTAAGGGGATTACGGCGGTTGAGCCACTTTTAGGTACTATGATTTGGGATCAGAATTCTCCGTACAATTACTATTGCCCAACTGCAGCAGGCGGGCCAGGCGGTAAATGTTATGCCGGGTGTGTTGCGACGGCGATGTCCATGATCATGAAATTTTGGAATTATCCTCCACATGGTTTTGGACAAAAATCATACTCTTGTCCTCCTTATGGTACATTAAGCGCCAATTTTCAGAATGAAACCTATTTGTGGAATCAGATGCCCATGCAGGCTACATCCACAAATTATGACGCTATTGCAAAACTGATGTATCATTGCGGAGTGAGCGTTGAAATGGGATATGGGCCGAGCGGAAGTGGCGCTTCTACCCCCGAAGTGGTTAATGCTTTAAAAACTTATTTCGGCTACCAAACTGCTGTTAATTATAAAAATAAAAGCAGTTACACCACTACAACTTGGGAAAATATGATGAAAGCGGAGTTGGATTTGGGAAGGCCCATGCAATATCGCGGAGATGATGGTAGTAGCGGACATTCTTTTGTATTAGACGGATACAACAACAGTAATCTTTTTCATTTCAACTGGGGATGGAGCGGCTACCAAAATGGATATTTTGCGCTTTCCAATCTCAACCCTAATCCCTATACTTTCAACAATGCCCAGGGTGCGGTTATGAACATTGAACCGCGTAATGATTTATTTTGCAATCCTGCCACCAATTTAGTGGTGAATTACGCTCCCAACTGTGCCAGCGCACAACTTACCTGGACCGCACCAACGGGAAAAGGGGAAACAGAAAACAGAGCAATTATTTCTGATGGTGCGGAAAACCACTCAAATTTTGCTGTTAATTCGCCCGGAACTGTAGGTTGGACCTATTATAGTAATGGAAGTAATACTTGGGGAATTGAAGGAGTTACTTTTCCCAATTCAGGAGGAGACTTTGCATATATCGTGTTCAATCCAAGTGCTACAACTCCATCTATGTCAGGCAATACAAACATTCAGCCCCACACCGGTCAAAAGTTTTTCGCCTGCTTCTCAACATTACCCCAAAGTTCTGGTGGTATTCAACCCAATAACCATTGGATAGTATCTCCGCAACTAAATGCAACCGGAAACATTACTTTCAGTTTTTGGGCAAAAACATTTCACTCTGATTATCCGGAAAGAATGAAAGTTCGTTATTCCACTACAAATAATCAACAGGCAAGTTTCACGCAATATTTAGCAGGCACTGCTTCTACCTACGTTACAGTTCCAACTACTTGGACTTTTTATACTTATACTGTTCCGGCAACTGCTAAATACGTGGCTATTCAATGTGTTTCCGACGATGCTTTTATATTTATGGTAGATGACATTACCATTGATACAGGCGGTAGTTCCGGAAGTTTTACCTACAATATTTACCGCGATGGCACTCAAATCGCCCCAAATATAACAACCACCTCTTATACCGATTCAGGTTTTACTCCTACGGCAGGGCATACGTGGTCGGTGAAAGTAAATTGTAACGGGGGTGGCGAGTCCGGTCCGGTGAGCGTAAGCAAACCATCTTGTACCTCACCACCCGATTGCAATCCTCCCACTAACTTAGCCGTGAATTACACCACCAACTGCGCCAGCGCACAACTTACCTGGACCGCACCAACGGGCAAAGGGGAAACAGAAAACAGAGCAATTATTTCTGATGGTGCGGAAAACCACTCAAATTTTGCTGTTAATTCGCCCGGAACTGTAGGTTGGATCTACTATGATAACGGAAGTAATACCTGGGGAATTGAAGGGATTAGCTTTCCTGGTTCAGGAAGTAGTTTTGCATATATCGTGTTCAATCCAAGTGCTACAACTCCATCTATGTCAGGCAATACAAACATTCAGCCCCATACGGGTCAAAAGTTTTTCGCCTGCTTTGCAACATTACCCCCAAGTTCCGGTGGCATTCAACCCAATAACCATTGGATAGTATCTCCGCAACTAAATGCAACCGGAAACATTACTTTCAGTTTTTGGGCGAAAACATTTCACTCTGATTATCCGGAGAGAATGAAAGTTCGTTATTCCACTACAAATAATCAACAGGCAAGCTTCACGCAATATTTAGCAGGCACTGCTTCTACCTACGTAACAGTTCCAACTACTTGGACTTTTTATACTTATACAGTTCCGGCAACTGCCAAATACGTGGCTATTCAATGTGTTTCCGACGATGCTTTTATATTTATGGTAGATGACATTACCATTGATACAGGCGGTAGTTCCGGAAGTTTTACCTACAACGTTTACCGCGATGGTACTAAAATTGCACCTAATGTAACCACCACTTCTTACACCGATGCGTCATTTAGTTCTTCCGCAGGGCATACATGGGCAGTGGAGACAGTTTGTCAAAGTGGTACATCTCCGCAGACGAGCGTTACCAAAGCGGCTTGTTTTGTTCCGGTTACCAACATTACCGGTGTACCTACAACGGCAACCGCAACCCAGTCGCTTACACTTACCGGAACGGTAGTTCCAAGTGATGCCACCAACAAAGCTATTTCGTGGAGTGTGCAAACTCAAGGAGGTACAGGGGCTTCTATTTCCGGAAGTATGCTAAATACCACGAATTCTGGAACTTGCACAGTGTTGGCAACTATTGCAAATGGTTTGTCTCCCACACAAAACTATACGAAAACATTTGACATCGTGGTAACCAAAGCCACACTCACCGGCACACCCACTATTTCCGGCAGCGCGGTATTTGACCAGACATTAACATGCTCTACTACAGGATTGTCATCCTCGCCCACCATACCTAATTTGGGTTCATTTACTTATCAGTGGCGGCGCGGCACTACCAATATTTCCGGTGCAACAAGCGCTACTTATAAGTTGGTGCAGGCAGATATCGGGCAACAGATCAACGTTCAGGTAATGGCGGCAAACTGCGCGGGCACGGCTACTTCGGCAAATACCGGAGCAGTTGCAAAAGCTCCACAAACGGCTCCGGCTGCGCCCACGCTAAATAGCAAAACCACCACAAGCATCACCCTTAATACGGTTAGCGGATGTGAATACAACATCAACGGAAGTGCATATCAAAGTTCGCCTGTGTTTAGCGGTTTAAATCCAAATACTTCTTATAACTTCACGCAACGCAAAGCGGAAACGGCTACTCATCTACCATCACCGGCAAGTACATCTGCCTCCTTCAGCACTGATGCAGGCAGTGCACCGCAATTGGTGGGCACAGTTACTATTAGCGGAAATGCAGTTTTTGGGCAAATCCTTACGGCAACTCCCAATGTAACCTCAAACCCTCCGGGCAATGTAGGTGAATTGTTTTATCAATGGAAACGAAACGGAACGCCTATAGGCTCAAATGCCGCTACATACCTCCTCGCAGAAGCAGACATCAGCCACACAATGAGCGTAACGGTAACCGCAGCCAATTGCATCGGTAGCGTTACTTCGGCAAACTCTGCAACCGTTACTAAAGCCACACAACCGGCACCGGCTGCGCCCACATTGGCAGTAACTACGAATACTACCATTGTACTTGACTTGGTTTCGGGTTGTGAGTATAATATTAATGGCGGAGTGTATCAAACCTCTAACGTTTTTGCGAATTTAAAACCAAACACCTTATACACTTTTACACAACGAAAAGCGGAAACGAATACGCATTTTGCATCACCGGCAAGTGCTGAAGCACAATTCTCCACAGCATTGAATATTAACGAGAATCTGTATGATGATATTAAGATTTATCCAAACCCAACCACAGGAGAATTGACAATTGACAATGGACAATTGACAATGAATAGTATTGAGGTGTTTGATGTGTATGGGAGAAAACAGAATGTAGAATTCCACTCTTACGGTCTTACGGTCTTACGCTCTTACGGTCTTTCTCACCTGTCGGCAGGAATCTATTTTGTAAAAATAAAAACAAATCAAGGAGAAGTAGTGAAGAAAGTAGTGAAGGAGTAATACACCTATGCGCTAAAAGTAATATTTATTCTATAAGAAAAAAAACCAGAAAGAGGTTAAAACAAAAAAATCACCCCGTTATTCAAAAATAAACGAAATGGTAAAAGTTTTTGATTTTAAACTTTTGAGTCCCGTTATGATAGGGCTTGACATATAATGTTGAATATTCTCCTTATCTTTAATTCCTTTTTCCGTTTCCAACATATTTATTACGCCAAATGCTACTTTAAATTCGGTGGTAAATTTAAAATAAGTAGTATAAAAATCAAGTCCAAACCCACCTTTTGCTTGCACATCATACGGTTTAATAATGGGAATAATTTCAACTTTTAGCCCCCCCATCTGTTCTCTATTAGGAATTTTGTTGTTTTTTGTGCTCATCATATTGAGCCCAATTTGCCCACCTGCCAGCGCATAAATACGCACATTGTGCATACGCGAGGATTTAAACTTAATGAAAAGCGGAAAATTGATGAAGTGACATTCAATTTTTCTTAAAATCACGTCGGTCATTCGTCCGGCATTTCTTGGGTTGGGGTCTGGTATGGGGTTGGCAAATCTGTAATAGAGGTCAATATCATGCGCAATAGAAAACCCAGGAATAAAACGCAAATCAAAAAACTCGCCAAGTCTAACATTGGCCACAATCCCTACATTAAAGGCAGGAACAGGCTTAGAAGTTATTTGCATCACTTCATATCCGGGTAAAGAGATATTTTCGGGAAATTCATAATTTGCTCTTGTTCTCACATTTACATCCACAATATCAATCCCTAAAGAAAACCCCGGTAGAAAACGCCTCTTGTCGTATGCCTCTCCATTAGGCACACCAAAACGAAAAATTTGCCCAAAAACAATGTTGCTAATGAAGATAAAGATGGTTAATAACAGTATGTATCGCCGCATTATATTTTTTTAATGAATTAAATAAACGTTGATTATTTTGTAATATTATTTATTTGGAAGTAGCGTTGGAATAAAAATCGTGTAATTTTGCTTTTCCATTTTAATAGACGGCATAATGTTACACCGCATTCAAGAACTTACCGCGCAAATAAATCATCATAATTATCAATATTATGTGCTGGATACCCCAACCATTAGTGATTATGAGTTTGATAGATTGCTTGAGGAATTAATTGGTTTGGAGAAAGCGTATCCAAACTTAGTGCAACCCGATACGCCAACGCAAAGGGTAGGGGGGGGGATTACTAAACAGTTTGCCACTGTGGCGCACGTGTTTCCCATGTTGTCGCTGGGAAACACCTACTCCATAGAAGAACTTGAGGAGTTTGACAAGCGAGTGCAAAACGCGCTGTTACAAAAAACAGAATATGTTTGCGAACTGAAATACGATGGGGTGGCTATCAGTTTGGTGTACGAAAAGGGAAGATTGCTTCGTGCCGTAACGCGCGGCGATGGCATTCAAGGCGATGATGTTACCCAAAATGTAAAAACTATTAAATCTATTCCCCTTGTGCTTTATGGAGATTATCCGGAATTTTTGGAGGTGCGGGGCGAAATTCTTCTTCCCCACCAAGCATTTGCAAAATTGAATGTCGAGCGGGAAGATATAGGCGAACCACCTTTTGCAAACCCGCGCAATGCCGCCTCCGGAAGCCTTAAATTACAAGACTCGGCAGAAGTGGCCAAGCGCGGCTTAGATTGCCGTTTGTATTTGGTTTTGGGCGAAAACCTACCCTTTAAAACCCATTTCGAGAGTTTTGCCAAACTAAAAGAATGGGGATTTAAAACCCCCGACGTGCTTC
>Ga0209628_10003411_pt1 | contig 11137 bp, 7 predicted proteins | sample TergutCu122P4_FD_187285 | JGI IMG/M metagenome (GOLD analysis project Ga0209628, IMG submission 187285) | Cubitermes ugandensis P4 segment gut microbial communities from Kakamega Forest, Kenya - Cu122 P4 (SPAdes) (version 2) | ecosystem: Host-associated > Arthropoda: Insects > Digestive system >...
CCCCATCCCAACCTTCCCCCGCAGGCGGGGGAAGGGGCTTTGTTCCCTCCCCTGCTTGCGGGGGAGGGCTAGGGTGGGGGCTAACAGCGCTGGAAATTTGATGTAATCATTCAAGCAGAAACCGCTCTAATTCCAATTTCCATTAAAAACTTGAATAGTTAAAACCAGACAAATCCAGATTTATATAGGCTATCGAGGTAAAATTATTTCAGTTTCTATTGCGAAATAGAATAATAACTGGCAACCAAACCGGGCTTGTCCGGCCTTGTTCTGACTCTTCAACGCGCTTGGCAGTTGCCGGCACGGCCGGTAGACTGGCGTTTCTGCCGAGGGGCGCTGCGACCCTGCATTGGGGCCAGGCTCGGCAACGATCAACGGCGCTCGCAAACCATCGACCGGTTTGTGATGCCGTTTGTTTTTTTGCGGCGTCCCCGGTTTTCGTCTTGCCGAGGACATCATGATTCAAGCCGACCGTAGCGCCGAACTTTCCGCCCTGCTGGCCCAGCGCCTGCTCGTTCTCGATGGCGCCATGGGCACGATGATCCAGCGCCACGGCTTGCAGGAGGCGGATTATCGCGGCGAGCGCTTCCGCGATCATGCCCACGATCTCAAGGGCAACAACGATCTGCTGGTGCTGACCCGGCCGGACGTCATCGGCGGCATTCACCGCGATTATCTGGAGGCCGGGGCCGATATTCTGGAAACCTGCACCTTCAATTCGACCGCCGTTTCGCAGGCCGATTACCAGTTGAGCGAAATCGTCCATGAACTGAATTTCGCCGGCGCGGCGCTGGCCCGCCGGTTGTGCGACGAGTACACGGCGCGGAACCCGGCCAAGCCGCGTTTCGTCGCTGGCGTGCTGGGGCCGACCAGCCGCACCGCGTCGATTTCGCCGGATGTGAACGACCCCGGTTACCGCAATGTCAGCTTCGATGAACTGGCGGCCAATTATTTTGCGGCGATCAGCGGTCTGGTCGATGGCGGGGCCGACATCCTGCTGGTCGAGACGATATTCGACACGCTCAACGCCAAGGCGGCGCTGTTTGCCATCGAGCAGTTTTTCGAGCGCGCCGGCCGGCGCTGGCCAGTGATGATTTCCGGCACCATCACCGATGCTTCGGGCCGCACGCTGTCCGGCCAGACGGCCGAGGCGTTCTGGAATTCGCTACGCCACATCCGGCCGCTGTCCTTCGGGTTGAACTGCGCGCTCGGGGCCAGGGAATTGCGCCAGCATGTCGAGGAACTGTCGCGCGTCTGCGACTGCTTCGTTTCGGCGCACCCGAACGCCGGGCTGCCCAACGCCTTCGGCGGCTATGACGAGACGCCGGAACAACTGGCCGACGAGATCGAAAGCTGGGCCAGGAGCGGCATTGTCAACATTGTGGGCAGCTGTTGCGGCACCTCGCCCGAGCATATCCGCGCCATCGCCGAACGGGTGGCGGGCGTCATTCCACGCCGGCCGCCGCTCATCGCCCCGGCGCTGCGCCTGTCCGGGCTGGAAGCCTTCAACGTGCTGCCCGATTCGCTTTATGTCAATGTCGGCGAGCGCGCCAATGTCACCGGCTCGCGCGCCTTCGCCCGGATGATTCTCGAAGGCCGCTATGACGACGCGCTGGCCGTCGCCCGCCAGCAGGTGGAAAACGGCGCGCAGATCATCGACATCAACATGGACGAGGCGATGCTCGATTCTGTCGCCGCGATGGATCGCTTTTTGAAGCTGATTGCCTCGGAACCGGATATTTCGCGGGTGCCGGTGATGATCGACTCGTCGAAATGGGAGGTCATCGAGGCCGGCCTGAAGTGCATCCAGGGCAAGGGCATCGTCAATTCCATTTCGATGAAGGAGGGCGAGGCGAAATTTCTCGAACAGGCCCGCCTGGCCCGCCGCTACGGCGCGGCGGCGGTCGTCATGGCCTTCGACGAAAAGGGCCAGGCCGACACCTATGCGCGCAAGACCGAAATTTGCCGCCGCGCCTACGAACTGCTGACCGGCATCGGCTTTCCGGCCGAGGACATCATTTTCGACCCGAACATCTTCGCCATCGCCACCGGCATTCCCGAGCATGACAATTACGCCGTCGATTTCATCGAGGCGGTGCGCTGGATCAAGGAAAACCTGCCGCACGCCCATGTTTCCGGCGGCGTTTCCAACGTCTCGTTCAGTTTTCGCGGCAACGACCCGGTGCGCGAGGCCATCCACACTGTCTTTCTCTACCACGCCATCCGGGCCGGCATGACGATGGGCATCGTCAACGCCGGCATGCTCGGCGTGTATGACGATCTGGAGCCGAATCTGCGGCAAAAGGTCGAGGATGTGGTGCTCAATCGCCACCCTGGCGCCGGCGAGGCGCTGGTCGAGTTCGCCCAGACGGTCAAGGAAGGCAAGGCCAGGGACAGCGGCCCCGATCTCTCCTGGCGCGAACTGCCGGTGGAGAAGCGGCTGGAACACGCGCTCATCAAGGGCATCACCGATTTCGTCGTGGCCGATACCGAGGAGGTGCGGGCCAAGCTCGAAGCCACCGGCAAGCCGCCGCTGGCCGTCATCGAGGGGCCGCTGATGGGCGGCATGAACCACGTCGGCGATCTCTTTGGCGCGGGCAAGATGTTCCTGCCGCAAGTGGTCAAATCGGCGCGGGTGATGAAGCAGGCGGTCGCCCATCTGGTGCCCTATATCGAAGCCGAAAAAGCCCGTTCCGGCCTCGGCTCCAAGGGCCGCATCCTGCTGGCCACGGTCAAGGGCGACGTTCATGACATCGGCAAGAACATCGTCGGCGTCGTGTTGGGCTGCAACGGCTACGACATCATCGACCTCGGCGTCATGATGCCGTGCGAGAACATCCTGCACGCCGCCCGCGAGCATCAGGTCGACCTGATCGGCCTCTCCGGCCTCATCACCCCGTCGCTGGAAGAAATGGCCCACGTCGCCGGCGAAATGCAGCGCCAGGGCCTGACGCAGCCGCTCCTGATCGGCGGCGCGACGACCAGCCGCGCCCATACCGCCATCAAGATCGCCCCCAATACCCATGGCGCGGTCGTCTACGTGCCGGACGCCTCGCGCGCCGTCGGCGTCGCCACCAAGCTGCTGTCGGCCGAGCAGCGCGCCGGCTACCTCGCCGAAATCGCCGCCGAATACGAGAACGTGCGCAGCGAACACGCCAACCGCAAGGGCGCCACCCTGGTGTCGCTGGCCGAAGCGCGCGCCAACCGTTTCCCGTGGAACGCCGAGTACGCGCCCACGGTGCCGCAACACATTGGCCGCCAGGCGCTCGATCTGGAACTCGAAGATATTGCGCTGTTGATCGACTGGTCGCCCTTCTTCCAAAGCTGGGATCTGGCCGGCCGCTACCCGGCCATTCTCGACAACCCGACGGTTGGCGAAACGGCCCGCCAACTCTTTGCCGACGCCAAGGCCATGCTGGCCCGCATCGTCGAAGAAGAATGGCTCACCGCCCGCGCCGTGTTCGGCCTCTACCCGGCCAGCAGCGATGATGAGGACATCGTCATTTACGGCGACGAAGCGCGGACGGTCGAACTGGCCCGCTGGGTCGGCCTGCGCCAGCAGCACAAGCAGCCAACCGGCCGGCATAACCTGGCCCTGGCCGATTTCGTCGGCCGGCGCGACTACGTCGGCGCTTTCGCCGTCACCGCCGGGCTGGGCATCGAGGAGCGCCTCGCCGAATTCGAGCGCGCCCACGACGACTACTCGGCCATTCTGCTCAAGGCGCTGGCCGACCGCCTCGCCGAAGCCGCCGCCGAATGGCTGCATCTGCGAGTGCGCACGAACGACTGGGGCTATGCCCCGGACGAGCGCTTCGACAACGAAGCGCTGATCGCCGAAAAATACCAGGGCATCCGCCCCGCCCCCGGCTACCCGGCCTGCCCCGACCACACCGCCAAGCGCGCCCTGTTCGCCCTGCTCGACGCGCCAGGCAACGCCGGCATGAACCTGACCGAATCCTGCGCCATGACCCCCGCCGCCTCGGTCGCCGGCTTCTACATCGCCCACCCGGCAGCCGCCTGGTTTGCCATCCCGAAAATCGGCGAGGATCAACTGGCGGATTGGGCGCGACGCAAGGGGATGACGCTCAAGGAGGCCAGATACTGGCTGGCGCCGCTGTTGTAGGCAATTGGACGCGAACGGAGCTAAACGAACGGCAGGATCAAAACCGAAGAACCACCCGATGCCATTCAACGAAGCGGAAACTCGTTTTCACCTCATTGACCCGCTGTTGCGCGGCAAGGGGTATGACAGCTTGCAGCACATCAAGCTGGAAACGCCCGCGCCGGTCGAACTGAACGGGTCGAAAGGCCGCCGCAGCAAGCGTCCTGGCCGTACTGATTACCTGCTGTGCGTGCAAGTGGGCGATATGCCCAAACCGCTGCCGGTCGCCGTGCTGGAAGCCAAAAAGAAGATGAAGACCCGCTCAAGGGTATGCAGCAGGCCAACCTACAACATTCGCTCCGTCTCTATCTGCAACCAACCTTGTGCCAGGCAGAAAAGAGCGGATAATCCGCTCTTTCGTTTTTAGCCCGAATCACCGCCATGGCCATCAAATCGGATAAATGGATACGCCGCATGGCGGCGGAGCACGGCATGATCGAGCCGTTCGCGCCGGAACTGGTGCGCGAGGTCGATGGCCGCAAGATCGTCTCCTACGGCACCTCGAGCTACGGCTACGATATTCGCTGCGCCCGCGAATTCAAGGTATTTACCAACATCAATTCGACCGTCGTCGATCCCAAGGCCTTCGATCCCAAATCCTTCGTCGAGGTCGAGGCCGATGTCTGCATCATTCCGCCCAATTCCTTCGCGCTCGCCCGCACCGTCGAATACTTCCGCATTCCGCGCTCGGTGCTGACCGTCTGTCTCGGCAAATCGACCTACGCCCGCTGCGGCATCATCGTCAACGTCACCCCCTTCGAGCCGGAATGGGAGGGTTATGTGACGCTGGAATTTTCCAACACGACGCCGCTGCCGGCGAAAATCTACGCGGGAGAAGGCTGTGCCCAGGTGCTGTTCTTTGAGGCCGACGAAATCTGCGAAACCTCGTACAAGGATCGCGGCGGCAAGTACCAGGGGCAGCGCGGCGTGACGCTGCCGAAAATCTGATTCAGCTTACACCGTCCGCGGATCAAACGCATCGCGCACGGCGTCGGCGAACAAATTGGCGGCCAGCACCAGCAGGAACATCGCGGTAAAGGCGGCAACCAGCGACCACCAGACGACCGGCTCGCGGCCCAGTTCCATGCGCGCGTTGTTGATCATCGTGCCGAAGCTGGTCATGGCCGGATCGACGCCGATGCCGATGTAGGAGAGCACGGCCTCGGCCAGCACCAGGCTGGAAAAATCCATGACCAGCGAAATGATGACGATGTGCATCAGATTGGGCAGGATGTGGCGCAGGATGATGCGCGGCGATGACACGCCGAAAGATTGCGCTGCCTGGATGTATTCGAGTTCGCGCAGTTTCAGCGTTTCGCCGCGCAAGAGGCGGCACAGGCCGGTCCACGAGGTGATGCCGAGGATGAAACAGAGCGCCAGCAAGCGCAGGTCGGCGCGCTCGGCGGCGGTGGCGAACCATTCTTGATGGGTGTCGATGACCACCTGCATCATCAGCACGGCGGCGGCGATCAAGAGCACGCCGGGGATCGAGTTGAGCACGGTGTAGAGGTACTGGATCAGATCGTCGGCCCAGCCGCGGAAATAGCCGGCGACGATGCCCAGCAGCACGGCCAGCGGCAGCATCACCAGGGTCGTCACCAGACCGATGATGAGCGCCGTGCGCACGCTTTTGAGAATCTGGTAAAGCACGTCCTGACCCACCTTGTCGGTGCCGAAAACGTGGTACTGGCCGGCCAGCGCGAACAGCGGCAGGGCGATCAGCAGGATGACCGCCAGCGTCGCCAGCGCTGCGTTCCAGGCAAAGGCCGTCTCGCCGCGCCAGATGCGCCGCCAGCCAGCCGCCCACGAATCGCCAAGCGCCAGCGCCGCCGCGCTTGCCACCGCCAGCCAGCCGAGCAGCGCCAGCGCGGCGACGCGCAGGGCGGTCAGACCGGCGTCGGCCAGAACCGCCTCCTCGCGTTCGCCAAGGTGGCTGCCGCCGTATTGCAGACGCGGAAAATCGCGCACCGTGCCAACGCCCGGTTTCTCCACGGTTTCCATCGCGTACAGCCGGGTGGCGAAAGGGGCCGAATAGGTTTTCTCGTGTTGCGTGCGCAGCGACGTGGTCAGCCGGTCGAGCAGCGACAGGACCTCGATGGCGTATTGTTTCTCCTGTCCCGGCTGGCTCGCCAGCGCCGCCCGGTAATGCAGCGAATCGAGCAGACCGACCATGATGAAAGCCAGCAGCACGGTTGCCGCCGCCATGCCGATCCGGTTGCCGCCAAGCCGTCGCCAGGCGGCCAGCAGCGGCGGATTCCGGGCGATCAATACGGCGACGCCGAGGCCCGCCGCCAACAGCAGCCAGACCAGAATATCCGACCAGAGAACGATGATCTGGAAATTCATCATTGAAAGCGAATCCGCGGATCGACCAGGGTGTAGGAAATGTCGGTCAGGATCAGGCCGACGATGTACAGCGCCGAGCCGATGAACACCATCGAGCGCACCACGGCGAAATCCTGGGCGTTGATGGCGTCGATGGTGTAGCTGCCGAGACCGGGAATGCCGAAGAAGGATTCCGTCAGCAAGGATCCCATGAACAGCGTCGGAATGACGACGACAACGCCGGTCAAAATCGGGATCAGCGCGTTGCGCAGAATGTGGCGGAAGAACACCACGGTTTCCGGCAGCCCCTTGGCGCGGGCGGTGCGCACGTAATCCTTGGCCACCTCTTCGAGAAAAATCGTCCGGTACCAGCGGGTCGACGCGCCGATGCCGCCGACGACGCCAATCGCCACCGGCAGAATCAGAAAGCGCCAGGCGTCCAGCCCGTCGCCGAAGCCGGAAATGGGCACCAGCCGCCACACCTTGCTGATGAGATATTGGCCGCCGATGATGTAAAGCAGGCTGGACACCGACATCGCCGCGACGCACAGCACGACGCCCCAGACATCAAAGGCCGTGGCCCGGAAGAAGGCCAGCGTCAGCGCGAAAGTGATGGCGACGAACAAGCCGAGGATGAAGGTCGGCACGGCGATGGCCAGCGATGGCCCCATGCGCGTGGCGATCTCGCGGGCGATGTCGCGGCCATCCTCGGCGCGGCCAAAGTCGCCAACGAACATGCGCGCCGATTTCTCGAAAAAAATGGTCTCGGTCAGCGCCGCCGCGCCGCCAGCGGCGGCATTGACGAACAGCGGCTTGTCGTAACCGCGCTCCGTCTTCCACTGCGCGATGGCCTCCGGCGTTACCCGCTTGATGCCGAGCTGCATCCGCGCCATGTCGTCCGGCGTGTTGACGATGAAGAACAGGGCAAAGGTAATCAGATTGACGCCGATCAGGATCGGGATGGCGTACAGCAGGCGGCGGACAATATAAGCGAGCATGGCCCGGATTATGCCAAGAGCCGGCGCGGAATGAGCAACGATGTCGCGGCCGGCATCTGTTCCCCGGCGGCTGTTTCCGGTTTGGCCTCGCGCGTCTTATCGGTAGCGCCCCTGCTACATCACCCGGCATGCGGGTCCGCACCGGGCGGTTCGAGAGGTTGAGGTCAGGCGAGCCGGGGTAGGTATCCGCGCCGACTGAATTTTGACCAAGGGCGAAAGCCGGGATTTTAAATAGTGTCGTCACGATATTCGAAGCCAAAGAGCCATGCCTGTGCTTCGATATCTTCATCTCTTGCTTCCAAAAGTGACTCAATTTTATTCGCCCGGCAATTAAGTGTTGTCATTCTGCGCGGAGCGAAGCGTAGTCGAAAAATCCACAAGCCGCATGGATGCTGCGACGTAGCGCAATGACGTAGCGGGAATGTTCAATACTTGATTGCCGGGTCAATAGATCACCTTTGGCAAACGAATTTTCGGGGGAAGCTCAGATGTAAAATGGCCGGCTTGCATCTCCGTTAATCAGACCATGGATTTGATTGCCCGCGTCGCCCAGCATTTCGAGGACAGCATCCAGACCAAGCAGCAGGCGGTCGAGGCGCTGTCGTCGCCGATCGCCGCCGCCATCGAGACCCTCACCGCCTGTCTCATCAACGGCGGCAAGATTCTCGCCTGCGGCAATGGCGGCTCGGCCGCCGACGCCCAGCATTTCGCCGCCGAGATGATCGGTCGCTTCGAGGCCGAGCGGCAGGAACTGGCGGCCATCGCGCTGACCACCGACACCTCGATCCTGACCGCGGTGGCCAACGACTACGGCTTCAACCAGATATTTTCCCGTCAGGTGCGCGGCCTCGGCCATGCCGGTGACGCGCTGCTGGCGATTTCGACCTCCGGCAATTCGGCCAACGTCATCGAGGCGATCATGGCGGCGCATGAGCACGACATGCGCGTCGTCGCCCTGACCGGCCGCGATGGCGGCCAGATCGGCGAGATGCTGCGCGACGACGACATCCACCTGTGCGTGCCCGCCGAGCGCACGGCGCGCATTCAGGAAACCCACCTGCTCATCATTCATTGCCTGTGCGACGGCATCGACGCACTACTTCTCGGAGTTGAATAAATGCACAAGACCAGACTCACCCTCGCCGCCGCCCTTCTGCTCGCCGCCCTGCCGGCGCTCCAGGGCTGTTTCCCGGCCGTCGTCACCGGCGCCGCGGTCGGCGTCATGGCGGCCCACGACCGGCGCTCAATCGGCACCCAGACCGACGATGAAACCTCCGAGTTGAAAGTGCGGGGACGCCTGCCCGCGCAGTACAAGGAGCAGTCCAACGTCAGCGTGACCGTGTTCAACCGGCGTCTGCTGCTGACCGGCGAGGTGCCCAGCGCCGAGGCCAGGGCGGCGACCGAGGCCGCCGCGCGCGAGGTCGACGGCCTGCGCGAGGTGTTCAACGAACTCGGCGTCGGCCCGGTGTCCACGCTTGGCAGCCGCAGCAACGACAGCTACATCACCTCCAAGGTCAAGGCCCGCCTGGTCGACTCCGACCAGATCTCGGCCAATCACGTCAAGGTCGTCACCGAGCGCGGCATCGTCCACCTGCTGGGCATCGTCAACGAGCGCGAAGCCAAGGCCGCGGTCAACGTCGCCCGCACCACCTCTGGCGTGCTGAAGGTGGTCAACGTGATGGAGGTCATCGACGAGGCCGAGACGCGGCGCATCGACGAACAGCTCCTCGGCGCCCGCAAGTCGTCGCCCGCCTCGGCGCCGGCCTCTTCGGCGCCGGTCGAGAACCGCTGATTCCCCGTGCAAGGCCAACTGTTCAGCCAGAATTTTCTGCGTAGCGGCATTGCCGGCACGCCGCCGCATCAAGATCTCGATGACGGCAAACTGGCGGATTTTCGCCGCGCCCTGAGCGCCATCTTTGCCGGCATCGATGGCGCCTCCGCGCTCAATGAAGCGCAGACCGAGCAACTCATCATCGAGCGGGTATTGCAGGAACTGGGCTGGGGCGACGACTGGCTGCCGCAGGTCAACGCCACCGGCAAGGGCCGCGAAGACGTGCCGGATTACCTGCTGTTTGCCGAACCGCAAGCCAAGGCCAGCGCCCTGGCGGAAAAAAAGGATGTCGACCGCTACCGCCACGGCATCGCCATTCTGGAGGCCAAGCGCTGGCTGCGCCCGCTCGACCGGGGCGACAGCAGCGATGCGCTCGATCCCGGCGCGCCGTCGTCGCAGATGCTGCGCTATCTGAGCCGCACCGAGGTCGTCTCCGATCGCGTCATCAAATGGGGCATGCTCACCAATGGCGCGGTGTGGCGGCTGTATTGGCAGGACGCCCGCTCGCGTTCCGAAGAATTTTTTGAAATCGATCTCGCCGCCGCCCTCGGCATGGCCGGCGCGCAGGCCGACATCATCGACGACATGCCGCCGGACGATCTGTTGCGCCTCTTTTACCTGTTTTTTCAGCGCGCCGCCTTTTTGCCGCAGACGTGGGATGGCGCCAACCGCAGCTTTCATGCCTATGCCAGAAACGAAGCGCGGCGGTATGAGGAGCGCGTTTCCAGCACGCTGGGCGAGCGCGTCTTCCATGACATCTTCCCCGCTTTGGCCCAGGCGCTGGCCCAAGGCGATTTGCAGGCAGAAACGCAAACCCTGACCTTTCTTTCAGGCAAGCGCCAGCAATACACCCGCGCCTATCTCGAAGAGGTGCGCGAAGCCACGCTGATTCTGCTCTATCGCCTGCTGTTTCTGTTTTATGCCGAAGACCGCAACCTGCTGCCGGTCAAGGATGCGCGTTACGCCGACTACAGCGTGCGCCGCATCCGCGAGGAAGTGCGCGACAAAACCGATGCCGGCGGCGTCTGGCCGAACAAGATGGTCGCTCTCTGGCTGCGCTTGCGGCAAAGTTTCGATCTGCTCGATGGCGGCGAAGACAGCATCGGCATCCCCGCCTACAACGGCGGTCTGTTCGACCGCGCCCGCTCGCCCCTGCTGGCGCGCACCAGGGTGCCCGACGCGGTGCTGGCCCCCATCATCGACACCCTGTCGAGGCGCACCGAAGATGTGCTCAAAGGCTGGATCAATTACCGCGATCTTTCCGTTGCCCATCTGGGCGGCATTTACGAACGCCTGCTCGACTACGCGCTGGAACACGACGTGCAGGCGGCCGATAAATTCGACTTGAAGGAAATCAACCGCGTCATCGCCCGTCCGGCCAGTTTTGCCCGCAAGGTTTCCGGCAGTTACTACACCCATGATGACCTGGTGCGCCTGGTGCTGCGCGAATCGGTCGGCTTGTTGAGCCGCGAGCGCCTGCAAGCCTTTCAATCACACCTCGGTAAACTCGCCAAAAAACAATCGCTCAACCCCGGCGATTGGGATCTGCTCGACGCCCAAGACCCGGCCAGCCAGATTCTCGAACTCAAAATCTGCGACCCGGCGATGGGCAGCGGCCATTTTCTCGTCGCCCTGGTCGATGATCTGGCCGACCGCGTGCTCGAAGCCATTGCCGACGCCCAGCAGCAGGTCAACGCCATGCCCTGGGCCGCGCACCTGGCCGAAGCGGGCCGCCCCTGGCAGAGCGCGGTGCTGCAACGCATTGCCGCCATTCGCCAGAGCCTCAAGGCCAATGCGCGGGAACACGGCTGGGCCGTCACC
>Ga0209628_10003412_pt1 | contig 11135 bp, 10 predicted proteins | sample TergutCu122P4_FD_187285 | JGI IMG/M metagenome (GOLD analysis project Ga0209628, IMG submission 187285) | Cubitermes ugandensis P4 segment gut microbial communities from Kakamega Forest, Kenya - Cu122 P4 (SPAdes) (version 2) | ecosystem: Host-associated > Arthropoda: Insects > Digestive system...
GACTACGTAAAGTCGTAAAGATATGACTCCGTGTTTATTGGTAATTTGTTACCGATGTCTCGGAGGAGTCTGCTGCCTCTATCAGTCGCCGTCATATCGATTCTAATGTAAAGTTCTGTGCTTACTACTCCACTTCCTTACTTACCATGAACTCTCAAACCTTTTCAGTCCAAAGTCAGTATTGGTCATGGTAAGTAAAATTTATTTCCCTCCTCAATTAGTATGAGGTACTCCTTCCGAAGGGTTAAAGCAACCGGAACGTGAAGCTATAGTTCTTCTCCCCTTTATGCCTTCAGGGTTTGTTCCACAACCTAGTGTCTTTGTAGCAAAATTATGGATCCATGGCATGTATATACATTTACCTACATTATCTATGTATCACCATGTTAAATCCCTGAGATAATAGGACAGTTAGAACAAATTATATGTAAGTAAAACATTTTCTCGTCCATGTAATGACAAATACCTCAGTATTTAACATTCTATGTACATATTCACAATTTGGACTTTACACTTAAAAGATCTAGTTTTCCTATTTGACTCCTCTCCAGAATCCAACCTTTGGCATCTATGTCACAGAGAGCGAAACGTCTATAGATGGCTAACATAGGCAATGGCCCACCCAAGCTGAGGTGTAAGGTATTGTGCTGAGGGCTGCATGATGCTTGGGTGGTGATGCCAGTGTTGTGAGAAGAGCAGAAGACAGAGGATGGAGGCATCTTCTGAGGCAGGCCAAAGCCCAGAAGGGGCTGTAGCACCATAGATGGAGTGAGTGAACAATCCCCTCGGGGCAGTAGGCAGCACCTCAAACTTATGCCTTCTACCTGTAAGGGGCTCTGCCTGTGGTGGTTGTTATTTCCCCACTGTGTGTGTGGACACAAACGGAGAAGACATCTGTAAAACATAAAGCTCTTGAGCGTAAGGACTCTGTTGTGCAGGGGCACCTGGACCATATTGCTCATCAGGGGATCAGCTATGCAGGCAGAACACCTCACGTGGCTGGCATCTCCAGCAAACCAATGGAAGTGGTGCAAAAATAGAGGGTAAGGACTTGCCAGTGTGACACTCCCCTATGCAGAAAAACTTGCAGTGAACCAGTTATGTGCCATATTAATGCAGGGAGCTAATAATAGCAAACCTATGGAGGTGGTGGGTCTGCAGTTAACAAGACCCCAAGTTTTCTGGGGCTGTTACAAGGAAGCCTAACAAAACTGTGGCAGGTCAGAGTGGTATCCAAGATTCAGCAACGATGAATGGCTGTTAGGTATCACTTATGGGCATTTATTTACCCAAATATAATACAGGAGTTGTTTCTCCCCCTAATTTGTCATATGAAAAGCTAGGGAGGTTACATTATAATCATGCACAAAGTTAAACATGTTCTCTGTTGACATTTTCCTCAAAAATGGAAGATTCAGACAGTTGTCTTGTATGTAGGGCTGTCTTATGTCTGGGTAAATAAGGCACTTGAGATAAAGGAGCACAATTTCACCATATTACCTAACTGATTCTTGCAAATGAACAATATTTGCCATACACAGGTGCCTGGTTTCATAGAATTGCTACAATGTATCTCAACAGGATAAATGTATTTATCTTCATGCACATGACGCTGTGACACATTGCTGTAAATTGTCATGATGGTACATTTGATGGAAGTTGCAACAACAAGTGTGCTGAAATTTACAACTGTCACCCGAGTTTATACAATTGCAAATGTTATGGCTTTCCAAGTATTACTGCAGCTTACTTCAAAGCCTTACTCTGGCATGTACCATAAACAAACAGATAAAAATAATAAAAAAAGGTCAACATAATTGCCATGCCAAGTTTTAAACTGGGAACAGCCCTAATAAATGTCAGAAAAGTTACCACTGATCTAAGCTGTTCAGTTACTGGAAATAAATTGGATATAGGAAAAGGTTTTTCTCTGTACATGCCTTGAAGGCATATGGGGAAAGAGGATGTATAGTGCCATTCATTCTTACTGCACCTCAGCACTAGATGGAGGCGAGTGGTCAGCCTCATGCCCTAGCCACTGTACTCCCAGGAAAGAAACCTCCTGTACCCACTGAACAGCATGCTGGGCAGCAAAAAAATATCTTGTCCCTGCTGGGATTTGAACCCCAGATCATCCAGCCTGTAGCCTAGTTACTATATTAACTATGGTATAATGGCTTCAGTGAACTAGGTCTGTAAGAAAAATAGTGAACAAGGACACTGAAAGTATTACTTTATTAGGATTTAGAGCCCAATAATCATGATGTACAGAAAAAAAAAGTCCATATTACTTGATGGCATGTCGATAAAGGAATACGGCGAAAACAATTAAAAAGTCAAATAAAATCACACAGTCACAAAAACATGATTACATATCAGACTTTCTACTACGTCTGAATTGGAAAAACTCTCTGTGTTTAAAAGCAGTGTAATGTCGACGTGTTTCCCGTGTGGAAAATGATCGACGCAATGCCTGTGTTAATAGCTCTTGCTGCTCCTGTTTAGTCACTGGTGTCCTCAAATAATGGCTCCTGTAAAAATTAATAAACAAAAACTTCAGTATATCATTTAAAATTAATGAATATAAGATTACAACCTGATCATTTCTGTATAACATACTTTCAGACAAGATATGCCAAGCATGACCCCCAGTCATGCATATATAACACAGAACAAAGCAAAAACATAATGTGTGGCTATTTGTACTTATGCAATTGAATGAACATAGTACGACCAAATTTTTGTATTTGGGTACGTGGGGTTCTCTATGGAGTACACACTGCCTACAAAAACACATTGCATTTGTGTTTTGTTTCATATCTCATCAAGACCTAGAAATCATTTTTATATGGAGCTCTTCTACTTATTCCCCTGCTTCAACTGTTACACAGAATATTGTCACATTTTCCTCAAAGTGATTTTGGGAATTTCTCCTTTATGATACAAGCTAGGATTCACACATGATCTGTACCAGAAGAGCTGTCTCTGCCAGATGTTGGAAATGCTTGTAACTGTGGGTCAATACCATATTAGATGATTAAATGAGATGGGACAGGATGGGCCCATGTAGCTCAGATGGAGAAAGGGAAGTATTTCATATAATGACACAGATAACTGCTGAGATAGCACTGATGGCAGACAACTGAAATATGAGAAAGGGAAGTATTTCATATAATGACACAGATAACTGCTGAGATAGCACTGATGGCAGATAACTGAAATATGAGAAAGGAATAACAGTAATAGGAAAATGATACAAATCAGAAAATGGGAAATGCACAAAAAATACTGGTCACAATACCTCATGAAAGATACCTTAATGATTTTGATGATACCATAATGATATGACAATTTTTACGTGGATATTATGCATAAAGGATGTGAAGACAGATGCTGGATTCAACCGTTGAAGGACAGGGTCTCATGGTGGATTTTTGTGAATGCAGTAATGAACGATCAGGTTGCATAAAAGCAGAGAATGTATTTCAGAGCTTGAATAACTTCAACTTTTCAAGGAAGAGTCTTCTACATAGAGATAATTATGTGCTGATGCTATGTCAAGGCCTAATGTTTGTGAACAAACATACATCTACACAACACAAACCACAGACGTGTGTAGGAAGACAGGTACAGTTTTATTTGAAAGGTAGTAATTTCCATACCGAGTTTTTATTCACAGTGTTTATAACTAGCGTCAATCACATTTTTTTTTTTTACATTTTATTAAAAATAAAATACTGAGTTGATTAACAATTTACCATATCAGGAGAATTAATAACTTCTGTTAATAAAATTCTGATTAGCATTTTCGATATTTAGGAAGACTTTCTTCTTAAGCATGAACAATCAGACCATGAAATAAGTTATTTATGATTATTTGCAGCAACAATGCTAATTATATACTGTATGACTTATTTAACTGTGCTGTTGTATTGATATCTGTTTAGTATAACAGCTATATATACTATTTCTACATTTTGGCACAAGCAAATGTAAGAAATATTTTAGACATATATGAAAAAACAATGTTGGGCAGATTTTACTGTTTCAGTTGCAATATTTAACACACTGCATATGATGATAAATTCTGTAACTGTCATTCTTTTTTCACATTTTTCCAGAACTTAAATTGCAGATTTTTCCATTAATAGGCTGAAACATGTGAGAGGTATATGGTCTGTTACAGGAAAAGTTGATCAGTGTTGTTAACAGTAATTTTAACATGGGCTAACCTGTAGAAGTGTAAAAGGGTATATTTTACATGACAAATAAAGCTCATTCACTCAAGTGTAGAACCCAGCAATTACATCTGCAATCTGCCCATCAGTTGAAACCAAAAACTCTCTCTCTTCTTCTTTTTCTCCACAGTCACTTTGCATTTATTCATGCACCATACATCAAGTATGTGACACAAATAACAAACACAGATGTTTAATAGCTGTACAAACAGTGATGAAACAATCCGTCTGGCATGAAAGTCATAACAGTGTACAAAAGCATATTACATAACACATCCTGATTAAAGTGAACAAATTTGTCACCGCAGAAAGGAGATTGTGTTCATCCCTTTCATAAGTGACAACAAACTTTCAACTGAAATCCCAATATGACTATGGAATTCCTTAACAGGATGTGATTCTCAGTTTTCCAACCGTTAGTATTTAAATCCATTGTCTCATACAAAGCGATTATCATTATGCACTACATCCCTGACCAAGTTAGTGCAACCAAAAATAATCACCAGTTCATACCACCTAAATTAACCCATCCCTGCAGGAGGGTCCATATCAATGTACATAACCTAAGATAATGGAGTTTTAAATTAACAAAAAACACATGCTTGGAATACTTGTTCACTTCCATGATTCTGATCGTACAATGTATACAAGTCCAGCAATATCTGCAGAATATGGGGATGTGATTTACATTACTTTAGCTTGGTGTGGTAGTCCTTCAAGCAGTCAAAACAGAGGCAAACTCGCCAATAACCTTCAATATAAATTTCATTCACTCTCAGTAGTTTTTTGTTTAAAAACCAACCCACTATGATTTTACAAATTGTTCTCCCTAACAGTTAGTCTGTGTTACTGAGATTTTTATTTCCCAATATTTATGATAAAAGAAGAGTTCAAAAAGTGTACAATGTCACATGTCTGCTGTACCCTGCAGCCAAAATCCACCAGTACAAAGTTCCATTTTCTATAAACTGCCATACATTCTCACTTCAAATTTCTATCCTATAACTCAGAAACTAAGTGTGTGATTTGTCTTGAGACAGCCTCACATTATGTACATGAATGCAAGTATTCATAATAAAATACTGTCTGTTAGATTACAAAAAGAGTATGAAGCCTGCCTTGTGGTAAAGTAATAACAAATGTCAAGGAGATAAGTACATACTTCTGTGACAGCAGCACACAACAGTACCCCTTGACACTTGCAGCATTATGAAATACATTCATGTTGACTCAATGCACTAACCACACACAAATACAAGAACTACTTGAACAGCATGATATTACTAGAATTTAATGTCAATGACAATACTTGGAAACGTGAAATAATGGACACATACAAAGCAGACATACAGACAAACTCCCAAGTACCTAGGTACTTTCGCTATGTCAACGATACACTCATAGTTTACAATAAACCTGCAAAGGATGTACAAAATGTACTTGCAGAATTCCTCAACGCTTCATCCTATCGGATATTTACCACAAGATCAGGGCATGGTCATAAAACAAATTTTGTAGATATTATGTTCCACAATAAAAAAAAAAGTTAAAAATTTTCAGTTTACCAGCAACCTATCACTGCAGACAGCATTACACCATTTAATTTTTGCCACCCCTCAAACACAAATGTGCAGTCATCAGATTTCTTGGTAACAGAATCCAACAACATACAGACACACCAGAGAGGACAAAACAGTGAAGCATAACAAAATATTCTTCACAAAGTCAGTACCACATAAGTGACTTAGAGAAGCCAAAGAAGAAACTCCTATACAAACAAAAGAAAACAAAACATAACAAAAAAGAAAGAAAAATCAAAAAGAAAAATAAACAATGCACATGCAAAATATGTAAAAGCTAAATATGTTCACTGAGACTAGATACAGAAAACATTCTTCAGGTATACACACCTGAGAAGTGCACATACAAACACACATGAAAAATAACTGGCAATGAATTACATACACGCAACAATTATTTGGAAAAAGACATTTATGAACTGAAATACCCAGATTGTGAAAAATGTCCATGCAAAAATTGGTAACTAGCATTTGCCATTCTAGCTTCCCTTGAATTTAAAGCGACTTATGTTTTATCCCAATTTTGAAGTGCTAACCTCATGTTCAATAATCAGTCGCAGTACAGGACAAAAATTGTACACATATAAGCAATCTGAAGTGAACACAAAATGTATCAATTCTGCACACACAATACTTCCAATTATTGCAAATAAAGTAAAACTGTTACTCTCAAAACACACTCCATTCAACACATGGTGATTAGGGACACAAATGACACACCAACCATGACAGTGCATTCACTGTGTGAAATGGACACGTGGAAACTGATGGTGGCATACTTGGTATGTGACATCATTGCCTGCTGAACACTGCCAAGGATTAACCCTTCAGCAATTGTCTGTATTTCAAAGGACCCTTATTGAACAGTTGGAGGAGTTTTAAATATTTACCTCCAAGAATGCAAAACTTTACTAAAGATGCTCTAATATGAAGAACTGCACAATTTTTAAGGGGAAAAAAACTGATAATGTATTCAGCAATGTATACAGGTTGATATTAAAATTTTTCACATATGAAGTTCATAAAGTTGTTCAACAGATGCAACTTTATTTATCTCTTTGCTTAAAACTTTCACGCGTAAAGACCTTCCTAGAACACACTCCAAGCAAAATAACTTGGGCTACAGCCGATACATAGCGACCATTCATATACTAAACTACAGCTCTGCGTTTCATCTGTTAGCAGACATCACTTGTTTCTAAGAAAATTTTACAGTAAGGAAGGAATAACAAACACTGTGGCAAAAGGAGGAGATAAATTTCTTTGATTGGGACCATTCAATATGTACCAGGCTAACCTCATAAATAGTACCTGAAATGGACATACAAGCATACCAACACTCAGAGACAACCCTTATCTACTAAACTCTGTGATCTAAGCAGAGACATTTGACTACAGACAGATTATAATGCATGAAGTGGCCTACAGGGCACACACAATCTAGGTCTAAAAGAAATGGAGCAGGGAATATCACCAGAATTTATTATATTTTCTAATACCAATCACTAGCTTAGAATCTCTATTTTCAATCTGTGTAAAGAATGTATGTATATGCTGAATAGTGGCTGACATAGTGCGCCACAAACCAAAATGTGAAAAAAAGTTACTCTTTCTCACTATGCAACTGAATGCTTCATGATGGGCATCATTCAGATACAAATTGTAACAGTTACCCGCAGATGATGATACAGCACTTCACACAGCATAAGAAAATTATTTCCATGATAAAATATAGAGAAAAAAAAAAGGCGCAGCAAGCAGCAAATTAACGTCTATACATATATTCTGAAAAATGATTTAGACTTCACTAGCCTCAAAGGCAATAAAACCTCATCACATAGTATATCAGTACAATGAAAGGAAGCTCACACCTTCTTCTTCACACATGACACAACAAAATTATGACAGGCTTAAAAGTGCTCACAAGAGAGCAGATTGAATGAATTGCTGCATATGTCAGTACTAGGTACTGGGGTTGGCAAAGTGTAAAGAATTAAATGTCAGTACCAAGTACCGAGATCAGCATTGAAGGGTTACCACTGAGGTGCTTATCTTTACTCTGATATGTGGAAGAAATTACCTTGGAGATTAGTATTTTTAAACTCAGAGCATTCTTTTGTTACTATATGTTGGTAACAAACTCAATGAATGGGAAAATGTGGAAGATTTTGATGCAAAAATGTGTTTAATTGGGTAAAAAATCCATTGTCTTGAAATTTTCATACAAAAGGGCAATACGTATGTTAATCATATGGGAAAACTTATGGTTCTAAATTATTCTTACTTCTTAGGTGGAAAAACTTATTAAGGAGGGCCATCTTAAGCAGGTTTTATTGTAATTTCTGGTTAAGTTCTCAGTCTAATTTAAGATCCATTATTATAATGATTTATAAAAAGTGTAATAACAATTAGTTATTGGTAAACTTCACTCATATCAACTTAAAAAAATTTAACTACAATTCTTTTCTGAGAACCACTCCATATGGGATTATTACTGTACAGTAAATGATAAAATACTAATCAAGATATTCTGCAATCATTACACATGGGAATAAAAACTGGCATACATCAGCTAATTACAGGCTTCAAGAAAGTCTATAATTCTGGAAAGATGTATTATAAAACATTCTCATTAAATGTGCTTCACCTACAAATCTAGTTATGCCACTTAGAATGTCTAAGCAAACTGTACAGCACAGTAAATGACAAACATTTTTCTGACCAATTTTCTACTCAGAATCATTATAAATGAGTGATGCTTCATATCTACTGCTTCTGAACTTTTAGAAAATGCAATCAGAAAGGGATTAACAAATCAGGAGAGACTGAAACTGAATGGAATACATTAGCTTTCATCTACGTTCACACTAATTTATTGGGAACAAGAATATATACCCTACACAAAAACATATAAATTATTTTGAATCCACTGATAGTGCTCGTGAAATGTAGGCTGAGTAAACAAAGTGTACATTCATAAACTACAAATAGTTAAAATTTCTTTTTAAAAATGCAGCACAGTTAAAATATTTGAGAATTACAGTAAACATTCAAAATTATATTTTTGAGAAACTTACAAGTGTACTATGTTCAGTCAGTTCAGAAACTTCCACCTACTTGTCATGTATGTATAAACTTACGATTAATATACATGAAAATTTAATGTTAACGCCATTTTATATGGCTGTTAAACTTAGTCCCTCATCCTGCGGATGTCTGAGGAAAAAATGCTAAGAATGAGAGGATGGAACAAATTACATAATGAGGAACTGCATAATTTGTATTCCTTACCAAGCACAGCAGTAGGATTCGATAGGCAGGTCATGAAACATGCATGAGAAATACAAAATTTTCATCGAAAACCTAAAATGAAGGGAAGGGAAGTGACCATTTGAGACATGCAAGCACAAATGGGAGGAAAATATTATAATCGATCTTAAAGGAACTACTTATCAAGGTATGGATTGGATTAAAGTATTTCAGGAGAGGATCCAGTGGTGGGCTGATGTGAAAAGGGTGATGAAACTTCAGGTGAAAGAAGAGGCTTGAAAGCTAAGTGACTATAAGCTTCTCAAAGACTCTGATCTCTGGAGTGACTAAGTTATTTTATTTTTAATCCCATGCCTTTAATGGACCACCTTACACTTTCCATTATCTTACATTTTTGCAAATAGTGAATGTATTATTATGAACTCTTTGCACTCAGTAATCTTAAATGAATGAGGATTTTATTATATGCCTTTCCTACAAGTCACAAAAGTAAGCCATATTTAAGAAACTGTTAATATCCAAGTATTCATTCAGTTGACTTCACTACCTGCGTGTCTGAGGTGTCTTTGATGATGGAGTGGGTTTGAACTTCTTGGATTTCTTCACAGCAATGGGGGTGGTGTCCCTTTCAGAGGCCTGTGGTGGACTAGTACTGGTAGGAGTAGATGGAGGAGTGGACTCCTCTGTGATGGTGTGCAGTCCCCTGAGTGCCATTGTGTGGACTCGTGTATGCTGGCTAGGAGCACTCGGATGGTGTGGTTTTGGAAGAGGCTGCTGTTTCTGTGGTGGTGAGAAAACAAATGCTGGCACAGCAGAAGCTGGAGTACTGGGCGATGATTCTGAAATACAGCACCACAAATGAGCACCCTAATTTAACAATATGGCAAGAACTGTATTAAGATTCAGTGCAATGCAATAGTAACTTTGTGAGGTACAGCCTTCCTTGAAAAGTGAAGTTACTCAACTAATAAAGACAGCTCCTGTTTCTATAGAGGGTTCAACACAGTGCTCATAAAAGTTCAAAAGCTGAAACCAGTTAATGCCTTCATGCCATATTTTTCTAGCAGCCATTTTAATATCATTCTTTTGTCTATGTCTGCTACCAAGCAATTCTTTTCTAGAGATTACCACCTGAAAACTGCAAGTGTAATTCTCACTCAACAAACACACATTAAATGTAAAATTCAAACACACCATTTCTACATTGCAATGATCTACATTTACATGATATGCTTTTACGTAACACAGCTCAAACATGTGGAATCCCAAAAATTGTTGTTAGCAGGCCTTATACATTCAGATAGTTCGAACACTGTAAGTGAATACATTGTTTGCAACTGCTAACCTACAGCAACTGAGATTCCAAAAAATATAAAATGAGGCAAAGTGCAGAGAGGATTCCATGTAGTATTTTCTGGTTCATTTTATTTTGCTGGCAGTATCTCCGGCTATACAGCATCAAATGGTAACATGACTCATGAATCAGAAAGGATATGGAGCAGAGCAGTCATGGCCTAATCAAAGTACTACCCTGATCTTGTAAATGAAACCAACTGGTGCACTATTTATTCTCAGTGTATTTTGTCAATTGAATTATAACCCCTACATGTTTCGGACCTCTCCAGGTCCATCATCAGGAGGAACAACTGTATTTATGGGACATCTGGTACTTGTTATTCTATATAGTTGATTGTCTGGTACGCAGGATGGAATGATACAAATAGTTGTTCCTCCTCATGATGGACATGGAGAGGTCCAAAACATGTAGAGGTTATAAATAAAATTGACGAAATACACTGAGAATAAATTGTGCACCAAGCTGGTTTCATTTACAAGATTATATAGAGATGCACTGTCAACAGAACATAAAGTACTATCCTGATATTTGTCTGAATGGACTCAGGAAGGCCATACCACACCTCCATCAGGACAGCTGGTGTCCTGGCTGAGAGTCAAACTGGGCACCTCCCAAATGCAATCAAAGAGCATTATCTCTATACATACATTGGACAACAATGACAAAAAAACAGACTTAACCCCCCCCCAC
>Ga0209628_10003413_pt1 | contig 11134 bp, 11 predicted proteins | sample TergutCu122P4_FD_187285 | JGI IMG/M metagenome (GOLD analysis project Ga0209628, IMG submission 187285) | Cubitermes ugandensis P4 segment gut microbial communities from Kakamega Forest, Kenya - Cu122 P4 (SPAdes) (version 2) | ecosystem: Host-associated > Arthropoda: Insects > Digestive system...
CGGCCAGGCCGCCGTCGGCGGCCAGTTGGTGGGCCGCCGTGGCCACCCCTGCGAGGACCTTGTCCATCGGCAGTCGCTGACCGATCAGACCGGTGGAGCAGACCGCGACCTGGCCGGCGTCGCAGCCCAGCAGGTCGGCGGCGGTTTCAGCGGTGGCCCGGGTGTCGGCCAGCCCGTCGTCACCGGTACAGGCGTTGGCGCCGCCGGAATTCAGTACGACGGCCCGCAACTGCCCATCGGCCAAGACCTCGCGCGACCACACCACGGGCGCGGCCGCGAAGCGGTTCAGAGTGAACACCCCCGCCGCCGTCCACTCCGGGCCTTCCGATACGACCAGCGCGAGGTCCTTGGCCCCGCTGGCCTTGATGCCGGCGGCGACCCCCGCGGCCTTGAAGCCCGACGCGGCGGTCACCCCCAGCCCTGGGTTCACTTCACTTGTCATGGCGCTACTCCGTTCCCGGTTAATCCAATTGTTTCTTCAAGTCCTAGAGCAATGTTCATCGACTGGATGGCTCCCCCGGCCGTACCCTTCGTCAGGTTGTCTATGGCCCCCATGGCCACGATCCGGCCGGCGGCTTCGTCCAGCGCGACCTGGAGATGTACCATGTTGGACCCCAGTACGGAACCGGTCGCCGGCCACTGCCCTTCAGGAAGCAGTTGGACGAAGGGCTCGCCGTCGTAGAACTGTTTGAATACTTCCCGCAGCCGCGCGCCGGTGATGCCGGCCGGCGCGGGAACCGTACAGGTGGCGAGGATCCCGCGCGGCATCGGTACGAGAAGTGGCGTGAAGCTGACGGTGGGCTCGGCCGCGCCAAGGAGGCGCAGATTCTGTGTGATCTCGGGCAGGTGCCGGTGAACCCCGCCGACCTGATAAGCGGAAACCGACCCCATGACCTCGGAACCGAGCAAGTTGGGTTTGAGTGATTTGCCGGCCCCGGAGGTCCCGGAGGCCGCCACGATGACGATGTCGCGCCCGTCACTGATGCCCGAATGTACAAGAGGCGCCAGCGCCAAGGTGGAGACGGTCGGATAACACCCAGGTACAGCGATGCGGTTGGCACCGGCGAGGACGGCCCGCTGCCCCGGCAGCTCGGGCAGCCCATAGGGCCAGGTCCCGGCGTGCTCTCCCCCGTAGAACCGCTCCCAATCAGCAGTGGACTCCAGCCGGTAGTCGGCCCCACAATCAACAACAAGAGTGCCAGCGCCAAGGTGCTCGGCGACGCTGGGAGAAGCCCCATGGGGCAGCGCCAGAAACACCACATCATGCCCGCTCAAGTTCTCGGGGCTCGTAGGCAAGACTTCCTTGTCGGCGAGCCAATGCAGATGAGGCTGCACATCCCCCAGCCGTACCCCGGCAGAAGCCCCGGCCGTCACCGCCCCGACGCTGACCTGGGGATGGCCCGCGAGCAACCGCAGAATCTCCCCGCCGGCATACCCAGTACACCCAGCAACCGCTATCGAAAAACTCACGGGCATAAGTATGCCACACCGGGAATAATCATGCAAAGCGCCAGTGGGCGGGATGACAGGAGGCAGGCAAACGACAGGACGACCCTCAGGTTCCTCTGAGAACCGCACCCACTCGCCGTGCCGCCTCGGCCACCGCGGCTTCCCTGGCCTGGCTGGCATCCGCCTCTGTCAGCGTACGATCCGCTGCCCGGAAGACCAGCGAGTACGCCAGGGACTTCCGGCCCGCGCCCACCTGGTCGCCGCGGAAGACGTCGAACAGGCGGATCGATTCCAACTGGTCACCCGCGCCGGCGTGCAGCGCGGCTTCCACCGCCGAGGCCGGGACCTCTTCCTGCACAACCACCGCGACGTCTTGCTTTGTGGCCGGGTGGGCGGACAGCGGCCTGATCTGTCCGACTCCAGGCGCGGCCGCGATCAGCGCATCCAGGTCGAGTTCCACCGCCACCACAGTCTCCGGCAGGTCCAGGTCCCGTACGATTCCCGGGTGCAGTTGGCCGGCCCAGCCGACCGATACGAACTCATCGCCCCACATCACGCCCAGTTCCGCGCACCGGCCCGGGTGCCAGGGTGCCATCTGGGCCGCCCGGCGCACCAGGTCGATGCCCAGCGCGTTCGCCGCCGTCTCCGCCAACCCGACCGCGTGGGCCCAGGTCACCGGGTGTGCCGGACTGTTCGCGCCCGCGGGCAGCCAGTCGCCGACCGCCACGCCCGCCAGATGACGCGGCTGGGCGGGCAGGTTCGCGAACAGGGTCGCGATCTGCTCGTCGTCCGGCCGTACGCTCACGTCCGGCATGATCGCCGCACCGGTGTCGACCCCGCGGAACACCAGTCCGCACTCGAACAGTGCCAGATCTTCGAGACTGCGTGACCGGTTGCGGCCGACCGCCGCCAACAGGCCGGGCAACAGGGTGGTCCGCAGGTACGGCTGGTCGCCCGACAGCGGGTTCGCCACCCGTACGAGCTGGCGCCGCGGATCGCCGGTGTCCAGTGACAGCCGGTCCAGGTCGGCCTGGCCGATGAACGGCAACGTCACAACCTCGGTGAAACCTGACGCGGCGACCGTTTCCAGTACGCCGCGCCGCAGTCGCTGCTCGCGCGTGTATCCCCGACCACCCGGCGCCGACGGCACGCGCGACGGGATCGCCTGGAAACCGGTCTTGCGACCGACCTCCTCGATGTAGTCGTAAGCATCGACGAGGTCGCCGCGCCAGCTGGGCGGCGTGAACGTCCACCCGCCGCCGGGCTCGTCGACCACTGTCACCCCCGAGGCGCGCAGGATCTCCACCACCCGCTCCGGGCCGACCTCGACCCCGAGGATGCGCGACGCCAGACCGGTGTCCGTCATCGTCACCGATGGCATCGCCCGCGGGCTGCCCGCGATGGTGAACCCGTCCTCAATGGTCCCGCCGGCCAGTTCGGCCAGCAGCTCCGCCGCCCGCCGCGCCGCCGCGTACGAACCCGCGCGGTCCACCCCGCGCTCGAAACGCTTCGAGGCCTCGGATGGCAGGTGGTGGCGCCGGTACGTCCGCCCAACAGATGTCGGCTCGAACCACGCCGCCTCGAGCAGGATATCCGTCGTGGTGTCCGTGAGCTCGGTGTCGACCCCGCCCATGACGCCGGCCAGGCCGATCGGCCCCGAGTCGTCCGTGATCAGCAGGTCGTCGGAGCTGAGTGTCCGTACGACGTGGTCCAGCGTGGTCAGCTTCTCCCCCGCGACAGCCTGCCGTACCCGGATCGGACCCCGCAGAGAACCGGCGTCGTACGCGTGCAGCGGCTGCCCGGATTCGATCATGACGTAGTTGGTGATGTCCACCGCCAGACTGACGGACCTGACCCCCACCGCCCGCAGCCGCTTCACCATCCAATCAGGAGTGGGCGCGCCCGGATCGACCCCGGTGATCGACAAGGCCACGAACAACGGACAGTTGGGGCTGTCGAGAATGATCTCGTGCCCGCGGGTCTGCGTCGGCGGGACAGCCAACCCGTACGGATCTGTGAACACCCCGCCCGTGATCTGGGCCGCCTCGCGCGCCAGCCCGCGGATCGACAGGCAATATCCCTCGTCAGGGGTCACATCGATGTCGAACACGACCTCCCGGGCGCCCAGCAGTTCCAGCGCGTCCGAACCGATCACCGGCGCCGGATGGCGCGGGAAAACGATGATCCCCGTGTGGTCGTCACCGAGCCCCAGCTCGTCCTCGGCGCAGATCATGCCGTCGGAGACATGTCCGTACGTCTTCCGCGCCGCGATGGTGAACCCGCCCGGCAGGGTCGTACCCGCCAAGACGACCGGCACATAGTCCCCGACAACGAAGTTGTGCGCCCCGCAGACGATCCCCCGCGAATCCGCGCCGTCGGGGTTGTGCGGACCGACATCGACCTGGCACCACCGGATCACCTTGCCGTTCTTCTGCGGCTCGTCGGCGATCGACAACACGCGCCCGACCACCACCGGACCGTCGATGGCGGCGGCCGGGTCGGTGATCGTCTCGACCTGGAGCCCGGCCTGTGTGAACGCCTCGGCCAGTTCGGCCGGGCTCATGTCCGGAAGCGACGCGAACTGCGTCAGCCATGATAACGGTGCTTTCATCTTGCCGCTCCTGTCAGCTGGCGGGTGAACCTGATGTCTCCCTCGACGAAGTCGCGCAGGTCGGGGGCGCTGTTGCGGAACATGACGGTACGATCGATGCCCATCCCGAACGCGAACCCGGAATAAATATCCGTGTCGATGCCGGCGGCGGCCAAAACGCGGGGGTTGACCACGCCGCAGCCGCCCCACTCGATCCAGCCCTCCGACCGGCAGGTGCGGCACGGGCGCGCCGGGTTGGACACCGATTCGCCGTGGCAGGCGAAGCAGGCCAGGTCGATCTCGGCGGACGGCTCGGTGAAAGGGAAGTAGTGGGGGCGCAGGCGGGTACGGGCGTCGTCACCGAACATGGCCCGCGCGAGATGGTCCAGCGTACCCTTCAGATCCGCCAGACCCAGACCGACATCGACGGCCAGGCCCTCCAGTTGGTGGAAGACCGGCAGGTGGGTCGCGTCGTATTCGTCGGCGCGGTAAACCTTCCCTGGTACGACCACGTACACCGGCAGGTCGCGCGTCAGGAGGGTACGCATCTGTACGGGCGAGGTGTGCGTGCGCAGGATCTTGTGATCGGACGGCGGATCAAGGAACAACGTGTCCGACATGAACCGCGCGGGGTGGTCCGGCGTGAAGTTGAGCGCGTCGAAGTTCAGCCACTCGGCCTCGGCCTCCGGCCCCTCAGCGACCTCCCAGCCCATGGCGACAAAGACGTCGCACATCTGGTACGACAAGGCCGTGATCGGATGCAACCCGCCTTGCGGGCGCATGGGCACCGGTACGGTCACGTCGACGGTTTCACTCGCGAGGCGGGTCTCCAGTTCGTCGCGGTCCAGCCTGGATTCATACTTCGAGTACGCCTCCCCGGCTTCACCCAATCCGGCCTGGAACAGCGCGCCCGCCGCCTGCCGGTCCTCCGGCGCCATCTTCCCCAGTTCCCGCTGGGCCACGCGCAACGGCGCCTGCTTCCCGAGATGATGGTTGCGAGCCTGTACGAGATCCGCCCGCGACGCGTTCTCGTACGCAGCCGCAAACGCGGCCTCCGCGTCCGTCACCATCTGAGCGACCCGGGTTTGTAGTTCGTTGTCAGTCATAGTTGCCCTTCCAGCGGACTATCTTAGCCTGAGGGACCAGAGCACTGGTGCAGGTTCTAGCCCGCCAGGCGCTTCCGGAGCCCCTGCATCAACTCAGCGATCCCTGCGCGCTGATCTGAGTACTTCGGGTAGTAGTACCGCTCAAGGTAGTCCTCGAACCGTTCACAGAAACCCAGGTTGCGGGTACGAAGGTTTCCGCGATCCTCCGGGGGCACGGTGTCGGGGCACAAGGGTGTCATGGTGAAGTACGCGGGGCGGAACACTTTCATTTCTGGGTCGTGGTGGTCGTGGTATATGTCGTTCCAGAATGTCACGCCCACCGGAGAACCAATTCGTTCATCCACACACCGGTTCAAGTACGCCAAGATGACCTCCGCATCCGGGTCTGGGTCTGGACCCGGATCCACCTCGAAATAGAAATCATCATCAGGGTGGCAATCCGGTTCCGGAGCGGAGTCGTCATCCAACCCCAGGCTCTGGCGCAGTTGCAGCATCAACGCGTCCGCCTCGGGCTGGGTGGATGGGGCCCACTGCTTCACCCGACAGTTAATGGCAAAGTCGAGTTCGTTGTAGAACCGCCGACAGGGGACCATGCGGGACAAGGTCATGAACTCGGGCATGTCGATGGGTATTGGACCACCTCCACTGACGATGACACAACCACGGCGAGCAACAATCCAGCCCATGTAGCTTGAAGTGAATGAGACAGAGACTCCAGTCTCGTAGACCAAGCTGGTGCCATCTACCAGATGATGCAATTGACGCACAGCGACGTGAGCGGCCCACAGTGACAAGATGGCATCTGTCATTTCTTCGAGTGTTGGCATTTCAACTCCTTGTCTCATCATGGCGCCATCAGTGGGTCATCCCCGCCCAACAACTGGTTCTGCCGGTCATTGACCACATTCAAGAACCCGGCCAGCATCTCCAGTGGCACCAAACCCGACACTCTGAATATGGCTGATTGTTCATTTCTTCCTGAACATGCCTTGCCTGACAAGTCCGTCGATGGGTGCGATCCTGCCCTCACTGTCAACAACGTATCCTATTGTGGCGTCCTCAATCTCACCCTGGGCGGATTCGGGACCGGCGAAACGGAGCCCTGGGGGTATCACACCGGTGAATTCGTACTTGTAGGGCGGACCCATCCAGCATCCGGGGAACAACGGGGAGCCGTCAGTAGACAGGTACGAGGCTCGCAGATCGTCCAGGGACGTCTCCGCCACCCACGAGAACGCCACAGCGTCATCGTCGTGAAAGCTGGCCCGGCGTACACCATCTGGTGATACCAGAACCCACTGGTTGCCGGATTGGTCCACCGTCCACCCGGATTTGATGTCTTCCGGTTTCCACGCCCTGAACAGGAAGGGCAGCCCGCGCAAACCCCGGATGACCGTCCCGTACCGGCAAATCAGGTAACGCTCGATGTCATCGGCATCGGGGGCGCGCATCCGGAATCCCGCCGGGGCGCCCCGCTCGGAAAAAGTCAGCTCGTACTCCCCGTCCACATGCCGCAGGATATCGCTCAGGCTGCCCCCGTCGTCCCACAGCGCCCACCCGTCACCATCGCGGTGCGGGGCCGAACCAGCCATGCCGGCCCACGCCACCAAGTCATCAGAAAAGGGTGAATCGTTCATGCCGGCACCAACATTCCTCTATTGATCAGCTTGTCAACCGACACTGGTTTGCCGGACGCGTCCAACACCCGGACCTGTCTGGCCCCGCCCGGCCTGCCGAACCACGGGCGGGTCACCGCAACCGTGATGTTCCAGCCGGGTGGCAACTCCGTCGCGATGTACCGATACTGGCGATACGGCAGCGCCAACGCCGACACAGGCAACGACCGTTCCTCGAAAGATGCGGGAACCCCGTCCACCTGGATGTACAGGAAACTACTCATCTCCGTGCCAATCATGTCAACAGGCACATACCCGGCCACCTGAGCCGCAGGTTGGGGGGCCATGCCACTTGTGTTGGAATCCATCATGCTCCCTTCTCCACGACGTTCATGAGCGCCACTGAGTCGCTCAGTTGTTCAACGGTTGATACCAGCATATCCTACTCCCCCGTTGTGGATGGTCGTTCCGATTGCGCATCCGGCTCCCACCCTGGCGGGCCGCTGGTCTCCGGGCCCATCCAACACCGCGAGAACAACGGAAACCCATCACCGGACAAGTACGACGCGCGCAACTCCGCCAAGGACGCATCCGCGACCCAGGAGAACATCACAGCCTCATCATCATGGAACGAAGCCCTCCTGGACCCATTGGGCGACAACAACACCCACTTGCTAGATGTTCGATCAATCGCCCACCCAGGTTTGAGATCCGTCAGCTTCCGAGCCCCGTACAAGAAGGGCAGGCCGCGCTCCGCACGAATGCTCGGCCCAAATGTGTATGTCAGGCGCCTTTCAATGTCCTCCAAGCGTGGAGCGGACATGACAAACACTTCGCGCCCCATGCGGCTGGAGAAAGTCAATTCGTACACCCCACCTCGAACACGCAGTATGTCTCTCAACTCGCTGCCCCCATCAGAGAACACCCATGCATCAGCAGTACGGCGGAATTCCCGGTGAGCCATGGCCGCCCACGCGACAAGTGTGTCAGAATATGGTACATAATTCATGCTTGCCTAATCACTCCTTTGTAAAGCAAGTCCTGAATGGATACCGCTTCTCCTGCTTCGTTGACGACTTGAACTTGGGTTGCGCCACCAGAGCGGCCAAATGCGGGCGCGGTTTCGGAGACTTCGATCCGCCAGCCTTGGGGTAGATCGCCAGTGAACTCGTATTGGTAATATGGTTTGCCCAGACTCTCCACAGGCAACGACCTTTCCTCGAGACTGGCGGGCACACCATCAATCTCGACAGCCATGAAGTTGCCTCCAGGTTCGCCGATCCTATCAACACGGGGCCCGTAGTTGTTGATGAACTCGTTCGCGTCATCGTACGGTGTTATTGAACCCGGTGCAGCCCCGTTGTTGTCCGGGTAGCAGGTGCTGCCGTCGGGTTTAACGTACCGTTGCTCGTACTCCGACTTGGTGAACGGGTGATTGTCCGTCGGGTCGCGTCCGTACGGGGCCTCTGGATCAGTAACTAATTTCCCAGTTCTTGGATTGATGGTGCCGTCGGCAACCGGGTCCTTCGTCAAGAACCCGTGTTCGGGCAACGGTTCTCCATACGGCACCGGATCGTTGAAAACAACCCCTGGGGGTTCGTTGAATGGCCGGTTGACCCAGGTTAGGCGACCATCAAGGATCCGGAATTCCATCCCGGCCACAGTAACCGACTCCCCGGCTCTCAACGCCTTGATCATCGCGGTGGTGAACCGGATCATTTGCCCGGCGATTGGGACCACAAACAGTAGCGACAAAGCACCATTTACATAATCCTGTTCGCGGAAATACCAAATGGCGTTGGCCCCGCCAACCACACCCATCCCGGCCACCAACAACCCTGTAGCTACTGGAAATGTCTCAGGGCCAAGCAGGAAAGCCAGAAACCCCAAACCCAGCGCCGTCCAGCCCAATACGTCATGCCCATACTTGTCCCACCATGGCAATTCATTATGAATCCGGGCATCACGCTGAGCCGAAGCGATCACCCATGCGACCTCAGTAAGCGCCCTCGCACCAGTGGGATTGCCTGGAGTCGCGCTGATCGACGCGATCACATCAGACGAAAAAGCCGCCGCCTGCAAGGCCATGTAACTGGCTGGGTCCATTCCACGGGTCATCAGCAAGTCATACAACCGGGCATCCACCCGCCCGAACCGCTCGCTGGTGTCACCGGTGCCATCCCCAGCGATCTTGTTCCCCGAATCCCAACTGATCTGCACCTGTTCCCCACCCTGATACCGCGTGGTGAACCACTGTGGGTTCAACGCTGCCGCATTGAACACCCCATACATCGGGTCCCCCACCTCGATATCCGACCCGTCCGGATTCACCCACGCGGGATCGATCACCAGGCGCGGCCCGTTCTCTGGCGCCCACGGCTGGGCGTACGGCTGCCAGAAATCGGGGCCTGCCCAACCTTCAGCCTGCGTGACACCTGCCACCACACCATCCAGGAAATCACCAGGCCAATTCCCCCTGGCTATCACCAGGGACATCAAGGCACCATCAGTGGTATTCCCCACACGGGTGGCATACCAGGTTTGCCACGCGTCCACAAACTTCGAGTGTTCCTGCGAACCTTCCGGCAACGACGAACACGCAAACGACAAATCCCGACCCAATCCCTTCACCGTACCGGAATCCAGCGGGCCTGCCATGAGTCCTCCTCCACGAAAGGCTCCTCCCGGGCATACGCGGTGTTGAACACCTGCCTCGCCTCCTGCGCAGAGGATCGCACCCGTGAACGCAATGCCTCAACCGCTTCTGGCACCCACTTCCCGTCTCCGCCCTGCCAGGCGTGGAACAGCATCTCCGCCAAACCCTCCAGACAGCCCTCCATCATATCAATATCAGACCAGGAGTACAGGCGCTCATCAAACACCGAATCCTTGTACAAATTACTAACCGTAGCCACAGCAACCCTCCCGGGAAATTGAAACCGCTAGCATTCACCCTAACAGACGCTGGCAATCTGCCACAAGGGCAGTCACCATTCAATCAGCCGCCCCATTCACAGATCCATCTCACACTGACCGGCGCGATGTGAACAGGCATATCGCCGCCGCTGTGGACAGGTTCAGGCTTTCGGCCTGACCGGGCATCGGTATGCGTACGACCTTGTCGGCCATCAGTTCGTCACCGTCCAGGCCCCACGCCTCGTTTCCCATCAGCCACATCACCGGGCCGTCCAGCCCGCCCGCGGCCGCCAGCTGATCGATGTCTTCGCCGGACGCGTCCGCGGCCAGCACCCGCATCCCGGTGTCATGGGCCCGGTCCACCACGTCCGCCAACCGAACCCCCGCGACGACGGGCAGGTGGAACACCGAGCCGGCCGAGGCCCGTACGGTTTTCGGGTTCGTCACCTCGACCGAGTCCGTTGTCACCACCACCCCGTCCGCCCCGAAGGCGTCGGCGCAACGGATCACCGTACCCAGGTTTCCCGGATCCCGTACGCGGTGACAACACACGACAAGACGCGACGAATCGTTGAAGATGTCGCCCAGACCGTACGAAGGGAGAGCACACACCGCGAAGATCCCCGGCGGCGACAAGGTGTCGGCCAGCACCCGTACCTGGTCGTCCGTCAGCCGGTCGTAACCGTCCGCGACCAACTCGGGCCAAGTCCTAGCCGCCAAATCCGTGGCCAGAACGCGTTTGGCGGTGCCGTACCGTACGGCCTCCCGGACCGCCTGGGCACCCTCGACGAGGAACTGTCCCGTGGCGACCCGTACCTTGCGGTCGCCCAGACGGCGCGCCCGCTTCAGCCCGGCGGCACTTATGTCCGTCATGCCGCGGCGGCCAGCGAACCCTTCGCGACCTCGACCAGGGCCGTGAACGCACCCGGGTCGCGAACGGCCAGATCCGCCAGGATCTTGCGGTCCACCTCGACCCCGGCCAGCTTCAGGCCGTTGATGAAACGGTTGTACGTGATGCCTTCGGCGCGGGCGGCCGCGTTGATCCGCTGGATCCACAGCCCCCGGAAGTCACCCTTGCGGTCACGGCGGTCGCGGTAGGCGTACGTAAAGGAATGCAGCAATTGCTCCTTGGCCTTGCGGTACAGCCGCGAGCGCTGCCCGCGATAACCGGATGCATCCTCGAGCACCTCGCGGCGCTTCTTGTGCGCGTTTACAGAACGCTTGACACGAGCCATTTCACTTACTCCTTACCTGATCAGATTCCCAGCAACCGGCGGGCTTTGCGCGCGTCGGCGGTCACCAATACGTCGTCCGGCATCAGTCGCCGCGTGCGGCGGCTGGACTTGTGCTCGTTCAGGTGGCGCTTGCCGGCCTGCCTGTGCACCAGTTTCCCCGTGCCAGTCACCTTGAACCTCTTCTTCGCACCCGAATGGGTCTTCATCTTCGGCATGTTCGTT
>Ga0209628_10003414_pt1 | contig 11133 bp, 7 predicted proteins | sample TergutCu122P4_FD_187285 | JGI IMG/M metagenome (GOLD analysis project Ga0209628, IMG submission 187285) | Cubitermes ugandensis P4 segment gut microbial communities from Kakamega Forest, Kenya - Cu122 P4 (SPAdes) (version 2) | ecosystem: Host-associated > Arthropoda: Insects > Digestive system >...
AAATCATGGGCGTGCGCAAAACTGCCGACTTTTTGGAAAAAGCTACCTGGACTTTAGCCGGAGCCATTATGCTACTCTGCATAATCGTAGCATTTTTAACCAAACAAGAATTTAATCGCGATAGACCCGCACCGGCTCGTGGAAATGTTGAACAACCGGTCAGCGAAGAAGAATAATTGAGAAAATGAACCGCGATGATTTTCCAATTCTGAAACGAACTGTACATAATCGTCGTTTGGTTTATTTTGATAACGCAGCGACAACGCAAAAGCCTCAAAAGGTGATAGATGCGTTGTCGTTTTATTATGCCTATTACAACAGCAATATTCACCGCGGCGTGCACGGATTGAGTCAGGAGGCTACAACGCTGTTTGAAGAAGCGCGGGAATGTGTGCAAAAGTTTATCCACGCCCCCTCAAATCAAGAGATTATTTTTACACGAGGAACGACAGAATCCATCAATTTGGTGGCTTCCTCTTTTGGTCAAGTTTTTATAAATGAGGAAGATGAAGTATTGATTACAGAGATGGAGCACCACTCCAATATCGTGCCCTGGCAATTGATTTGTGAAGAAAAAAAAGCAAAATTAAAAGTGTTGCCATTCAACGCACAAGGCGTACTTTGTATGGATTTGTTAGAGAGTTTTCTTACCGAAAAAACTAAAATAGTTGCTGTTAACCATACCTCCAATACTTTAGGAACCATTAATGATATTAAAACCATTATTGAAAAAGCGCATTCAAAAAACATTCCTGTTTTAATTGACGGGGCGCAGGCAATGTCGCACGAAAAGATTGATGTTCAGGCATTGGACTGTGATTTTTTCACTTTTTCCGGGCATAAAATGTATGCGCCGATGGGTGTGGGCGTGTTGTACGGAAAAGAGAAGTGGCTCAACAAGATGCCTCCTTATCAGGGGGGCGGTGAAATGGTGCATCAGGTTGCTTTTGAAAAAACAACTTTTAATGAACTTCCTTATAAATTTGAAGCCGGAACTCCCAGCGTGGGCGATGTCATTGGTTTAAAAACCGCCATTGAATATATCGAAAGCATTAGTATTGAAAAGATTGCCGCTCATCAGCAAGCACTTTACCGATACGCTTTTGAAAAACTCTCACAAATTGAAGAGATTGATTTTTTTGGCGTTGCTCCCCACAAAGCCGCCATCATTTCGTTCAATTTGAAAGCCATTCATCCTTTCGATGTGGGCGCAATTTTAGACCAAATGGGAATTGCCGTGCGCACAGGGCACCACTGCACCCAACCCATCATGACGAAGTTCGGAATCCCCGGAACCGTGCGGGCTTCTTTTGCCTTTTACAATACTTTTGAAGAGATTGATTTCTTTGTTGAAGCAGTGAAAAAAGCAAAAACGATGCTACTTTAGCTGTCTTTGGGCACACAGATGACGAAGAATATCAAACAATCACACAGCTTACATCCGTGATAATCCGTTGCATCTGCGTCATCTGCGTACTTCAGACAGTTCTAAATTAGAAAGGCAGGTCGTCCGCGAAATCGGGTTCAGAGGTTTCCGGTACTTTTTCAACGACAGGGGGCGCCGGCAAATTTGGAACTTGCGTTTCGGTGGGCTTGCCATCGTCTTTGTTTCCCAGCATCATAAAAGTAGTTGCCTCAATTTCGGTCATGTACTTTTTGACGCCGTTGTCTTCCCAACTTCGGGTTCGAATTTTTCCTTCTAAATAGACTTGTTTTCCTTTTGAAAGAAATTGTTCGGCAAAATCAGCCAAATTGCGCCAACAAGCGATGTTGTGCCATTCGGTGATTTCAATTTTGTTTCCCTCTTTATCTTTACGATTTTCAGAGGTTGCCAACGGAAAAGATACTTTTTTCACGTTGTTTTCAAAGGCGCGCGTTTCGGGATCCTTGCCCAAGCGGCCAATTAGAATGACTTTGTTTACTCCAGACATTGTAGTAGATTTTAGTTAATAATGCGCCGCAAATATACATTATGAAAATGCGTTTGTCAAGGGGTAAGTGCATTTTTTTTGAAAAAAAATTTATTATTTTTTAGAACACGCTAAAATTCAATTCTATACGTAAAACAAAAAGGATACTTTTTTTATTCTATGCGTGATTTTTTTTTCTCAAACTTCGCCGCACACCATTTGTTCTTCTCCCTCACAGCCACGAGTTGAAGACCTAACTCGTTGCATTTCAGCGTAATCATTTCCAAATCGTCCCCAATATAAAAACCGCTTAAGAAAATTACTCCTCCTTTGGGTAATGTTTGTACGTAAACAGGTAAATCGTTCAGTAAAATGTTGCGATTTATGTTGGCAATAATTACATCATATTTCTCATTTTCAGACAACAACGAGGCATCTCCCAACTTTACCTGTATCGTTTCTGCGTTGTTTCGGGCGTTGTTTTCCATGTTGTTCAAATACGCCCATTCGTCGTTGTCGATAGCCGTAATAGGGGAAGCGCCGCGCAAATGAGACAAAATTGCCAGAATGCCCGTGCCCGCGCCCATATCCAACACACGCTTGTTTTGAAGTTCTTCCTCCAACAAAAACTCAATCATTAATGAAGTGGTTTCATGATGAGCAGTCCCAAACGACATCTTGGGTTCTATTACAATTTCGTATTCCGCATCGGAATTTGGTTCGTGAAAAGGCGCCCGAATAAAACATCTCTCCGCAATAAGTACTGGTTCATAATTCGATTCCCACACGGCATTCCAATTCTGCTGTTCAATTTCATGAATAGAAAAACTAAAATGGGTTTTCAGTTTATATTCATCAAAAAATGATTCCATTTTATTTTTATCATAATCATTTTCAGGAATATATGCTAACAAATCATTTTCGGTTTCCCCATCGGCAAAACTTTCGCAGCCCAAATCTGCCAAAAAAGTAACAAAAACATCTTTCCATGGAAAAATTTCGGAAAAAGTTACAATAATTTCGTAATATTTCATAAATCAAAACTTTGACTTTCAACAATAATTTATTTTTTGCCGGTTTTGCTGCCTTTTAAATTAAATATATTTTGATTATAGTCAAAAGTTTTAATCTTCGTTTCTCTATCACGTTTTAAGGCTAATTTCACAAGTTCATCCATTAATCCGTCAAAATTTATGTCGGTGGCTTCCCACAAATAAAAAGAAAGTGACCCTGGTATCGTATTTATTTCATTCACATAAATGGAATTATCTTTTTCATCAATAATAAAATCCACTCTGGCTACTCCGTTGCAGGACAAAACTTTAAAAGTTTTTGCTGCATAGGCACGTATTTTTTCTGAGACCTCAACAGGTAAATCGGCAGGAATACGGCGTTTTGTACTTTGCATTCCTTTGGAAGTTTTTCCGCCGGGCATATATTTGTCGGCATAACTCAAAATATCTCCGCTCTTGATGGGCTCTTCGCAAACTGACGAGTGGGCATCTTGGTAATTTCCTAAAACAGAGCAGTTTATTTCCTTAATTTCTACAACCATTTTCTCAACAATGATACGTTGGGAAAATTTTTCGGCAGATTCTACCGCTTGGATTAAGTCGTTTTTATTCGAAGCAGACGATATGCCTACGCTTGAGCCCAAATTGGATGGTTTTACAATTACAGGGTAACCTAATTGTTCTTCAATGGTTTGTATATATTTTTCTTTCTGTAAAAACCAATCCTTATCCGTAAACCAAACATAGTCAATAACCGGAATTTTACATTCGCGTAAAATCATCTTCATAAATATTTTATCCATACCATTGGCAGAAGATACCGTGTTGCATCCCACAAAAGGTATTCCGATAAGTTCAATTAATCCTTGAAAAGTTCCATCTTCGCCATTTGTACCATGTAAAACCGGCAAAACAACATCCATGGTTGTTTTTACATTACTCCTCCAAAAATTCTTTTTCTTCTTGTACAAATTATAATCTCCAAACGAAGGAATCATATACACTTCTTCACATTGTTCAAGTAATTTTTTCGTATTTTTATAATTGTCCAAGTTAAGCAAGTTTTCTCCTGTGTACCATTTCCCATCTTTGGTAATATAGACAGGAATAATTTCGTATTTATCTTTATCAAAGGCATTTACAGCCTGTAAAGCAGAAATAATAGAGATTTCGTGCTCCACAGACCTACCGCCAAAAAAAACGCCAATTTTAGTTTTCATTATAAGCAAATTTATTTAAATGTATCGGGTAAATCGTTTTCGTAAAGTACAACATCTCCTTTTTGTAATTTGTCATTCAAGTGTTTAACCGCATTTGTAAAGGAGGGTGCCGTATATAAATTTTCTTTATTAAAATTATTTTCCAACAAACCTTGGGATATTGCTTCTCTGTTATATTCTCCGACAATAATAACATAATCGGCAGAAGTTGATATTTGTTGTCCCAATTTGTAGTTATATTCAAATTGTTTCTCCCCTAACTCAATCATTCCGGGGGTAACCATAATTCGTTTGCCGCTTTGAAAACCTTTTAGTACCTCCAAAGCCATTTCAGCGCCGCTCGGATTAGAGTTAAAGGCATCATCAATGATCGTTATTCCTGCCGGCGTTTGAGAAATAGTAAGCCTGTGTTCCACCTGTTCAATATGACTCACCGCATATTTTATGGCATTGATTTCCACATTCAAATATTCGGCAACCATTATGCCTGCTAAAATGTTAGAAAGATTATGTTTGCCAACTATTTTTGTTGAAAAACTTTCAGAAAGCCCATTTTTCCGTTTTATCACAAAATCTGTTCCGCTGAATGAATAGGTAATATCATCAATATAGTAATCCTTACTTTTATTGAAAGATGAGTAATAAAACAGGTTATTTACATTTTCTACGTTACGGGAGGCAACGTATTCAAAATCTGCATTTAATACGGCAAATCCGTTTTTCGGAAGGGAATCTATTAACTCAAATTTTGTTTTCTGAATATTTTCGATTGATTTGAATGTTTCTAAATGCTGTTCTCCAATTGAGGTTAAAATGCCGATATTGGGCTGCACGAGGTCGCAAATTTCTTTAATATCCCCTTGTTGTTTTGCCCCCATCTCTACAATAAAAATTTCATGATAAGGTTTCAAGTTTTCTCTTATCGTTCGAATTACCCCCATAACCGTATTATAACTTCCCGGAGTCATTAAAACATTATATTTTTCCGAAAGTATGCGATGTAAATAATGTTTCGTGCTTGTTTTTCCGTAACTTCCTGTTATTCCAATTATTACAAGATGTTTGTGTTGTGCCAAAATGCGCTTTGCCTCATTATAATAACTTTTATTAATTGCAGATTCTATAGGAACATTTATGATATTTCCTGTCATTAATATTATAAAAGACAAAACATTAAGAAACAATACGGTGAGCAGGGTGATGTTTACATTTTGGGTAATGAAAAACAGTAAGGAAATCAACAAAAACGCTAACAGAGAAGAAGTTAGGAGTAACCGGATGGCGCGATTTGTATAGACCAACGCTTTTTTATATTTTCTCGTTAATTCATACACTATCCCCGTTGCTGCAAAAATTGAAACCAATATTTCTAAATATATAATATGTATAAAAAAACAAGCGACAATAAAAACGAGAAATATTAAAACTCTATGTGTGCTTATTAGGTTCGATTTCAGCCATTTCAAGTAACGTTTGTTTCGATATGAGTTTTGCTGCATCATTTGCAATTCATACCGAAGTCTGATAATCAAGTAGATAAACAGGGAGGTAAAACATAGAATTTGGATAATTTTTTCCATTTATTATTTTATTTTGTCAGTTTCTAAGAAACTGTTTATGATTAAATTGACTTCGTATGGTTTCTCTAAAAAACAAAAATGTCCTGTATTTTTAATGACCACCAAACCGCTATCTTTGATTTTTTTTTCCATAATTTTTGCATCTTTTACCGGAGTTGCCGTATCATTTTCGCCCCAAATTAATAAGGTAGGCGCTTTTATTTTTGGCATTATGTGTTTCAAATCTTCATTCACCACTTTTACGAGAACATTACGCATAATTCCGATAGCATTATTATAATCGCTTGAACCTGTGCGTTTTCTAAATTGGTTAATTTTGTGATTTGCTTTTGTTTTTCCAAACAATAGCGGTAGAATGCTTTTATACAGTTTAAAAGAATACACTTTCAGATAATAATTTAGTGAGTGTTTGGGTTTTACGCCGGCAGCATCCATAAGAACAAGTTTATTTACCTCATTTCTTGATGCATACAACAAAGCAATACGCCCCCCGAATGAATGTCCGATAATTACAGGATTGATTATTTGATTTTGATGAACAAATTTTTCAATAAAAGTGGTATAATCATTTACACCCCATACAGTTTCCGGAGGGTCGCTTTCACCAAACCCCGGCAAGTCTAATTTGTAAATATTAAAATCTTTCTCCAATTCGTTTGCAATGGGGTCAAAAGTATGCAGATTTGTTCCCCAGCCATGTAATAGAATTATGTTCTTCCCTAACGATGAGCCCACCCTTTCAAAGCGAATATTTTTACCTTCTATATTTGTGAAACTCATGTACTTACATATTTTAAATAATGGTATGCAAAAATAGTAAATTTTATTTGTTTTTGTCTTACAACATTTTTTTTAACCTTTTTTTTAAAATTATTACTACAAAAATTTGCTTAAAAAGAATTATTTCTAATTTCGCCGCCTGTTAAATTTAATATAAACTACCCCGCCTTTCGGGCACCCTTTCAATTGCGGATTAAATCCGCAATGAAGGGGATACAGGATCACCCCACACCCCATACCCCACACCCCAATGCCCCCAATCAATAAAACTCGCATCGTAAAAAACACCGCACACCTCTATTTCAGGATGTTGCTGATGATGTTGATTACACTTTACACCACCCGCGTTACTTTGCAGGTGCTGGGCGTCGAAGATTTCGGAACTTACGGTGCGGTGGCGTCCATTGTACTTATGTTTGCGTTTTTGAGCAGTACCATGGCAACTGCCGCGCAACGATTCTTTGCCATGGAACTCGGCGTGGATAACCATACCAAACTGAAACAGATTTTTAGTATTAATGTGCTGATTTTTTCGGGACTTGCCATTATTGTGCTGCTCTTGGCTGAGACTGCCGGATTGTGGTACTTTAATGCTAAAATGAATATTCCGGCAGACAGATACGAAGCAGCCGCCTGGGTATATCAGTTTGCTATTTTTTCATCTGTGGTAAGCATTGTTACCATTCCTTACATAGCCATCATTACTGCTCGGGAACACATGAAAGCCTACGCCTATCTGAGCATCTTGGAAGTTCTTTTTAAATTGGCAATCGTTTTTGCTCTTATCTATTTTCCAATCGACAAACTGAAATTATATGCCCTGCTTGTATTTTTTGTACAAATTTCAATATCAGCAACTTACATTATTTATTCAACCACGAAATTTTTCGAATGCAAAGTCAAATACTATTGGAACAAAACCATGTTTAATGAAGTATGCAGTTTTGCAGGTTGGAATGTAATGGGCTCACTATCAATGACTGCAAGAAGTCAAGGGATTGTATTGTTACTCAATCACTTTTTCGGGGTGTTAGTAAATGCAGCACAAAGCATTGCCTATCAAGTTTATTATGCGTTAATTAGGTTTACAGACAGTTTTTTTATTGCAGTGCGCCCCCAAATCATCAAATCTTATTCTTATGACAAAGAAGATAAATCAGGTGAAATGATTAGATTAGTGTTTCAGAGTTCAAAGTTTTGTTACTATTTAATTTTAATTCTCTCCATACCGGTGCTTATTGAAACGAAATACATTTTAGAATTGTGGCTAAAAAAAGATGTTCCGGATTTCACTCTCATTTTCACCCGTTTAATGGTTGTTACCGGTATCATAGAATCATTGGCTAATCCGTTGATAACCTCCATTAATGCAACCGGAAAAATTAAAAAGTATCAAATTACGACAAGTTCCATAATCTTGTTGATTCTCCCTGTTTCCTATCTGATTCTAAGAACCGTGCCGAAAGAAAGCAATATGTTTACACCGCAAATCACCATGTTTGTCATGATTGCAACTTCAATTTTAGCACAAGCCGGCAGAATCTATTTTATGAAAAACCTGTTGAAAATGAACATTTCTCATTATCTTAAACAAGTAATTCTTCCCATTTTGGCGGTAACCTCACTGGCATTTGTGCTGCCGATGATTTACTATTATAGTTTTAACGCTTCATTTTTAAGATTGGTAGGCGTTTGTGGCGTTACCTTACTTTCGTCCGCTGTTATTATTTTCTACATCGGCATAACGAAATCGGAGAGAAATGGGATAAAAATGTTTGTTTTGAAGAAGTTAAGGCGCTAAACAAAGATTTTTATTAGTCCGAACTTGAAACCAATAGATTGTTATTTGCAAATTATCGCATCCATCCCAATCCCTTCTACAATTTCCAAATACAGTTTTTCCGTATTGTAAATTTCCGGCACAATCTCAAATTTTTTGCACAACGTTTCCGATTTTATATAATCCTCAAATTTGCGAAATGCCTCATCGGTTTCGGGGTGGCTTTGTAAAGTTATGGAAATCGTATCGGTAACTTCTAAATCGCTCTCTTTGCGGTAGTTTTGAATCCGGTTCACCAACTCGCGGGCATAGCCTTCCTCTTTCAATTCTTTGGTGATGGTAATGTCCAACGCCACCGTCAATGCGCCCTGGTTGGCAACTACCCAACCCGGAATATCTTCTGCAATAATCTCTACATCAGAGAGAAGGATGTCGGCTTGTTCACCGTCAATGTCGAGAAGAATGTGCTCCTCTTTTTCAATTTGCGCGATATCTTTTTGGGCAAACTCTGCCACTTTTGCGGCAATCGCTTTCATTATTTTTCCATATTTTGGTCCCAAAGTTTTGAAATTGGGTTTTATCTTTTTAACCAAAATTCCTTCGCTATCTTCCACAAACTGAATCTCTTTTACATTAACTTCGTGTAAGATAAGGGGTTTCACTTTTTCTATTTGCGCCACAAAGTTTGAAGTTTCCAACACAGGAATCATGATTTTTTGCAGCGGCTGGCGTACCCGAATGTTCGATTTTTTACGCAACGATAAAATCATGGAACAAATTTGCTGCGCCAACTGCATTCTTTCTTCCAACGGTTTGTCAATCAAAGTTTCATCCGTTTTTGGAAAATCGGAAAGGTGAATCGATTCTACGTTTTCTTTTTGGGTAACGTGGTTTAAATCCAAAAACAGTTTGTCCATAAAAAAGGGCGCAATAGGCGATGCTAATTTGGCAATCGTTACCATACAAGTGTAAAGCGTTTGAAATGCCGAAATTTTATCTTCGCTGTAATCGCCTTTCCAAAACCTTCTGCGACAAAGTCTTACATACCAGTTGCTCAAATATTCATCCACAAATTGTTGAATATCTCGACCGGCTTTGGTGGGCTCGTAATCCGCATAATTGTCATCGCAGTTTTTTATCAACGTATTGAGTTCCGACAAAATCCAGCGGTCAATTTCGGGGCGGTTTTTAATAGGAATCTCCGGTTCTTTGTAAGTAAATTTGTCAATATTAGCATATAAAGCAAAGAAATTGTAAGTATTGTACAGTGTTCCAAAGAATTTGCGTTGCACCTCTTTAATCCCCTCTTCATCAAATTTGAGGTTATCCCAAGGTTGCGCGTTAGTGAGCATATACCAGCGGGTGGCGTCTGCTCCGTACTTTTCAATCGTTTCAAACGGATCCACGGCATTGCCCAACCGTTTCGACATTTTATTTCCTTCCTTATCCAACACTAATCCGTTGGAAACCACTGTTTTAAACGCCACATTATCGAACAACATCGTAGCAATGGCGTGCAAAGTAAAAAACCAGCCGCGGGTTTGGTCAACCCCTTCCGCAATAAAATCTGCAGGGAATTTTTTCTCAAAAAGTTCTTTGTTTTCAAAAGGATAGTGCCATTGGCAGTAAGGCATTGCGCCGCTGTCAAACCACACATCAATCAAATCCAACTCACGTGTCATTTTTTTGCCGCTTTTTGAAACCAAGAAAATCTCATCCACGTAAGGTCTGTGAATATCAATTTTTTCGTAGTTTTCTTTGCTGAAATCGTTAGGAATAAAGTCTTTATACGGATTTTCTTTCATGATTCCGGCGGAAACTGCTTTTTCAATTTCGGTGTAAAGTTGCGCAATAGAGCCGATGCAAATCTGCTCTTTTTTGTCTTCGGTGGTCCAGATGGGAAGCGGCACACCCCAAAAACGTGAGCGCGACAAATTCCAGTCCACCAAATTTTCGAGCCAATTCCCAAATCTTCCGGATCCGGTGGCAGCAGGTTTCCACAAAATCGTGTCGTTCAACTCCATCATTCGTTTTTTATAATCGGTAGTTTTAACAAACCACGAATCTAACGGATAATACAACACGGGTTTATCGGTACGCCAGCAATGGGGATAATTGTGTGTATATTTCTCAATTTTAAACGCTTTGCCCTGTTGTTTTAACCAAATTGCCAACTCAACATCTAACGTATCCTCGTGTTTTTCATCTTCTTTTTCATAATCGGGTTTCACAAATCTTCCGGCAACGGTTTTATACAAATCAACATGAACAAATTCATTTACAAACGTTTCATCTAAATCTTCAATACAATAGAATTTTCCGGTTTTATCCACCATCGGTTGTCTATTTCCCTGTTTGTCAATCATTATCAACGGGGGCACGCCGGCTTCCTGCGCCACACGTTTGTCGTCAGCACCAAAAGTGGGAGCAATGTGCACAATTCCCGTACCGTCGCTGGTGGTAACGTAGTCGCCAACAATCACTCTAAAAGCCCCTTCGCCCGGATTTACGTAGGGGATAAGTTGTTCATACTCCATACCCACCAATTTTTCGCCGGTCGTTTCCGACAAAACTCTATACGGAATATTCTTATCGCCCTGTTTATACTCATCAAAAGGCAATTCTGCATTTTTTTCAGGGAAATAAGTGTGAAGCAGATTTTTAGCCAAAATCACTTGAATTTTATTTCCGGAATAGGAGTTATACGTTTCAACCAACAGATATTCAATTTTTTGTCCCACTGCCAGCGCGGTATTGGAGGGCAGCGTCCATGGGGTAGTGGTCCACGCCAACACGTAAAGATTTTCGGGAATGGGGCAGTCGGCAGGAAGATTAAAGGGGCAGGCTTTC
>Ga0209628_10003416_pt1 | contig 11127 bp, 8 predicted proteins | sample TergutCu122P4_FD_187285 | JGI IMG/M metagenome (GOLD analysis project Ga0209628, IMG submission 187285) | Cubitermes ugandensis P4 segment gut microbial communities from Kakamega Forest, Kenya - Cu122 P4 (SPAdes) (version 2) | ecosystem: Host-associated > Arthropoda: Insects > Digestive system >...
TGATAGAATGACTTGCAATTTCACATGGATGCTTATGAAAGATGTACCAACTTGGGGGAAAAAAATCTTGCCGCTAGTGTTGCCATTTATGGTCGAGGCCGAGAACTTTTCAGACCACCATCGTATATCTCTTAACTGCATTTGTCTGTCTCGTGACAGAACACAAATCGCATCTCAAAATACATTCCATCTCATTCAGCTTAAGCAGGTCAAGATGCTGTAAACACAGATTAAAAGAAATGGCATTTGAAGAAGGATATTAAAATAATAAGCATATTCACATTTTTCTCTCATATATTTTAAATCAAAGAATTACACATGAATTTAGAAGAAAACCATGGTTTAGATGATGCCTATTTTGTTAGCAACGTCAAGGGCATCATAATCACGAGCCAATCTTACATATGCTTTCTTCTTTCCATCAGGCCTGCAACAGAAGGAAAATACAGCTACAGAATTCTTCAGATACTCTTTCCAGTTTTTTCATAAGAAATTCAGAAGAGTGAGGTGGTTCAACACTTGCAGCACATGAGGCACATGTCCTGGACAGTGCAAGCCAAACAAGAATGGGTGCTGGGTGCACTGTGATGGCTCCTACATAAGCATACTGATGCAGTCTTGATAACAGTATGTAGGCCTCAGGAGGACTCCACAATAGTGCTTCAACCTTATAGTGATGTCAGCATGTTTAATACTAAGAACAAAGGTTGGACAATGATGTCAAGGATGTGGTTGTGCAGTGGTACCAGTGCACCCTGTGAAGTTCTTTGTAGACAGGATCAAATGGGTGGTGTCTTGATGGAATGGCTGTTGCAACAGCCACAAGGACTATTTTTAACAGCCTCTAATACCCTACCCATGCCAATTCCATAATGAATTACATTTGAACATGGTTCATACATTTTCAAATATACCTGGAAAAATGTAACAATAACTGGCAGGACTTTTTAAACAGACTAAACGCAACATGAAAGTAGATCAGAAAGAAGTAATACTGCTGAAACAATAAATACCTATGCTACTTCACTCCTTACAACATTCTCAAATGGACATGATTCCATCTACAAGATCTGAACATAAGAATGAGTGCACGAATGTCACAGAATTGAATGCCATATCCTAAATCATGTAAAGAAAAAATAAATGTCCCAAAAGAACTAGAAGGCGGAGGCAGTAGAAATCTTGTAGAAACTTATGATAAACTTCTTATTCTTCACTAAGGAGACAGCAGTGAATTACATCACAGTACCACTCTAAATGATAAAAAAAAATACAGACAGCTGACATTAGTAGGTTCCAAAGAAGAATTTTTCACCACCAGAAAGCAATTTGCGAAAAACATTCCAGTTTTCTCTGCATCAAGCTTACAGAGATTAGGGTTCTTCTGATAAAAAAACACATGCCAGATATTTATACTATGAAACTGGATTTTAAATAGTACTTCAAGACCGAGTAAGTAACACAGTTAATTAAAAACAGTTTGTAATGGAAGGATAAAATATGACAAATATATATATCACTAAGTGTCCAAAACTACTGAACACATCAGTAAAAGATGCACTCTTCTAACAGCAGGAGACTGCTTATATATGAAGTACAGATGCACAATTAAGTAACAGAAATTGTACATCAATAGACAGCTGTAAGTTACGACTTGTAAATCATACAGCACCCTGATGAAAATCCATACACACTACAAGGATTGTATGTGAAAACTATAAAACATATTGTAGCAGTGATAACAAAACTACCATACCTGATTAAGGTGTTGACCTTGGCTACATCAATATCATACAGTTTCTTCACTGCTGCTCGGACATGGTGTTTATTAGCGCGGGTGTGCACAATGAATACCAACGTATTGTTGTCTTCAATTTTTTTCATTGCAGCTTCAGTTGTTAATGGGAACTTGATAATATTGAATGCATCCATACTGAAAAATTATCAAAATAAATTTGCCCAGATCAAATGGGTAATTATGCTAAAGTATTATATACACATACATACATAATACACATGTACATACATTCTATGGATCCAAAAGTTACGATGACTACAGAATGTACTCCAAACCATAATATATAAAACATACAGGTCAACACAAAAATATCAATGTACAACTGATGTTTGTCACCTGAAAAACAGAGAATAATGCATGCTTCGACAGTGGGTGATGTAACTCCTCATTGGGTTTACACCAGAAAATAATCTCAGCTGACAGGGAGTGTAATCTGGGTCACTTTCTCACAAGTAGTGGCTTCATATGGATGACTAAATATGGATTCCCTATAACCTCCTAACAGGGCAGGGCAGTCAAAACAGCTATGAAAGGCAATATTATATTCAAAATAACAAATGTGGCCTTATGATATGAGAAATTCCACAGTACCTTTAAAAGAACTATTAGTAAGGAAGTGACGGTCTTCTATGTTTAACTTCGTGTATCATGTAGAGGATAATAATTTCACAGCATGTGACACACCTTCTGGTTTTCTTTGCTTAATTTTTCAAGTTACATCTCTTGCATTTCACCGATTTTGGTCGTCAATCAGTTCCCAAGCTTGCACACAAAATTCAAATCCCCTAAAATGACTCTGTCTCACTCAAGTGCTTAAACTGACATTTTTAACCAGCATGGAAAAGGCTGTCACCATGCACACTATACAAGACAATAATTGCACAGATCTAGAAGACATGGTATTTTTGAGACCAATGGGATTTTGGCACACATCACAGAACTGTCACTGGTTAATTTCACTTCATTATACAAAAAACAATCTGGTAATGGACTGTGTATCTTATAACGGAGTCTATTTCTTAATCTCATACTTGGAACATGCTTGACTGGCTGCCTTGTGTTTTCTTGGGTGCCTCATACTGCACACACATAAATAAGAGCAATTTTACTTACCAGTATCACTTCCTAGCACATATAGTCTGGTATTTCATTTAAAATATTTATGAAAGATTACTTTGATGACCACATATTTTGGCTACAAAGCATGAATGTACAGTAAACTTACCGATTTCGTTTTGGAACAGATTTTCTAGGGTACTTTGGATTTCTGGGAGGCCGGAAGGTCTTTGGCCGGCGGAAATGGACTGAAGTCCTCACCTTCCTAACACGTGTTCCATGTACGCCCTTGATAACCTACAGAATGGGAATAAAATATATCCTAGATTCTATAGCATTAATGACAAAATGTTCATATATAAACTGAAGTTAATCAGAATTGTGTTTAATCTGTTTTCACACATGTTTCAAAGAGATTCCCACACATTTACTCATCATTCAGTGAACAATATATCAGGTAAATGCACACACACCCAAACACACCCACAAACTTACCTTTTTCTGAACTCTGAGTGCCTTCTGCAGTGCTGGTTTAACAACTTTCCCACCTTTCTGTAATTTTGGAGCAACATCCCTCTTTGGTTTCTCAACAACCTTCTTTACTGCTCCTTTCGCAGGAGTTTTACCTGCAGCCTTTGCACTAGGTTTGGCTGCAGGTTTAGCTCCAGGTTTTGCAGTGGCTTTAGGTGCAGGTTTTCCTGCTGACTTTGCAGAAGGCTTTCCTGTTGCCTTGGGAGCAGCAGGCTTTGTGGCAGCAGGTTTGGCAGCAGTGGGTTTGGCAGCAGCAGGTTTGGCGGCTGTAGGTTTTGCAGCAGCAGGTTTGGCAGCAGATTTGGCTGCAGTGGGTTTGGCAGTTGGGGATTTGGTTGCAGTTGGTTTGGCTGCAGAAGGTTTGGATGCTGTGGGTTTGGTTGAGGCTGCAGGTTTTGTGGGGGTTGCAGATTTAGCAGGGGTTGCAGGTTTGGCAGGGGCTGCAGATTTGGCAGGGGTTGCAGGTTTGGCAGCAGTTCCTGCTGCTGCTGCTGCTGGTGCTGCCTTCGGTGCTGCTGCTGCTGGCTTAGCTGAAGCAGGCTTTGCTGCCTTTGCAGTGGAAGAAGTTGATGCCGAAGGTGCTGCTGGTGTTGCAGCTGGTTGTTTCTTCTCTGTCTTTTTTTCTTGCTTCTTCTCTGTCTTCTTTTCTGCAGGTTTACCTATCAAATGAGTACCAATATAAAACCGGATGCAGCAGAATTCTTTAACACATTATACTGTTCACTTGCCAGCTGGGACAACACAGTCGGTAAAGCAACTCACTATGGACTGGACGGTCTGGGGATCAAATCCTGGTGGGGGCGAGATTTTCCATGCTTGTCCAGATTGGCCCCGGGGCTCACCCAACCTCCTATACAATGGGTACTGGGTCTCTTTCCCGGAAGCAAAGCAGCCGAGGAGAGGCACTGATCACCCACCTTCATCCAGTGCCAAGGTTAAAGAAAGGGTACAGCTATACCTCTAGTACCACTCTGTGCCTTCATGGCCTGTTCTAGGGTGTACTTTACCTTGCACCTTTACTGTACCTTTTATTCATTAATGTTCCAGTCAACAGTGTTGTTACTGACTCAAGACTATAGAGTATCAAATGAAGCTAAAATGCCTTATTTGATCTGACCCGTATCACTCGTCACATCCCACCAGCTTGCTTTGCACAAAAACCAGCTGACCTATAAGACTCCCCACTTGTGCTGTATTGCAGCATGCTTGTTAGTTATATAAACATCAATGGTTTTGATCATAATGGGGATCCCACTGGAGCATTGTATGTTCCTGCAAGGAATGTGAGTGGTACCTAAATGGGGTGCATAATGGACAGACTCCACATTTGTACTGCTAAATGAAGAAGCTTGCATTCATTTCAGCAGGTATATGAACTCTCAGCATAAACAGTACTGGCCTGCACACAGTTGCATGTTAATCTACAAACTGCCATTTCAAGCTAAGGTTGGAAAATGGTGCACAAAGAATGTAACTATGATTACTAGGATCATCTTTTTTCTGTGATCATAAAATTAGTTTGGTATGTTACATATATTCTGACCTGTTCTGACACATGTCCAATTATGAGAACCTATGCCTCGTTTTAGTAAGACAGTGCATTGGTTAGAGACTTTTTTTTGGTAACAAAATAGTAAGCATGTGATTGTGGCTTCCTAGTCTGCCATATCTGAACCCATGTGTTATTCACTTGTAGACCATGCAGGATAGTGTACAGTAATATCATTGCACTTATGACAAGTTAAAAAAAAAAAACCCCAGGTTTTAATGTCATTAATTCACCAGCAGAACTTTGATGTTCAAGGAATGTGTGTGGTATGTGTGATGAATTTGGAAGCACCAATCCCTGCCCACCCCCCCATAAAAAAAACTTTCTTAAAATATGGTGAGTAAAAGTTAATACTGACCGCAAGATATTAACTAAAATGCACATACCCTGACTCACACACAGTAGAAGAACGGAAGAACAGGACAGTAATGTGGGTCACATAATACAATGACCATTTTGCTCATTTGCAACAAGATTGTCACAACTCAAAATTTGGCATTTTTGAGTTACTGGTATAGAAAGAAATGTTTGCATATGCACTTTTAACAGGTATAGTGTCATAACACAGTTTGCAAAACTCGCTGCTGGAGAGCAGTTGTGTTGTCATTGCTCTCATAGAACTAAATAGCACATTAAAACCTTTAAACGTTTCTCCTGAAAAATCACAGATTTTGAGTTGTGACACTTGTTGCAAATGAGCGATATGTTATCATTAAATATAAAGGTTGTGGAATGAAGTGGTTATGGTCTAATCTGAGACAAAACTGTAGTCAGGAACACTGAATTTGATAAGCACACAGACTGCAAACATGCCTAAACATTATGTATGAAACAGCATTTAGGTCAACAATTACAAAAATGGCAACAATCTCAAACTGTCAAATTCACTGCTCACAGAATATGTACCTAAGTATTAAGCCCTTCACAAAAATAAAACAAAACACTAATACTGACAGATATGTAGAACTACAAATATAGGAAACAGAAAAGGTAAATGTTATGGGTTCAACTCATAATTCCTTAAAAAGAATTAAATCATGGAAAAATGTGAACAACCCGGTTAATCTGCAGCAATCCACAGACTTGGTGTTGCAGAGCTTAGTCAAAATTACTGTTTTGAAAATGATTTTTGCAAATTTCATATTGCAGTTCATTTCCTCTGAGATCAATTTTATCAACAGAGTATGAAGACTTCAATGAAAAATGAGTTACTTGTGAACAATTTAAAAAAATGTCATTACCAGTATGCAGCAGGCAACCACAACAAGAAAACACTTCAGAGGAACTGAGAAAACCCATAGTATGCCCGAATTCATAAAGTGCTCCATCCACTCTCTGATTTTTACAGCAGTACATCAAAATAACAGGCAGGCCTGCCCAGGTGATATGGCCAGCACATATGCATGTGGGTGGTTAATCATCATACGTGTTTACAAACACACTCACAAGAGGACTTAAAACACTGACAGGCAATACTGTAGTATTGGTGAGCCACACTGTATCCAGTGTGCCATGACAAAGCAGGCAACTGTGGGTTGTGGTTGGGTGTGCCCATGCCCAATAACACCCCCTTCAACTGAACCAGCCAATCAATACAGACATTGGTTAGCATTTAGGCTATCTCTAAGTAACAGTAAGTGTTACCACTGCTGCAATGACACTGTGTGCTTGCATCTGCAATGGGAATTTTCCTGCCATGGTCAACCAGTACTACAGTAGAAATGACAATAAAGTCTGCAGAATGAGTAAGAGTGAGTAATGCCTTTAAATTTTCTTGAAATTGGCTATTCCATTGCCATCTGGGCACTACAAGAACTTAAGAGAAATAATAAATTTTAAAGTACCTTACTGTAAAATAAATTGATACTCAATTAAAATGGATTGTGTCATGCTAACAACAATGAATCTCAACATTCATTCCATACAAAAAAGTAGCAGTATGTGTAGCAAACACTGCTCTAACTGTCTGCATACTTCTGGTCAGCATACAAACCACAATATAGCACCACTCCCTGTTTGCTGCAATCTGTAGCAGTGCAATAAAACTAGCAGTAAATTGAAATACTGCAGGATCGAAAAAGTTTACCAAAATTCTTCAAAGCATTTTGACTGTCCTCAATTATTTTAATTTCAACATCAGTACAAACCACACAAGCTACTCTGAACAGTACAATGTACAGTTGTACTGTATACTCTACCTTGTAAAAGTACATATGGTACCACACGTTACATTTAGGTTTACTTATTGTTTCTTAAAATGTTTGTAAGTCTTTGTCATACCAGTTCACACACAAGCTCTTATGGGTGCTAAGAGAAGGTGGTACTAGATAGAAGAGAACCATATCACAGACCAAATGTAATTTGGTATGCAGCAGTGAGTACAGACAAGTTTGGCTATGTACATCACAAGCCATAACTTCAAAGCAAGCTTGGTATGCTGCTACCTCAGACAACTGGCAGCCACACAAAGCACTTCCCACATTAAACTCCTCCTGCAACATACGATGTCCTAACTAAATTTCCGGTTGAATCTCACAGACCATCTTGCTTTCTTCATTACACTCCTCCCACCACATATGATGTCCCACCTATATTTCTCGTTAAATTTCACAGAACAACTTGCTTTCTCCAATGTACTTTGTGCCAAAAAAAATTGTCATATTTCCAGAATGTCAGACTTTTACTCTATATTAACACCGACCACTATGTGAGTTGACAGTTACAGTATCTGCAGAATTCCGCCCATTCTTCAACATCTTTAGCTGCTCGTCAGCCACAGAAGTGTGTTTGATGACTGGAGGGGACGATATATACACATTCCAAATGTTACACATTTAAGATTAGGGATTATAACAAACACTGTAGTGGAACATAATCCATACGCCTTTAAACAGTGTACTAAAAATATATACAAACAGCCGTTCACAACTGCACGCTACAGACGAGGACTCATTTTAATTACATCAACTTTTAACACAGAGATCTACATTAGCACAAAAAAACCTAACCTAACCCAACACGCAACGCTGCTCATCGACGCCGTGTACAGCATGCACTTATTTAACAAAATTACTGTGTATGATTAACGAAACTGAAACACTATCACCCGCCATGTGGCTTCTTCCAACATGTGTATGCAAACCTCGTGGCTGTAATAACGGAACATTGTCCACTAGATTATGCTTGTACCGTGCCGCATACAATAGTTAACCGCTCAAATTACAGTTAAATGGCGTGAGTGTATTAAAGTTCGTGGCAAAAACTGTAATGGAATTATTACCAACCTGCTTTGTCTGTAGGCTTCGGCTTCGGAGCCATTTTGATGTTTTGCGAGAACGGAAGTGCAGGCCGACAATACGGACGTGACAACGATGAGCACAGAAGAGAACTATGCGTCCGTCGGATTTCACGGAAGTTAGAATTTCTTTGATTCAATGCAATAGTTATCCCAACGTGTATTTAATTAATGTGCACTTGTCTGTGTATTTAATGTTTACTAATTTACGATGTTACTAGTAATTATACTTGCTGCGAAAACTTCTCATAAATTAATCGAGGTAGGAATACTAAAGAATTTTGCATATACTTTATTGAGAATTATAGTCTAACTCTAAAGAGAATAATGATTATTGATTGTTATAACGAAGGGGGAAGGTATCCAGCAATGATCGTCCCAATAGATAAGCAGTGGTCTGATTGTCTGTGGAAAACCTCTATTCCATGCTGAGGAATACGGTACGGAATTGAATCTATTCCATACCACACAACAATTTAGAGCACGGATAAGAACTGTCAAAGAATAAAATAACAATAACCTTTGACTGTGGAAGAATTGCACCCGTTGTATAATCCGTGCCCGTTGCCATGGACAACAGAAGTATTGTTTGTGGGAATAGCGGTACAGATGTATGAAGTTTGAGCAAGAATAAAGTTCTGCTTGATATACGTCTGTGAGAACTTATTAAGCCTAAGTGCCATTAGGTGTGCAGTAAGCGTAATAAAATTATTTATATTTAAATTAGTGTGTAAGTTTAAATATAGGCCGTTTCAATGTTCTTTTATACAAAGACTTTGGTAACGTTACGTTATTAAGTTTGAAAGGGCATTTTATATTGTATCATTAATCTGGGATATTAAAAACGTAAATACTCCAACATGTTGTTTATGCGCGCAGTACATTCATGTGTGTTTGTTATGATTGTAACCATCCAAAATTTCTTGCATATCTATTTATTATGTATGTACCGTGCACCTTGTATATTGTTTTTATTTGTTACCATTAGTTATAGTTATTATTGGTTGAAATAACTCCTACATATCTGTATACCAAACAATTACCCTATGGAAATACATTCCGTTTTTTATACAGTAGAGAACTATTTTGTACAGCTAACATTCTCAAAAGTACGTAGTGATCCTAGATTGTTATGGTATTGTTTCTTGTATTCAGGTCAATGCGAGAATCTCGTTCAGCAATCTACAAGATGTTGAAAGATAGAGCTGATAAGGACAGGCAAATAAACACATTTCCACGACCCTACCGATCAGATGCAACACCATATCAACAGTTGGATTTCAGTCGAATAGTGAAAGAAGCATGCTCCTCAAGTCGTCCTGTTATGACAGGATTGAAGATATCCAAAGCAATATTCTTGGGTGATGTTGCTGTTGGTAAAACATGTCTAGTCAATAGGTTACTGTCAAATTAATTTGAAAACTATATAAGCAGATAATGGTATTTAACAACAAAGGTTTCCCTAAACAATTGACATTGTTATTGCATTAAGATGCTGTTCTGTGATTTCAGCAACAATGTGCTGAAAAGCAACACACTGATACCACCACTTTTACTAGCACTGCACAACTCATATAACAGGCCATTGACCCTTCCTGTTGGATAGTACCTTTCTGCATTTTCCCAATCCTTCCTACTATAGTAGCAAAACGTGTATATTGAACCACATTGTCCTCCTTGTTCAGATCACCCTGATCATGGTGACTGCAGATTGTGCTAACATGTTTGAACAATTTCAACATGTGAAGCAGCTAAACACCACAGCAGAAATCACACATAACAGGAAAGCATGTTTCACTTGTATGCTTATTCAAACATATATTTGGGTGCTGGGTCACATTCCTGTGTCACCTATTAAAACAGCAAAGTATGTAAAAAATGCTGAATATAAAATATGTATTCTGTTTGAGGATACTTTCCATCCACAATCGCAACACAAGTAATTCTATTTTCCATTTGTTCTAAATCAGGTGTTAGTTGTTACACTTTCTGTTCAGTATTTACAAAATGGAAGAATTTGTGGAAGTGTGTGGCATTAGTAAATTGAGTGTTTTTAGAATATGTATGGAGGTAAAAACATTGAAATGTCAGGATACTGTTCCTCTCATGTCAGTGAGAAAAAGAATTAGATTTATGAAGAAAATGAGAAATTTATAAAACCGTGTTTCAGTTCTGACAGATTCTAATTTTCAGCTGTAAAACCTATTACTATCTCTTTGAGGTCAAAGGTCATGTGTTTTCACTTAATTTTACTAGAACATTTTGATTTCAAGTAAAAAAAAACAGCAGAGACGGATGTACTCCCCTAAAGATGCAAGGTTACACTGTTGTGGTGTGACTTCAAGTTGTGTGAACAGTGCACAATAATGGGGTGTTATACCTGGACAGGACAATGTAAACCAGAACCATACATTTAAAAACATTTGACAAAATTTAACCAGGCATTGTGGACTTGGTGTATTTAGGTAGTTTCTGACAATGATGAAATACCTTTAGCTTTTCTTGTATATTAAGTAAGAATAACAGTATTTTTGTATATTGATTAATCTGTTTATTCATAATGAGTGAGTTCATCTGTTAGACTAAAAATGTATTTCTCTGAACAACCCTAGTGTCTTACATGTTAAGGACAGGAAGCTAAACGTGCTTTTCTTTTACAGGTTCTGCCACCAGGTATTTGACAGTAACTACAAAGCAACAATTGGGGTGGATTTTGAAGTAGAGAGATTTGATATACTACAGGTGCCTTTTAACTTGCAAATGTGAGTGAGCTAAATATGTGGGGATGGGGATCCTATGAGGTGTGATAAAAAAAATACAGTGAATGTTTAAATAAAAAAAATATTACAGTAAACGTCACATTGCCATTAATCCCCCTCAAAATACTCCCCCCCCCCC
>Ga0209628_10003417_pt1 | contig 11125 bp, 6 predicted proteins | sample TergutCu122P4_FD_187285 | JGI IMG/M metagenome (GOLD analysis project Ga0209628, IMG submission 187285) | Cubitermes ugandensis P4 segment gut microbial communities from Kakamega Forest, Kenya - Cu122 P4 (SPAdes) (version 2) | ecosystem: Host-associated > Arthropoda: Insects > Digestive system >...
CGCCGCGTCTGCTTCTTCTTCCCTTCAAACGCCAGCGAGGCAAAACTCTTCTGTTTCATGGCAACAACTCAAAATATGATATGCGAATTATAGCTGAGGGAATTGTTCAGAGGTTCCCTAGTTTGACGATATGGCCTATAGGAAACGACAAACAAGTATATTTTTTCAAGAAACAAAATGATTGTTACGTTGGCGTACTTGGATCCAGATCAATAATTCCAATTAAGAAAAATACCAATTGCATCTTTGCCGAATTCGCCTACCCATTAGATGATCAAAGTTATGGCAAGCTCGAACCATTAGAGGCTTTTGTAAATAAGCTTGTTGGTGAGGGTGTTGTTCATTTTCCAGAATCACTAAAGGCTGAAAAATGCGAGCCATTATTTCAGGATCACTGAGTGTACTGGAAATTAACGAATGTCATCAGTGTCATCAGGGTCAGCCTCGCTTTTATTTCTATACTATGAGGCATTATCGATTTACCTAATTCCGAAAATACCTCGATTTTTCCAATTAATATTTTCTGCCGCGAATTAAAAATCCCGGCCCATCATTAATCTCCCTTTCTTCAACTCACCTGCATGCGCTTCCATCCCTATCGACTTCTTCTTGCCCTTTTACTGCTAACCAGCCTATCCGGTTGTGGCGGCTGGATGGCCTATCGTGACAGCGAATCGCTATTCGCCGAAGGCAAGGTCGATGAAGGCTTGGCGAAGTTGGAAGAAGCGGTCAAGGCTGAGCCGAACAATCCGCAATACCGCATCACCTTGTCTACCCGTCGGGCATCCTTGAACAACAAGCTGATGGCGGTTGCCGAAACGGCGCGGCGCGAAGGCCGTCTGAGCGATGCCGAGAAGGGCTACAAGCTGGCCCTTCAATACGATCCCTATAACGTGATGGCCCAGCAGGGCCTTGAGTTTGTCATCATCGAGCGACGCCACAGACAAGCGGTTGCAGAAGCGGAAAGTTTGTTCAAGCAGGGCGGCATGCTTGCCATGGCCGATGCCCTGGAAAAGCTTCGCCCGGTGCTTTCCGAGAACCCCAACCAGAAAGAAGCCCTCAATCTCAAGGCGCGGATCGAAGAAGCGCAGGCTAAGGAACAGAAGCCCGAAATGAGACTGGCGGAGAGTTTTCGCAAAACCATATCGCTGGAATTTCGTGATGCGCAGTTGAAGGCCGTATTTGACGTGATTGCCAAAATATCCGGCCTCAATTTCTTTTTCGACAAGGACATCCGCCCCGATCTCAAGACATCCGTTCTGGCCAAGAATACGACGGTGGAAGATGCGGTGCGTCTGCTGCTGGTGACCAACCAACTGGAACAAAAAATCCTCAATGAGAACACGATTCTCATCTACCCCAACACCCAGCAGAAGCTACAGGATTACCAGAGTCTATCGGTACGGGCCTTTCATCTGACCAATTCGGATGTCAAAGCCGTCTCGAACACCATCAAAACCATCGTCAAAACCAAGGACATGGTGGTGGACGAGCGCCTGGGGCTGATTATTCTGCGCGACACGCCGGAAGCGATTCGTCTGGCGGAACGCATTGTCACCCTGCAAGACCTGAACGATCCCGAAGTCATGCTTGAACTGGAAGTGCTGGAAATCAAACGTTCCCGCACCCTCGATCTGGGCATCCAATGGCCGACCCAACTCTCCTTGACGCCGATTTCGAGCACGACGGCGCCGCTCACCCTGGACGTGTTGCGCAACCTCGGCAGCAATCAGATACAAGCCACCGTCGGCAGCATGATCCTCAATGCGCGCAAGGATATTCAGGACAGCAGCATTCTTGCCAATCCCCGGATTCGGGTGCGCAACAAAGAAAAAGCCAAGATCATGATCGGCGACCGAGTGCCGGTGATGACCACCACGTCGACCTCGACCGGCTTTGTGTCGGAATCGATCAACTACGTCGATGTCGGTCTCAAGCTCGAAGTCGAGCCGAATATCTATCTGGATGAAGAAGTCAGCATCAAGGTCAACCTGGAAGTCTCCAGCCTGGTACGTGAAATCACCAGCCATACGGGCTCTCTCGCTTACCAGATCGGCACGCGCGGCGCCAACACCGTGTTGCGCCTCAAGAATGGCGAAACACAGGTTCTTGCCGGACTCATCAACGATGAAGAACGGGCGACCGGCAACAAGCTGCCGGGACTTGGCGATCTCCCCATCGCCGGACGTCTGTTTGGCAGCCAGAAGGATGACGACCAGCGCACGGAAATCGTGCTTGCCATCACGCCGCACGTGGTGCGCTCCATCCGCCGGCCCGATCTCCTGATGGCCGAATTCGAGTCCGGCACCGCCAATAGCGTCGGTGCGCCGCCGTTGCGCCTCCAGGCGGTCGACCCCGCCAAGGCGGGCAAGAATGCCGCTCCCGTAGCAGCGCCCGCAACGACAAATGCCGCAGGTCAAGCCTTGCCAGGAGGAGGAACGACACCACCTGCGGCGGCGCAACCAGCAGCACCAGCCACGGCTAGCGCCCAGCCCGCGGCAACCGTGACCCCCGTGCCGGTAGCGGCAACGCCTGCCGCCACGGCAACCGCCAACACGCCCAAGCTCTCCTGGCAGGCGCCGGCGCAAATCAAGGCGGGGGAGCAATTCAGCGTCGTCCTGCGCGTCAATAGCCAGGATACCTTGCGCGGTTTGCCCTTGCTCATCGGCTATGATCCGCAACTGCTGCAAGCGGCCAGCGTGCAAGAAGGCGATTTCTTCAAGCAGGGCAATGCCCAAACCAACTTCAGCCAACGTATTGATCCGACCCAGGGCAAGATTTTTGTCGCCGCCGTGCGGCAAAATGCCGGCGGTACCGATGCCGGCATTAACGGCACTGGCGGCGTGGTGACGGTGGCCTTCAAGGCGATCAAGGCAGGAACCGCCAAGATTCAACTGCTTTCCGCCACGCCAGAACCGGCCCCGGCGACGCCGGTCGCTGTGCCGATCGAGCAGATGGTGAAGATCGTGCCATGACGCTTACTGCCAGGCCGGTTCGCGGTTTTACCTTCATCGAGATGATGGTCACCCTGGCCATCATGGCGGTTCTGGTTCTGGTGGCCGTCCCCTTGACGCAGGTTGCCGTCCAGCGCGAGAAAGAACGCGAACTGCGCACCGCCCTGGCGCAGATTCGCGAAGCGCTCGACGCCCACAAACGGGCGGCCGAGCAGGGCAGGGTGATGCTCAAACTCGGCGAAAGCGGCTACCCGAAAAGCCTCGATGATCTTGTCGAAGGCGTTCCCGACCAGCGAAGTCCGACCAAGGCGATGATGTATTTCCTGCGCCGCCTGCCGCGCGACCCGTTCTTCCCCGATCCATCCGCCAAGCCAGCCGACACCTGGGGGCTACGCAGCTACGCCTCGCCGCCCGATGAGCCGGCTGAAGGAGAGGATGTCTTCGATGTCTATTCCAAATCCGAAAAAACGGGCCTGAACGGTGTACCTTACAATCAATGGTAATGGCCCATGAAGCTCCCAGTCAGCAATGCCATGAGGGTCGGCCTCACTTCACTTTTCGCAAACCGTACTTGAAAACGAAACAAATGGACCGTCTTATTTTCTGGAATTTGATGCTGTCCGAAATCCTGCAATGACCGTATCGCCAGAAACCCTCACCGACCAGGTCTTGCAAGACGCCCGGACGCTCGCCCAAGAAACCGACCGTCCGCTACTGGAATCCCTGCACCAAATCACCGGCCTGGCCCCAGCCGAACTTACCCACGCCCTTGGTGCAGCCCTGGGTTACCCCGTGCTCGACATGGGATCGCTACAAACATTCACTCCCGGTTTTGACGCCATCACCTTTGCCGAAGCCATGCAGCGGGGTATCGTGGCGGGTATCGACCGCGAAGGAATCACCACCCTGATTCTCTCCGACCCCTTCGACACCCACACCGAATCCTGGGCGACGCGGCGTCTGGCACAAATAGGCGGCGTCGCGCCGACAGTCGCCCTGGCGCAGGCCGATGACCTGAAAGCCTTCTTTTCCCGTCTGGAAAACGGCATGCGCGCCATGGACGGCCTGGAAACCAAGGCCATGGTCGGCAATGACGAAGAAGTCGCCGCCGTCATTTCCCTGTCATCGATCAGCGACGATGCCAGCCCGGTCGTCAAACTCGTCAATTCGACCATCTACGACGCCCTCAAAATGCAAGCCAGCGACATCCATCTGGAATGCGACGCCGGCTGCCTGCATGTCCAGTACCGTATTGACGGGGTGCTCGTTCCTATCACCCTGGTACAAGGCCAGGATCTCGCCGAGCAAGTCATTTCACGCATCAAGGTCATGGCCGAGCTTGACATCGCCGAACGCCGGGTGCCGCAAGACGGGCGCTTCAAAGTACGGATCAATGGCCGCGACGTCGATTTCCGGGTCTCGGTCATGCCCAACATTTTTGGCGAAGACGCCGTGCTGCGACTGCTCGATCGCCAATCCCTGACCGAAGAAGCGCGTACCTTGTGCCTCGACCACCTGGGGCTTGACGCGCACAGCATGACCATCATCCGCAAGCTGGCCAGCAAGCCGCATGGCATGCTGCTGGTCACCGGGCCGACAGGTTCCGGCAAGACCACCACGCTTTATGCCGCCATTACCGAAATCCACAATGGCCGCGACAAAATCGTCACCATCGAAGACCCCGTCGAATACCGCCTGCCCAGAGTGTTGCAGATACCAGTTAACGAAAAGAAAGGACTGACCTTTGCCCGCGGACTCCGCTCTATTTTGCGACACGACCCCGACAAAATCATGGTCGGCGAAATCCGTGACGACGAAACCGCCCAGATTGCCGTCCAGGCGGCGCTGACCGGGCACCTGGTATTCACCACGGTGCACGCCAACAGCGTTTTCGATGTCCTTGGCCGCTTTCTGCACATGGGCGTCGATTCCTACAGCTTCGCCAGCGCCCTCAATGGCATCGTGGCCCAGCGCCTGGTGCGCATGAATTGCCCGTACTGCGCGGTTGATGTCGTACCTGATCCTGACGAGTTGAACGATCTCGATCTGACAGGCGATACGGTTGCGGACTGGAAATTCATGGCCGGCCCGGGCTGCGGCCACTGCCGGGGAACAGGCTTTAAAGGGCGCAAAGCCGCTGCCGAAGTCCTGGTGCTCAATGACCACTTGCGCGAAATGATCGCCAGTCGAGCGCCGGTTTCTCAACTCAAGGAACAGGCCGCGAAAGCGGGTTTGCAATCCCTGCAACAAGTAGCCTTGGGATGGGTGGCCCGGGGAGAAACGACGCTTGCCGAGGTGCTGCGTGTGGCCGGGTAATTCATTGTTGCTGGTGGTCATCGGCAGCCGGCATATCGAAGCCGGCCTTTGGCGTCATCGCGTCTGGCAGGAAGGCAGCATTTGCCGTGTCGCCATCGCGGAAGCCGGGGGGAGGGTGGCGCTCGATCAAGCGCTCGCAGCGTTGGCCGAGCAATACAAAGCTCAGTACGAACCCCTCTTCAGGCAGCGGCGAAGGGGCCATTGCAAGATTCGTATTTTGCTGGCGAATACCTGGATCGACGGCCTCTCCGTGCCATGGAACCCCCGAGCCATCACGGGCAAGGCGCTCACCGCCCACGCTCGCGCCACCCTGGCGGCGATCGGCATTAGCCTGGCGGCTGACGACATCGTTCGGATAGAGGATGGCCGCTACCGACAACCGCGCTGGGCTGTCGTCTACCCGGCATCGTTGCTGCAAACGCTGGCCGATTTTGCCGGCCAGTTGAACGCCGTACTGGAATCCATTGCGCCCCTGAGCATCGCGGCCATTGATGCAATGGGCAAAAAAACCGCCGATTGCCCTCTATTGGCCTTGGCCGACGAAACCGAATGCTCGCTTTGGTACTGCCCGAACGGCGCCTCGCATCACCTGCTGGCCAGATCGCCGCTTGGCGAGCAAGGCAGCGAAACTCTTGAGATTCTGTGGCGGCGGGTGCGCCTGCGCGATCCACGTCTGAGCAACGTCACCCAAATGCTGATCCTTGAGTTGGCCGGGCAGCGACAAGGGCGTAGCCAGGAAACTCAAGGCCAGGTACGGGTGAACCTGCCACGCTTGGCAGCCGACGATACAACCGGCCCCTTGCTTCAGGTCGCCGGATTATGCCGTGACAAAGTCTTTGAACTGGATGCCAGGCAACGTCATCCGCGGATCGGCATCAGGCTGGCGGTTGCGTTGAGTCTCTGGCTGGGAATCGCCGGGTGGATTCTCTTTCAAGCAGGCGGCACGGCGAGCGTCGAGGCGGACGTTCAAGGCAAACTCGAAGCCAGGACGCGAACAACGGCGCCGAAACCGGCTCCCGTGTGGAGCAAGGCCGATATACAGCGGATAGAAGCCGTCAACGTCGCCATCAGGGAGTTGAATCTTCCCGTTTCTGCCTTGCTGCAAGCCATTCAACCGCCGCAAGACATTCGCGTCGCCCTCCTGAGCGTGGAATTCTCTCCTGGCCGCCGTAACGACGATATGCCGCTCCTGAAGCTCATGGCGGAATCGCGCACCGGCGAGGAGATGGCGCGCTATACGGCCTATCTCGCCGAGCGCCGGCCTTTGGTCGATGCCTATCTCGTCAGCCATGAGGTGACGGAAGGCGACCCCTTGCGCCCCTATCGTTTTACAGTGGAGGCGAAATGGCGCGAATGATGCCGAGGATTGGCGTTCTGCTGGAACGATGCGGGTGGGAGACACTGCATCACGGCCGCCGTTTGCTGCGCCGGATGGGCTGGGGCGGCATCGCGCTCGTCGCGGCTGCCGGCGTATCGCTTCTGGCCTGGCTGCAATGGCAGCAGTCCGAAGAGCGCCTGGATCAAATGCGGGTGGTGCTGGCGGCGCAGCCCGGCCCAGAACCGAATACAGATAAACCCGCTGCACCGGCAATGGATGGCCGAGAGCGTCTGCGCGCCTTCGAGGCCCATCTCGTGCCGCACGAAGAGATTCCGAATGTATTGCAAAACCTCTTTCGTCTGGCCGACGCAGAAAATCTCACCTTGCAGCGTGGCGAATACAAAGTCGAGCCTGATTCGAATGGCGGATTTATCCGCTACCGGATGATCCTGCCGGTCAACGGCGGCTCATCGGCGGTATACCGCTTTATCCAGGCCGCCCTGTTGGCCCATGGCGCATTGGCGCTGGATTCAGTGCAATTCCGGCGCGAACGCATTGATGCGCAAAATGTGGAAGCGCGTATTCAGTGGATATTGCTGACGCGCTTGCCGGAGCCAAGCCAACCTGTCGCACAAGAGGCCGGGAAATGATGCGACGAAACATGATCCGCGCGGTGGCGCTCTTGGCTGCCGTCGCCGTAGTGTATTTTGCCCCCGAGCCGGAAAGCGATGTGGTTGCCCCCGCTGTTCGGGCCTCGTCAACGTCGGTGAAGCAGCAGCCGGAAGCCACACCGACCAGGTTACCCGGCGCGGCGCCAGAGATCCTGGCGATTCGGCCACGCCAATTTGGCGATCAGGAACGCGAACCGTTTGCGCCAGTCACCTGGGAAACGCCTGCCCCACCGCCATCGCTTGCACCAGTCGAGGAAGCGCCGCCGCCACCGCCACCGCAAGCGCCACCCCTGCCATTCAAGGTTCTTGGGCAATACAGCGAGAACGGCGAAGTTGGCGTCTTTCTTCTGCTCGACGATAAAACCCTCATCGCGCGAGTTGGCGACACCCTGGTCGGGCAATACAAGGTTGAACGCTTGAAAGACGGCGTGATGACCTTGCTGTACATACCGCTCGAGCAGGAGCAGACGCTGGTGATTGCGACCCCCAACTGATGTGGCCGCGTTGAGCGGTTTTGCCGGAGGATATTTGCTGTAAGTGATTGATATACAATATTGTGCACATAATAGCCGTCCTTTTGGGGGCGGCCGCAACAAAAAACGACGTGGCCAATGATGGCCGATTCAGGGAGCGGGTCGTGAAGAACGTCAAACAAAAACTGATCCGATTGGGTTTATGTGCTGCCGTTGCGCTTGGCGTACACACAGCCACCGCCCAAGTCTCCTTCCCCAACGGCACGCCGGATGCTGCGGTCGTTGATCTCAAAGTCAAAGTATTAGGCGGCCAAGTCACCGTTGACCGTCAATGGTGGGAGGGCCAATGGCGGATCAACATGAGATGGGCGCCGGCCGAACTCTCGGGCTATCCCTACGGCTCCTTGAGCTGTCTCACCTACCCCGAACTCAAAGTACAAGGACGCACCTACACCGCCACCGCCGACGGTCAGGCCTGGACGCTCGAATACCGCTACGGCGTCCGCACCATCGACTACTTTCCGGGGAGCGAATGCCAAAGCAACCGCATCCGCAAAATCCGCTGGCAAGACCGGATCAGTGGCTACTGGATGGAATATGAACGGACAGACCCCAGCACCCTGCAATTCAGGCTCACCCGCTACGGCGATCGGAATGACGTCACCGTCAGCCTCAACTACAACGAAGCCGGGCAACTGACAGAAGTGCGAGACCACTTCAACAATCCCGTCCTGCAATACCGCTACACCGGAACCCAACTCAGCGAAATCCGGGATGTACCCAATCAGGACGACCCCAGCCCGGCGCGCAGCGTCAAATACACTTGGGGCAGCAACACCGTCAACGGCCAAAGCATACCCGTCATCACCCAGGTTACCGACGTCCTCGGCAACCTCACCCGCTACCAAATCGCTGGCGGCCTGCTGCAAACCCTCACCGACCCCGAAGGCCGCACCCGGCAATACGCCTACACTGCGGATCGAATCACCCGCTACACCGACGGCGAAGGCCACGTCACCACCTACGTCTACGACTACAACCGGCTCAAACAAGAATTCTACGTAAGGATCGCCAGCCCCACCGGCACGACAACAGAAAACTGGTACGACCGGGAAGGGCGACTCATCCGCCGCGACATCCAAAGCCAGACCACCTATCAGCGCACTGCCCTCGACACCCTCGGCCGCAGCGAAACCCGAGCGGACGCCGCCGGAAGAAAAACCACGATCACCCGAGACGAATTCGGCAACCTCCTCAAGACCCAATACCCCGACGGCAGCACCACCAGCGCCAAATACTCGGTCCAACTGGGGCGGGTGACGGAAGAGACGGATGAACTCGGGGTCAAGACAAAATACGACTACGACGCCAAAGGCAATCTCATCAAGAGAACCGAAGCTGTAGGACTACCGGAACAGCGCATCACCGAGTATGAAGTCGATCAGTATGGGCGGGTCGTCAAGGAAACCAGAAAAGGACGAACCGAAACCAACGGCGCGATCACCCCGGATGCCGTCTGGCAACTCGCCTACGACACCCACGGCAACAACACCCAGAGCATCGACCCCGAAGGCAAACCCTACCGCAGCACCTACGACCGGCGCGGCAATTCACTGACCGTTACCGCCCCCCTAGGTCAAACCTGGCGCACCACCTGGGATGCCGCCGATCAAGTCACCGACGACATCGATCCCCTAGGGCACACCACCCACACCACCTACGACAAAGCCGGCAACCTCACCGCCCTCACCGACCCCTTGGGCAAAACCTGGCGCACCACCTACGACAACGAGAACCGCCCCCTCAAGCGCATCGACCCCCTGGGCAACGAATACGCCACCCAGTACAACAGCGTAGGCAAACTCGCCGAAGTGAAGGATGCCAGCGGCAAGCGTATGCAATTCCAGTACGACGCCAAGGCGCGTCTCTCGAAAGCCACCGATGGCAAAGGGCAGGACTACCAATTCGACTACACCCAGCCCAATGGCGCGGACACTGGCGAACCGGCCCTGGCCCAACTCATCTACCCCACCTTCACCCGGCAATACCGCTTTGACAACCGAGGCCGGCCGCAACAGCGCACCGATCTCGACGGCCCCGAAGGCCGGGTCACCCGCTATAGCCATGATGCCGCCGGCCGGCAAAAAACCCTCACCGACGCCAACGGCAAAACCCGCAGCTACGACTACGACCCCTTTGGCGATCTCAAAGAAGCCAAGGATCCCCTCGGCAACACCCTGCGTCTCCTGCGCGACACCCGCAGCAACGTCATCGCCGTCACCGACCCCTTGGGCCACACCACCCAACTCGCCTACGACCGGCGCGACCTCCTCACCCAAACCACCGACCCCCTGGGCCACACCACCCGCTACGCCTACGACGACAATGGCCGGCTGATCGAAATCCAGCAAGCCAACGGCCAGAAAGTCACCTACGTCTTTGATGCCGCCGACCGGATCACCGAACACCGGGAATACACCGCCACCGGCGCTCTCAGCAAAACCACCACCTACACCTACGACGATAGCGACAACCTCACCGGCTGGAACGACGGCAGCCACAGCGCCGCCATCACCTACGACGCCGCCGGCCGGCAACAGATGGAGACCCTCAACTACGGCAATTTCAGTCTCACCCATCAAAGCACCTGGCACCCCAACAACCAGCTAGCCAGCACCACCGGCCCGGACAACCGCACCGTCACCTACGCCTACGACGAACAAGGCCAACTCCAGACTCTGACCATTCCGGGTGAAGGCAGTCTCAGCGTCACCGACTGGCAATGGTTCTCCCCCAAAAAAGTCCTGCTCCCCGGCGGCGTCGAACAGAGGATGGACTACAACGGCTACGGCGAACTCAAACAACTCAACGTCGTCAGCCCGGCGCAGACCGTCCTCTTTCAACTGCAAAACCAGATCGGCCAACTCGCCGAAGTCAAAACAACGAGCCGGGACGGCAGCACCCTCAACTACACCTACGACGACGCCCAACGCCTCACCGCCATTGAAGGCGGCTTCTTCTCCGGCAAAAACGAGACCTACCAGGTCGACGCCGCCGGCAACCGCACCCAGCACAGCCGCGCCGGTTCCGAGACCTGGCAATACGACGTCGCCAACCAACTCACCAACCGTGGCCCCATCACCTACCAATACGACGCTGCCGGCAACCAGACCCAAAAAACCGACACGCGCCTCACCGAACCCGCCCGCACCACCCGCTACGCCTACGATGCCTTCAACCGGCTCAGCGAAATCACCGACGGCCACGGCCAGCGCATTGCCAGCTACACCTACGACCCCTTCGACCGCCGCATCCAGAAACAACTCGGCGACTCGACCACCCTGAGCGCCGCCGGTGCCAACGGCAACGACCTGCGTGGCCAAATCACCCACT
>Ga0209628_10003418_pt1 | contig 11124 bp, 12 predicted proteins | sample TergutCu122P4_FD_187285 | JGI IMG/M metagenome (GOLD analysis project Ga0209628, IMG submission 187285) | Cubitermes ugandensis P4 segment gut microbial communities from Kakamega Forest, Kenya - Cu122 P4 (SPAdes) (version 2) | ecosystem: Host-associated > Arthropoda: Insects > Digestive system...
AGCATATTATAAAGCAGGAGCTTTATTTTTAGCACGTCGTAGTCAGAGACTACGACGAACGCTACGCCGTTCATTTTCAACAGACTACGAGGAACGAGGGCGAAGTCTTCGACTTCGTTCGAGAAGGTAAGAGTTTGTAACTCGTTATATTTGTAGTCTTAAAGACTACTAACTTTTCAAACGAAGTCGAAGACTTCGCTTAACGTGCAAGTTGCATCATTCTACGGAGAACGGAGTAATAAAATTAGTAAACAACAGTTAATACATAGCGAGAATTTGCCAAATAATAACCTGCAAACTTGTGTTGTTGCTCCGTTTTGGTTTCATAAGCAGAAAACCGGGATAAATCGTTTAAAACAGGATAAAAAGGGTTTATATGCAAATCTGTTTTGAAATCAACATCTTGTTCATCCAACATCTTGAACATACTTTCTTTTGCCGACCAATGAAGAAGTAAATGTGTTTCTTCATGTTCTTTATTCAAATTCACCTCTTCATTTTCGTTCATAAATCGGGAACGGATTTTGTGTATGCGCGGAGAAATATGCTCAATATCAATCCCTGTTTTCATTTCAGAATGTAAGGCGACAGCCACAAAACCTTTAGTGTGGCTGATACTGATTTGATAAGTGTTATCGGATAGGTAAGGTTTTCCGGAAGAAGTGTAAAGGATTTCCTTTTCTTCACCCAACATTTCTTTCAGTAAAACCCTGACTGTGAGCCATTCTTTTTTTCTGCTCTCAGATGTTATTTGAGAAAGATAAGGAAGATAGAGCTCTTTTTTCTGTAACAAATTTAACAAATCATCAACCGGTTCGCGAATTTCACGAACAGCCCAAATAATGGATTCCTGAGTAGTTTGAGGTCTAAACATAGTTGCAAAAATAAATATTATAATTGTATCTTTGTATATTCTAAATAAGAATTGTAGAAAATAGTAAGTCAGAAATATAAAACATTTAACATAATTTTTCAAAATCTTTATAGGGTATTTCGTTGCTGACCGGTCGAAAGAGTAGTAACAGAAATATTATTTACAATTAAAACAAATAAAGAAATGGAAACACGTATTAAACAAATCGGTATCGCAGCCTTGTTCTTTTTATTGTTTTCGGGAATTACAAACGTATTTGCTCAAAACGATGAAAAGTTTTTTACTATCAGCGGAGTGGTAAAAGATAAATCGAATAACAAGAAGTTGGAATATGTAAACATCACTGTGCTGGGAACTAATCTGAGCAGCATCACAAATGAAGACGGAGCATTTACACTTAAAGTCAAAGATTCTATCCGAGCGAAAGAAATCGAATTTTCTCGAATCGGTTATTTCAGTACTCGCATTCCTATCGATGGGAAAAATTTATCAGGCCAAACATTCTACATGAATCCAAACGAAAAACAATTAAAAGAAGTTGTTGTCAAGAGTTGGGAAAATCCCGAAAGCTTAGTGCGGGAGGCAATAAGGAGAGTGGATAAAAATTACAGCAACAAACCTAATATGTTAACCGGATTTTATCGCGAAACCGTACAAAAAGGAAACAAATTTATCAATATTTCCGAAGCAGTTATCGATATGTATAAAAACTCATACGCAGGAAATGAAACCTCCGACCGGGTGCAAATCCTTAAAGGCCGGGAATTGCTAACCACCAAAGCCAGCGACACATTAGCCGTGAAATTGCAGGGCGGACCAAACTTAGCTATTTATGCCGATATTGTAAAAAATCCCGACATATTACTCGACGAAGAATCATTATCGAACTTTGTCTTCAAAATGGAAAATTCCGAATTTTTAGATAATCGTCAGCAATATGTAGTATCTTTTACTCCAGTGGTAGATTTACATTATCCCTTGTATTTAGGAACTTTATACATCGACAAAGAAACTTTGGCTTTTACCCGTGCGGAATTTCATTTGGATATGAGAGACCGGATTAAAGCCTCAGAATCTATCTTACGCAAAAAACCGGCCGGACTTCGTTTCAAACCTGAAGAAATGTCCTTTATCGTTTCTTATAAACAACGCAATGGAAAAAGTTATCTGAATTACATTCGCAATGAAGTGAAATTCAAATGCGACTGGAAACGCAGGTTATTTGCAACCAACTATACAATGTTGAACGAAATGATTGTAACAGAATGTAAAGAAGATGCGGTAAGCAATATCCCCCGCAAAGATTCGTTCAATAAATACGAATCGCTAAGCGATAAAGTAATGAGTTTTTATGATGACAATTTTTGGGGAGCATACAACATTATCGAGCCTACCGAATCATTGGAATCAGCAGTTAATAAATTGAAAAAAGAACACAAATAACAATTAAGAATTATGAATTAAGAATTATGAATTTTTACTATCATTCTTAATTCTTAATTCATAATTCTTAATTCTTAATTTATGCTATTGATATTTAAGCAGATTAAAGACGGAGATATTCGGGCATTTGAAACCCTTTTCCGATCGTATTACGAACCTTTGTGCCGTTACGCATACCAATTTGTCGGAGGTATGGAAACTGCCGAAGAAATCGTACAGGATTTGTTTTATGTTCTTTGGAAAGAAAAAGAAAACTTGCAAATCTTCACATCGGTAAACGGATATTTGTATCGCTCCGTCAAAAACAAATCACTTCAATATCTTGAACAAGAAAAGGTACGGGATGCCTACCGGAAAATGCACATCGAAAATGCAGACATAGAAACTTCTACTCCTCAGGAGGAATTGGAATATAAAGAATTAGAGCAACAAATCGAGAAAACGCTTTGTCTTTTACCCGAACGCCGGCAAAAAATATTCCGCATGAATCGCATGGAAGGAAAAAAATATAACGAAATCGCACAAGAACTCGATATTTCAATAAAAACAGTTGAGGCAGAAATCAGTAAAGTCCTTCGGGAGTTACGAAGTCGAATACAACTCAAGAACTCAAACGCATGAAACAAAACGAAGAAAATACATTCCCAATTGATGTGGATAAAGCATGGAATACCCTTCATGCACGATTGGAAGAAGAGCAGCTACTGCCTGATGAAGTAAAATATTTGTCACTTCAAAAACGAAAAATGATTTTTCGGCGGGTAGCTGCGGCAGCAACTATTTTGGGATTTATAGTCTCCATTTTCAATATACTTCACAGCAGAAACAACGATTCGCTGCTATCTTTGCAAAATACGGAAAATTCAGGTGTATTGGTTGTCACACTCGAAGATGGTTCAACAGTTTATTTGTCAGCCAATACATCGATTTCCTATCCGGCCGCCTTTGAAGAAGATCAGCGAAAAGTAGAACTAAACGGAGATGCTTTGTTTTGTGTAACGAAAGATGCAAACCGTCCTTTTATTGTTGAGGCCAACGGAATGACAATCGAAGTCGTAGGAACTGTCTTCGCCGTTCAGTCTTCTCCCGACAACTCGTTTGAACTTTTGGTAAAAGAAGGAAAAGTAAATGTTCATTCTAAAAATAATCAAACTCGCATCCCGGTAGTAGCCGGAGAAACCGTTCTGTTAGGTAAAAGCGGGTTGAACAAGTCCGACATCACAAATTTCCGTATATTCGACCGTTATACAGATAAGATGTGTTTTAAAGATGAAAAGCTGAATAATATTGTTCGTGCCATCAATATTGCCTACGGAACGCCAACGATAATCGCTGATGAATCATTGAATAACAGAACATTAACTGTCGCTTTTGAAAATAATTCCGTAGAAAACATGACGGAATTAATCTGTAGTGCATTAAACCTGAAACAAATAAATAAACAAGATACCATTTTCATTAAGTAATCTTTCAAATGAGGCTTATGAGAAGTTGTTTCATCGGAATAATTTGTCTCTTTTGCTATTGTTTTTCAACAAAAGCAACGGAGATTCTCGATCGGGAAATACGATTGCCTAATACCAAAGAAACAACCTACGAATTACTCAACCGGATTTCCGACCTCACAGGATTCTTTTTTATCTATGATAGCGACATTGTTAACAATGAGAAAAAAGTCAAATTTCCCGGAGGAGCACATTCCGTGAAACAATCCATTTATCTGATTACCCAAAATCCGAACATACAAATCAAGGTAATCGACCGGCATATTCTTCTGTATAAGAAAGAAATATCTACTTCCGTCAGCGAAAAAACGATACCGGTAATAAAAAAAGACACTTCAAATTTTATTGTCGCAAAGGCTATTATAAGAGACGCTCATACCAAAGAGCCGGTTCCTTTTGTTTCTGCCAGTCTCGAAAATTCCGGAATCGGAACTGTTTCCAATCAATCGGGCGAGTTTATGCTCAAAATACCTCAATCCGACACGATTCGAAATATTCAAATTTCTCATATTGGCTATAACCAGCAAATTATTCCTGTGGGATTATTTTTGAACAGCACGATCGATATTTATTTGCAAACCAAAATGGTTCCCTTGCAAGAAGTCATTGTCGGGTTGGTCAATCCGCAAAAAATTGTGCGGGAAATGATTAATGCACGACCTGTTAACTGTCAGACCGAACCCGTTCATTTCACCGGATTTTATCGCGAAGGAGTAGAGAGGAAAAATTCAATCGTTAGTCTGACCGAGGCAGTCGTTCAAATTCACAAAACAGGTTTCGATTCACCTGCCGAAGACCAAGTCAAGCTATTAAAAATGAGAAAAATAAGTAGTAGCGACGAAAAAGATTCCATTATCCTGAAAATGAGAGCCGGGATCGATGCGTCGTTACACTTGGATATTATGAAACATCTTCCTGATTTTCTTGATTTCAACGACGAAAATCCTTTTAACTATACCAAAATAGACATGACAGTAACTGATTCCGGTTTGGCACATGTAATTGAGTTTGAACAAAAAACCGGAATTCAAGAACCGCTTTATAAAGGAAAACTCTACATCGATGCGAACAACAGTGCGTTATTAGTCGCCCATTTCGAAATCAATCCGCAATACATAGATAAAGCAGCCGGCACACTTGTACTCAAAAAGCCCAGAGGTGTCGATATTAAGCCGGAAAATGCAAGCTATTATGTGCATTATAAATATTGGAACGGAAAGTACTACTTAAATCACCTTCGGGGAGATTTGACTTTCAAAGTTAAAAAGAAGAATGCTTTTCTTCAATCCACCAAATCCATCCATACTTTTTTTGAGATGGTAGTTTGCAAAATCGATACGACAGATGTAAAAAGATTTCCCCGCAAGGAGAGTATTATGACACACAAAATATTTTCCGAAACTACATTTCAATACGATAAACATTTCTGGGATGATTTCAATATTATACTTCCGGAAGAGCGGTTAAACGAAGCCATCAACCAAATATCATCTAAAATTGAAGAAATCGAGTAAATAAAACTTTGTTTCAATACCATAAATTGGTACATTTGCAAAAAATCTACAAAACATTATGGCAAGAAATACATCCATATTACTCGGAGAATATTTTGAAGACTTCATTAACGTACAAGTAAAATCGGGAAAATTCTCCTCTGCAAGCGAAGTTATAAGAACGGCATTGCGTTTGTTTGAACTACAAGAAAATAAAACGAAAGCCTTAATCAATGAGTTAAAAGCCGGTGAAAATTCGGAAATGATTGCTGATTTTGACAGAAAACAAGCACTCACAAAACTTCATGCCAAATATTTACATTAATGAAATATAAAATAAGCGAGAAAGCGTTTGAAGACATTGAAAATATTTGGCTCTATACAGTAGAAACGTGGTCAGTACAGCAAGCAGACAGGTATTATAATTTAATTTTTGATGAAATTGAATATATCGCAGAATATCCATTGTCCGGTAAAAATTATGGTCATGTTAGGGATCACTATCGACGCACCAAAGTAAAATCACATTTAATATTTTACAGATATAAAGAGAATGAAGAATTTGTCGAAATAATTCGAATACTTCATCAAAATATGGATATTGAAGAAAGATTGAAAGAATAATGGGCGTTATACAACAAACATGAAGATATTATTAATTATACCCGGGTCGGGAGATTCGTTTTATTGCGGTAACTGTTTTCGCGACAATTTATACGCCCATGCGTTGCGCACAGCAGGACAGGATGTCGTTATCATGCCCCTATATCTTCCGTTAACCGACAAATCGTTTCGTGCAAATACACCTTTATTTTTTCCCGCAACATCTTATTACGTTTCGCAAAAGTATTTCGGGAAAGGAAAAATGCCGGCCGTTTTTGAGAAATTCCTTGATTCCCCATCCGTTTTGCGTTTAGCATCTTCCTTTTCGGGAACGACATCTGCCAAAGGAATGGAACAAATGACCCTTTCCATGATAAAAGGCGATGACAGAAATTTTGCTCATCAAATCGAAAAACTAATCCACCGGATTGTAAATCACGACCGGCCTGATATTATCCATCTGTCGAGTTCGATGTTGATTGGTATTGCAAAAGCAATTAAAAATCATATCGATATACCTGTTGTTTGTTCGTTGCAAGACGAAGAAATTTGGTTAAACAGTCTCGAAAATCAATATGCACAAGAGGCTTGGGAATCAATCGGACACAATGCAAAATATATCGACCGGTTCATCGCATCAAGCGAATTTTACAAGTCTTTCGTATTGGATAAAATTCCGGAAATCAAAGAAATAGACGTAGTTTATCCCGGAGTAAAAAGCAAAGAATACGAATCGTTGAATGTTCCCAAAGAACCGGTTATCGGTTTTTTCTATCGAATAAGTCAGGAAAACGGGTTAGATATTTTGGCGCAATCTTTTGTGAAATTAAAAAGAGAAAACGCGATTCCGGGCTTAAAGCTTAAAATCGGTGGCGGATATACCCGCGAAAACAAAAATTTTGTCAATCGCATCCGAAATATTCTGCAACCTTATATAAATGATGTTATTTGGTTAGACAATTACGCTTTGAATGAACATGCCGGTTTTTACAAGGATATTTCGCTGATTTGCGCTCCTTTACGATTCGACGAAGCCTTCGGATTATATTTGTGCGAAGCTTTTGCCGCCGGTCGTCCTGCTGTGGTGCCAAACACAGGCTCCTTCTGCGAAATCGTAGGAAATGCCGGTTTACTATATTCACCCAACGACAGTGAACACTTGGCGGAAGCATTGCACAAAATATTAGAAGACGCTGTTTTATACGAAAAATGCAAAGAAAATGCGATTACATTATCTCACGAAAAGTATAACGATATTATCGCAGCTAAAAATTTATTAGGAATTTATCACAAATGTATTTCAAAATAAAGTTGCAACGAACAAAAAATTGCTGTAAAACATGTTTTCCGTAATCTGCTGAAATACAAAGAATTAAACCTCCTGTTTGAAACAACAATTTAGCTTAGATACTTTTTTAAGAAAATATTCTTGGATTTTGGATTGAAAATATCGAACTTTGGCTGTTTAAAACTCAGATTTTGTTAAATTTCTTAAAAAAATTATTGCATGGAACAAACATTAGTAATTCTTAAGCCGGGTACTGTTCAAAGAGGACTGATGGGTGAAGTTATCTCTCGTTTTGAAAAGAAAGGTCTTTTTATCAAAGGGATGAAAATGATGCAATTAACCGACGAATTGCTGAACGAACACTACTCTCACTTAAAAGAGAGGTCGTTTTTCAAGGATCTTAAAAATTCCATGATGTCTTGTCCTGTTGTGGTAATGTGTTTGGAAGGTGTTGATGCCATAAACGTGGTGAGAAGTATAGTGGGAGCAACGAACGGGCGCGCCGCACAACCCGGAACCATCAGAGGCGACTACAGCGTAAGCGCAATGGAAAATTTGGTACATGCTTCGGATTCCCCCGAAACAGCCGAAATAGAATTAAACCGTTTCTTCAAAAAAGAAGAGATTCTTGAGTACAATCATAAATTATTGTTGAATACATACGCTGCCTATGAAATGGTAGTTGATTAAATAAAAAGAGGATGGATTGTTTTATAAAAAAATTACTGGTTATTAGTTTGGGGGCAGTTATTCCATTGATGATGGCAGCTGCAGTACCTTCTTCTAACACAGAACAAAACACAACAGGAGGGCCTGTACAAGAAATAAAAACCGGCGACGGTAAAACTTTAGTTGCAGATGCAATCGATACACCACAATTGAAAGCACATTTAGACGAGATGTTTTGGGAAGACGAGTTGGATAGAGAAGAAGAAATGTTTCCGGCAGACGATTTGTATGGTCTTTGGGATTCGGAAAGAGTCAATCCTTATGCTACAACCGTCATTCCTGATACTTTCTCTGTAGATGTTTCTACTTATGTGGCTCCTACTGAAGGATATGTAACTTCTCCCTTTGGTCCGAGAAGAAGACGTTTTCACAACGGAATCGATTTAAAGGTTCAAGTGGGTGATACCATCCGCGCTGCTTTCGACGGAAAAGTGAGAATACAGGCCAACCAAGGAGCAAGAAAAGGTTACGGATATTATTTGGTTATCCGACACAACAACGGATTAGAAACCATATACGCACATCTTTCTGATTTCTTGGTAGAATCGGAAGAAACAGTAAAAGCCGGACAACCCATCGCTTTAGGAGGAAATACCGGACGTTCAACCGGTTCGCACCTGCACTTCGAAACCCGCTTTTTGGGAATGGCGATCAATCCGGCATCAATAATCGATTTCAAAAATCATGTGCCGCATGATGACGTTTATGTGTATAACAAAACCAAAACGTCGATTAACAAATATCAAAACGGTTCCGTTACTTATCACAGAGTAAAAACGGGCGATACATTGGGTAAGATTGCTCAAAAGCATGGCGTTTCTATCAACACTTTATGCAGATTAAATAATATCAAGCCCAATAAGGTGTTGAGAGTTGGAACTACGCTCCGCTGTTCGTGAGTTGTAGATTGCTTAATATGTGAGTTGTAGATTGCTTAACATTTGACGATTAAGCCCTTAAACCTAATTTTTCACCTTATTTTTCTAACAAAACAACTGGGTGAATGTCCGGTAAGTTAGGGACTCCGACTGAATACTCACTTTCCAGTCTTTCTTGTGAACATCTATTCCAACATAAATACTTTGTCCTCTGAAATTTAATTCGTTCCTTTGTGTTTGCATAAGTTAATCGGTTTATTTAGTTTTACTTGATTTTGAAACTTCAAAATTAAATAATACTTTTGACTTATGCTTTTTTGATAAGCAGACACAAACATAGGAACTCAGTAGCAGCAAACAGGTGTCTCTCTATCAAACCTTATTACCTTATTTTTGAACAATAAATCATTAAATTGTATAAATATTGTCAATATGAAACCTCTTTTTTCTCTTTTACTCCTATTGTTAAGTTTTAGCGTAAGTGCGCAGCAACAAAAAAGTATCAACAATACCTACACTCAAACCGAAGTAGACTTAAAGTTGCAGTTACAACAAAAAGAAGTTGAATGCTTGCAAAAAGATTTTGAGGCGCAACAGCAAGTTATTTTCCAACAAAAGGAGCAAATAAAAGAGAGTATTGCTCGACAGGAACAATATATTCAGTCGATAGATAAAAGAATAGATTCGACACTTGTATTCATAGGTATTTTAGTAACGCTTATTGGTCTTGTATTTGGTTATTGGGTTATACAGAAAACAAAAGAAAGTGAGAAAGAAGTAAAAGCAGAATTAGAAAAAATAAAAACATTAAAACGAGAAATTGAAACACAAAAAAATACTGTTGAAAAAATAAAACGGCAAGCAGAGGCTTGCTTAGCAAAAATTGAAGAAAATACAGTAAAAAGTGATGAACTAATAAACACTTTGAAATCAAAACAGCCAAGCGAGTTAACTATAGCTGAAAAATTGGAAGTTGAAAAAGAAGTGAAGAAAACAAATGAAACAAAAACTGAAACTGAATATACATTTGACGACTGGTTCTGGAAAGCCTATGCTGCCCAGGCAAAAAACGAACATGAAGAAGCATGTTTATACTACAAAAAAGCAATAGAGTTAAAATCAAATGATGTTGATGCATACAACAACTGGGGAAATGCGTTATGCAATTTAGGAAGGATAAAAGAGGATGAAGATTTCTTTTATCAGGGTTTTGAAAAGTATAAAAAAGCAATAGAGTTAAATCCAAATTATGCTATAGCATATTACAATTGGGGATGTGTATTATCCGATTTAGGTAAAATAAAAAGAGATGAGGAACTGTTTAATCAAAGTATTGAAAAATATAAGATAGCTGTAGAACTAAAAACAAATTATGCTGATGCATACTACAATTGGGGATATACGTTAATCGAATTAGGAAAACTGAAAGAAGATATTGCTTTATATAAAGAAGAAATAGAATCTCTTTTACAAAAAGCAGAAGATATAAAAGAAGGTGCAGGAAGTTATAATCTTGCATGTCTGTACTCACTTTTGGATGATAAAAATAAAGCTTTAAAGTGGTTGGAAAAAGATTTGCAAAATAATAAAACAACCAAAGAGGAAATTGAAAAAGATAATGACTTTGTTAATATAAAAGACACACCCGAATTTAAGACTTTACTTGATAAATATTTTCCAAGTGGCAAATAAGATTAGAAAGACTTTAATAATTTTGAAAAGAAAAAATATAATCGGACTTATTACCATACTCGTTGTATTAATTTACACCGGTGTTATCATATTTTGGCATCTCTACACGCCCGATTATAATTTAACGATTCAAAACCCCGGAGCAGATAACCGTCTCGAAGGAAATGCACGTAAAGCCAATGATGTTGTTATCGGAGAATTCTTTATGCGCTTTGCCGAGGACGGTAGAGACGTTGCGCGCAACGTCTCCACAGCGCGCAATGTCTCCACGAAAGAACAATGGCCTTGTTTCAGAGGAAACGATTATAAAAATATTGCACGAACAAGCGATGTAATTAATACTTCATCTGATTTTTCGATACAGTGGAAAGTTGAAACAGGAGAAGGACACGCTGCGCCTGTTATTTACAACAATCGAGTGTATCTGCTCGATTACGACGAGAAACTCAGTTCGGATATGTTGCGTTGTTTTTCGTTGGAATCAGGCACGGAACTCTGGCGCAGATGGTACCGCGTGCCGATGAAACGCAATCATGGATTTTCGCGTACTGCCCCTGTTGTAACCGACAAATATGTAATCACAATAGGTCCGGAAGCACACGTTATGTGCTGCGACCCA